>WNGK01002824.1_pt1 | contig 25132 bp, 26 predicted proteins | sample 5400601 | NCBI WGS metagenome assembly WNGK01 (sample SAMN13153376, study PRJNA577476) | soil metagenome | isolation source: 60 cm soil or saprolite under Garry oak tree replicate 1 | place: USA:California | collected 2016-06-15
ACTGTCGATCTTCTACCAGGAAATGCAGAAGGCGCGCGAGCTGATTGCCAGCGACCCCGCGCGGGCCGCTGTGATCTATGCGACCGGGGGGCTGACCGACGCCCAGCAGAAGGAACTCATATTCCTCTATGAACTGGCCCTCACCTATGTCCTGACGCGCAAAGGCTCAGACCAGGTAGCAGAAGCCATTGAGTCACGGGTCAGGCGTGAGCTGCAAGACAGCTCTCCCAAACACGGCGAACTGCTGATTGAGATGTTTAACGGCGGCGTCGATGTTTCCCACATGATCGCCACCATGGACGGTCTTAAGGCCATGACGAGCGACGCCGACCCAAGCACGCGCGTTCGTGGCGTAGTGACTACCAATATCATCGGGCATGGCGTGGACGTGGATAGATTCAACGTCATCGTCTTTGCCGGTTTCACGCGCCTTGTCGCTGAATATATCCAGGCATCGGCGCGTGTTGGCAGGCGATTTCCGGGCATATCGATTTTTGTACCGACACCCCAGGGCGAACGGGATCGCAGCATCTTTGACCGATTCGCCAAGTTCCATCAATACTTGGATCGCCTGGTTGACCCGGCTGCTGTGACGCGATGGCCCGACCCTGCGATGCGACGCACCCTGCCGGGCCTCCTCTGCGGATATCTGATGGGCGTTGCATCCTCCGCCATGGGCAAGCCGATGGCGACCGTCGAATCGGTACGAAATTCGCAAGGTGATCCCAAAGCGGATGCCTTGTCTCAGGATGCCATCGTGGCATGGATGCTGGATGCCTATGGTTGCAAACATGCCCCGTCCCCCAAATACGCTGAGAAGCTTGTGCTCGGGGTCAAGAACCATTTCAGCTCCATCGTCAATATGCCGCCACATGCAGGTAAGCCCCACCAGCTCAACTTTCACCTTGAATCCATGAACAGCCTGCGCGATGTCGATGAGCCAGCCTTCATTCGCGTAGGGAATTCAGAGGAAGCCAAGGCGCTGAGGAGGTTGATCGATGGCTAACGCCCGCACCTTTGCGCCGTCCGATAATGACACCGCGCAGAACGTCGAGCGCGTCCCGTCGATGCAGCGCGGCGTCTCCCAGCTACTCTTTAACTACCTTCCTTACCGAACAGTGGATTGGGAAGACGGTCGGGCGATTATTCAGCTGGGTGAACTCCGCTTCTCAAGCTGCTGGGAAGAGGAGCGCAAGACCACGCTGCTGAAAGAGATCAGCGAATCGTTCGATAGATGGCGGTCTCGCAAGGGGACGATTGATCCTGCCTTTCCTCATCCAGTTCATGAGGCGCAGCGTTTCACGATTGGTTCCCCTGAATCAATTGATGCGACCGTGCTGCCGGCAGCACTCATCTGCCAGAGCTGTGGCCAGCTCATCTTCGACAAGAAGCTCCAAAGAGCAGAATCGCTGCACTGCCCCAATTGCAAGAGTTCGCGCATACATCAGTTTCCGTTCGTCTTCGTCCACGGTTGCGGCGAACTGGTTCCGATCCAGGAATGGATGCCCGCAACCAAGAAGAATGCGGATACGGGAGGGCTTGAGCCTACCTCCCATCCGATCCAGTGTTCACAGTGCGGCAAGCGTTCGAATCTGTACATTCCGGGCCGGTCCGACCGTGTGAAGGACATGAAGGTCCTTTGCCGTACCTGCAAGATCGAGGTCCTGGATCGCTTCACCGCCAGATGCCATCGTTGCCTCAAGCTGAAAAACAAGGAAGGTCGTCGGCCAGCATCCGAAGAATCGGGCGGCACCATCGTGTCAGAGCTGGCAATGCGGCTTGCGCGCTACAGTGCCAGCGACACCTATTATCCGCAGACCCTCTCGGTACTGCGTCTGGACCGCCCGCGCCTGACCAGCGCCGACGATGACATCTCGTCGCTGCTCTATCGGATTCTGCCGCAATCACGCAGGCCCGATGCGACCCTGTCCCCGGCTGATGCGATCAAGGCGCTTACGGAGCGGCTGAAGGCGGCGCAGGCGGATCAGGGGGAAACGGCGCGCCTGTTGCAGCGCATCGGAGAGATTGCCACGGGCAAAAATCCCTCTCCTTCCTTTGCACCAGCAGGTCTGCTGGATTCTATTTCCCCAGATCTCGAGAAGGGGATAAAGGAAAGCCTTGCATTCAGGGGTACGGTGACCACTATGCCCGCCACGGAGAAGGCGCGGATAGATGGAGGTACTTCCGCATCGTTGACTGAGGACGTAATCCGGCTGCAGGCCTTTCTCGGCATAAATGAGTTGCTCTACGTGGATGACCTGCCCATCATCACCGCGACCTACGGCTTCACGCGTCGCAGCTTCGAGCCCGTTTATGAGGAACTGGGTGCGCACGACCTACCCGTTCAGATCCGCGCCTTTCCGCCATTGCAGAAGGCGGCTGCCCAGCGGCTGGGGAAGATGGATGTAGTGGGAACCTTGCCGATCCCGGCGCGCGAAGGCGAGCATGAGGGGGTATTCATATCCCTGGAGCCAAAGCGCGTCATCGATTGGCTTGCGCTCAATGGCATCGACCTGCCTGGCGCGCATCTTCCGCCGATAGCCCGTATCCTCGCCGCGCTCGAACCAATCGACCACGACCGCTTTTACGATTCCATCTGGCAACTGCCGGTTCGCCGAATGGTCTTTGGCCTGATTCACAGCCTGTCCCACGCCGCGATGAGGGCGATCACCAGATATGCGGGAATCGACCGAACCTCTGTCGGAGAATATATCTTCCTGCCGCTTCTCGGCTTCGTCGTCTACGACAATTCCAGCAGCTTCAAACTCGGCGGCATCGCTACCTTAGTCCGCGATCACCTGGCGGCTTTTTTGCAGAATATTGCGGATGAAGCGGTTGAATGTCTCTATGATCCCGACTGCGCTGATCACACTGGGGCCTGTCATGGTTGCATCCACTCTCCCGAGATTTCGTGCCGCGTATTCAATCACGGTCTCTCGCGCGCCTTTCTCATCGGAGGCCATGCACCTTGGGCTGACGTTTCGGCCGACACCCGGCTTACCGGATATTGGGAGCTTTCGGGCGGCAAGTGATGAAGACCTACGTTCTCACCGCTAGGCGGTATCCGTGGTTATTACCGCTGGTCGAGGCCAGCATGCGTGGGCTGACCCAGGAACCCGTGCAGGGATTTCCCCGCCTGTTGCGGGGACTTCGTACTCCGGGAGGCCGGCCTGTTTCCGATGATGAGGCCCTGCTTGCCCTCAATGCGCTGTGCGATCTCGGGGTGCTGGAGCGAATAGGTCTTGGCTACCGCCTAAACAAGGAACTGTTTGATGCGACCGAGGGATCGCGGGTAGGCATTCACGCAGCGCTTGGAATTGTGAGCGAGAGTTTCCCTGACGGACCACCGGAAGCGCAGCTCTGCGTTTCGCTTCCCCCGAGCCTCCCGGCAGCCTCTGAGCACGTTATCCGAGAGGCGTCCGCTGACCTGCGCAGCAGCCTCATCGACGTGGTGGCAGGCGCAAAGCATTCGCTCATTGTGGCCTCGCCTTTCTGGGATGCGGGAACAGCTGGCGAAATGGCTTCACTGCTCGACAAAAGGCTGGGCACCGGCGTCCGTGTCTGGCTGTTGGGCCGCTTCGAACGGGATCTTCCCGCAGGGGTGAGGTCTGAACTTCGACGGATTGCCAGCGAAAAGGAATGCTCCATCCTCTCTTGGATCGAGGGATCGGGCGCTGACACCCAGACATTTCACTTCAAAGCCGCGAGTGCGGATAAAGGAGAACGAGGCTACATGGGGAGTGCAAACATGACGGTCTCCAGCCTGCGGTCCCGCATGGAACTTGGCGTGATTCTGACCGGAACAGCTGCCGCACAGCTGGATCGCATACTGCGAGTGGTTATTACCATGGCATCGCCAGTAGAAGTCTGAACTACCTCCGAGAATTGAAGATTTGCGCACATGTGGCCGCTGCTTAGATTGGTTTCATTGGCAGATGAGGCCCCGGGAGACTGACGCAGGTTCAAACACCCCGGTCCCATTCCAGATCGCCGGAACACTTTCACGACAGACCCGGGCTTCTCATCTCGCCTTGGATCAACTGCAATCCAATGATTATATTGGACTTAATTGGACATCCAAATGGGGGATATGCACGAAAGACAGCCAAGTACCATCATTCATGGACGAGCGGGGGTGCAAATTTGCACTTCGCAGCAGCGAATCCCAAGCACATCGAGGCGCCGCAAGGCAAAGAGGCTGGCGCATCCAGCCGAACTCAGAACGACTAATTGAATCGAATCGCTGCCATTCGGAAGAGGAACGAAATTGCCTCGGACTGATGTCGCAGGGATAAACCGCCCTCCTCAGGAGTTTTCGGGCCAATGACCACCCAAGGTGCCGGCGTTTGTAATAGGCGACCCGGACTATGCTCATTTTTAGAGGCAATCCGCCACGAGATTCCGTGGTCCTGCAGCCATCCGCGCGTGGGGACCGCTCGTTTGGTTCCATCACAGGAAATCGCAAAGAGATCATCGCGTCGAAACCCAAAGGCCTCGAACACATGCAGGCACGCGTTCATCATTTCTGGCCTGGGAATGCCGGCGAAAACAATCTGAGTGTTTCCCTGCAACATATTTCGCAATATGTAATCAATGGTGTTGGCTGCAGTTTTGGAGTTGACGCAATAGTTTTGAATGCCGTTAGCCCAGGCTTGAAAACATTTCGAAGTCCAGTTCATCTTCGGCTGCCTCAGAGCTTTGGCAAGCTCGACTTCAGTATCTTTCGCAACCGTTTCATTGATCGCAGGCGAGCCGGGAGAGGCTTGATAGTTTCGGATTCGCATGACTGAGCGAGCCCGGGAGAGTATTTCACTGACCTCAGGTTCCTCCAGTCCAAAGATAGTTGCTAATTTGCTCTCGTTTAAGCTGAGTTCCCATGACATCCAGAGGAGGTCATAAGTATCCTTTGGCCAGAAGCATTTATCCGTCAATTCAATGGGTTCAACCCTGAAGTTATTTTTCAACTTCAGCCGATCGGAATAGACCTTTAACGCAAACTCATATTCGGGCTCGAGATGCCGCCCATTGTCAACCTGCCGATCAACGGAGGCCGGATTCGTGTTCTGTCCTTTGTCCTGATCTGCAGTGGCGGATACTTGGTCATACGCAGTCGCGCGTGGGAGATAGCTAAGGGCACGGAGTTCCTCTCGCGTAGCTGGGGCTCCTAATTTCGTATGCTCGCTGAGAAACTTCGCTAGCAAAATGTCGAGACAGTGAGCGTAATGCCGAAAAGTTACACGACCGGGATTTGAGTGTCCCATGATCGTGGCGACAACCCAGGCGCAATCGTTGTTCATCGATTGGCCATTGTGAAGCAAAAGGGCTCGTAGATCCGGGGAGCACCTCAGCCACGCCGTGGTTATGGGCAAATGCGGGAAGAGATCTCTCTGATTCAGATCAGCAAGCATCAGCCGAATAAAAGCATAATGGGCAGCGCTGTGCCGGAGAGTGTGCCCGTGGCAATTCTTGAGACCGGTAACGGTCTGAAGAGCTTTGTGAACTATTGGCACGATGACGTCATCGCTCATACCGCATGAGAGGTCGGTTCCAATTCTTTTGGCCTCCCGGAACAAGTCACCCACCGGTTCTAAGAGTTCTGAAAAAGGATGCGCCAACACGCCCAGCGGAATGCAGCGATTGGCGTTTTCAGTTTTGAGAGTGCGTATCTCATTGTCGCGCATAAGCAGATGACCGAATGGTCCAGGCGACAGGTCGGTTGGCATCAGCCCCAACCCTTCGGCGCGGCGGAGGCCACCGAGGAAATCCATTACAATTAGCCCTCGTGCCACGGTGCGATAGAGCTTCTTCCACTTCCTGTTTCGAGAAATCTCAATATACTCAAGCGACTTGATAATCTCGTCAATTGAGACCACATGTGCGTCTGCGCAATCGGATCCTGGTGCAACGCGCAGCACCTCAGCTTCATCTATGGCCGGTGCCTTATACACATTCCAAATGTGCCGGTGGTACTGGCGCAACGCCCAAGCAACAGTCTCTTGCAATCCGTGCGAGTCTTCTGCGGCTTCGTCCACTGTTTGGCTATAAAGACCCTCCAAAACGACTTTGTCCGACCCAGCAGGGTCCTTGTCTTTCATTTGCATCGCAAAGCGACGGGCAACCGTCAAAATGCAGCATCGTACACTTCCATAAGCCCATTGCCTTCCGGAACCGCCATAGGGCAGCCCCGTGAGAAGCTTTTTCGCTAACGTGCATAGTTGTATGGCACACGGCGTTGAATCCTTGGATCGTTTTACTCCGTTAAGTGCTTTCACAGTCTTTTTGTCGTCGGATAGACAGAATGCAGATCTCAAGCGGTGCATCCAATCCGGTTCCTTTGAGCGGGCATCTTTAGAGTAGGCTTTCTTCCGGTCGGGCCCTTCGACTTCCGGCGAATTCGTTTTTCCAGAATTGGAAGGCACATAGATGGCGGGATCGTTGTTGATCCGGCCAATAGATCCGGGAAGCAGCGACGGGCCGCGCACTTGCCCGGTCGCATAGTCCACTAAAAGGCTCGGGAGTTCTTTGCGCAGGGTTTGGGCGACAGTTCCAACGAAATCGCTCAGCGACCGTGGCAGCAGGCCGGGATCAACTCCTTGGCGATTGAGCTCTGCGACTATGCCATTAAGGATCACCTGAGCAATTCCGCGGTCTCGCGTGCTAGCTGGCACCTTTGGTCTCAAGCATTGCGCCAGAGCTTGCTGAACCTTCTCTGGCGACACACGCGAAATGAGAAGGAGCAATCGGCTATCGGGATACCAACGGACAACCTCTTCGTCTTCACTGCCAGCGGGTATCACGAGATCGGCGTAACCCCGAATCGGTGAACACCCAAAATGCTTATGCGGATCCGCCAAAGCGCGAGCGAGAGCGACTGCACGCCGAACGCTGAGCAGGCCACCTCGAAGTGCTGCGGAAGCGATCACCATTTCCCACGTGACTGTGAATCCGCCGCTATCGGGCGGAAGAAAGCCGCTGTTATGGTCGAGCCAAAGCTTTTCAGCCTCAGTCCACACCGCAACACGGCGCTGGACTTCAGAAAGATTCTTGGGAAGGAGGTTGGGGTCTGCCGTCAGGCGATCGATTCGGGTTGGAGTCGGAATGTCTCGCTGTGACTTCTGGACCAGGCGGAGCACGGCAGATTTTAGGAGCCGCAGAGTCGGACGGGGATCTTCCCCCTTCAGGGACTCGATTAGATGGGATTCGACAGCGGCGACATCGGCCTTGCTGAACTTAACCCGCACTCCGTCGTCTCGAACATCAGCGAGGAACGGTCCGAGTCGGTTTGGGCACGAGCGCAATGTCTTCCGCATTTCAGACGCGGTAGCCTGCTGTCGAACAGAAAGCTTGAAGAAAGCAGTGTCCCAAAGACATGTTTGCGTAGCGCTTGAGTGATCCACATCCGCCGTGGTCATAATCAAAGTTCCACTTCGATCGGACGGAATCCGAGATAGCTGATGATCGGCTGGACAAACTGAAGAATTGTCTCCCCTATGGCACTTGGGGAAGCGGTGGCGCACCGCCCAACCAGGCGATTTCCGGTCCGGAAATGTCCGGCCCACTCCGCGACATATGGACAGCCGGAATCAAGCAACGCGTTGAACATCCAGCGCCGGTGGACATTTGTGGGAAAATCGGGCAATACCGTATGGAGGAGTGGCTCACATGTCTCCTTACTCACCGGTACTGGGGCACCCTTATCCAGGAACCAGCAAGGGCGCTTGGTCAAAGTCGCCAACCGGGTCGTGCGCACATAGTTCTCGTAAATCGACAACTGCTCGTGCAGGTCGCGAGTAATCCAGATCAGTCTGGCCTTGTCCGCCCCTTTGTCCTGTAGGCGTGCACTGTTCAGTTTGTCGAAGTCATCTATGCGCAGGATGGGGCTAGTTATCGGCCTCGTTCCAGTCACAAAACCGAAAAACCAGACAACGTAGTATGTGTACATGTTGTGAGCCTCACTCCAGTTTTCGTTTGGTGGTTTGGCCCAAAGGCTCTCGACCCGTTCGATTAAAAACTGCACTCTTTCTTGCATAGCCTTGTCGGTCGGGCAAGCGTTGACACCGACATATGTCTCATCCTTGTGAGCAGGAATAAAGGGGATCTGGAGCCGAACTTTCCGAACTTGACCAAGCAGACCAGAAAAATCGCCTGCCTCAAGTGCGCTTTCAACAGATCGTGGCCTTGCAAGATGGATTGCAGCACGCATGAAGCGTATCGTTCCGGCGTAAATCTCCTGCAAGCATTTCATGCGGCGCACCGCATAAAACATCTGTACATGCGCCATTTTCCGCAGGTCTCCGGTTATCATCGTGGCGGCGCTGCTGTCCTTATTTGTCCAATTCAGAATCTCGTAAAAAAGTGCCGAGGCCAGCTGCCTGACCGCGACGCGGTCTTCGGTCAATTGCCCCAAAGCAAGTGGAATATGCTCACAGTAGTATTCATAGGGGCGGCGGAAAACTTCGAAAGCGCCCGAGCGGTTAGTGGCATTTAGAGAATCACGATCATTCATCTCGAGAAACTTCCAAAGTAAGGTCCCGAGACCTACTACATCTGGTAACAACACGAACTCAGTTCGGCTCCGGTCATACGGCGGAAGCGGCTCGCGTCGCGGTGCATCCGGCGGAAACTCCGCCTGAATCCTGATCCAGGTTTCAGCGCCCTCCGATTCCGGCGAGATCAGGAAGGCGAATGGGACCTGGTCGTAGCATGCCTTCGCCAGACACACGCGCAGTCCCTTGGTCCGATCGATGTCACTGCCGGTCCACAGCATTATCAACATGAAGAGAAGCAGTTCAACCTGTGCTATTGGGTCATTTTCGGACGGATCGGAATTGCCTCCATTTTCAGAGGCATAGCCGACTGCCATCAATTCGGCGAGAAGCTCTTCTAGGCGGTGACGGGCGTCGATTTCAATCATGGCTAGATCGGAAGGGCTCAGGCGGCCGAGTGCAAATGGGAAGAACTTGCTCGCGCGGATCGCTTGATCACTCCCGGCGCCAGCTGCACTTGCCGATTTCTTGCCGCGCCGTCCGGTCCCTTTCTTACCCTTACCGCCAGCCGTTCGCGGTTTTCCTGCCTTCCCACGATGCGCCGAACTCTCCGTATCAACGCCATCGTCGTCATCATCATCGCCGTCTTCGTCGTCTTCACCTGGACAATCATCATGCCGGAAGGCGTCGACCTCAGCAGGAGTCTCCGAGCCAGCGCCGGTTTGGACTCCGGACGATTGACCATGACCACGGTACCGCGGCTTCATCCCATATGCCTGGGCCAAATAAACTAGCAAGTAATCCTGCCGCTCATCGAGCCAGGCTTTGGACTTGCCGTGCTCAAGCAACGAGCCGTCGAAGAAGAGGCCGCCGAAGGCCGCGAAACTTTTTGGCTGAAGACCAACCGGGTAGGCGGCCACTACAGCGCATGCCCACTGTTCTCCAGAGAAGAGTCCACGCAGCGCGAGGCAGCAGTTTTTGGGGGCGATCGTCAGCGCAGGCCAAGGTCTCCTGGCCGAATACTTCTCGTAGGCCTCAATCGTAGTATCGCCTTTCACGAGGCCGCCTCGAAGTTCGGTCCCTTCCGGAATGAGTAATACTCGGAGATGAGCCAGGAAGACGTGGGCCATCAGGAGATCGCAACGTCTGGCGTATTCTGATTCCTCATCGGGAAGGGCGAGCAGCGCGGCATAAAGAGCGTTACGTTGCCTGTGACCGGTGTCGTCGCCGCCGCGCTTGCCCAGATGTCTTCGAGCGAGCGGCGTTTTGGGATAGCTAAATCTCTCGGCGATTGGCTTGAGCTGGGAGATGGTCGATGGCCACGCTACCAGATCAAACGCAGCGAGCGTGCCCGGCCACTGGCTTTCGGCAGCACGTAGCAAACGGTCGAGCTTGCTCAATACCTCGGGCAGGTCGCTTAGTGTTGGCGGCGCAACGATTGCCCACAAAATGCGACGTACTTGGTAGAGGTCCAGATCTTCGCTGGCGACCTCTTCAAGCAATGGGCCTCGAAGCAGGATGGGTAACGAGCGATCGATCTTCTCTGTCATCGATTTCTGTTCTTAGCGGCCATCAGGTGCTTTAGCCAGCTCAACGATCTGCCGATGGTCTTCGCCCACTCTCTGCGACTTCGCTGGACGAACAGATCGGTATGCTTCCGTGCGACGGAAAGGATCATTGGAGCTGCCGAGGCGAGCTGTCGCGCCGACATTTGGTCGCGGACGGGTTTGGTGATTTGCTCGGTAAGTATGTAGTCGCGCATCTCCTCGGTACTAATATCGGCAGAAACACAGACCGGGAACAGCTTTGGTGAATGAAGTTTTGCTTTCGCCTCTTCGACGAGTTCCCAATGAACATGGCAGACCCAGTGACCACCATCACGGATGACATGGATCGGCTCGACAAGAGCCAGTTTACGCAAGCCCTCTATTTCCGCGACGCCGGTCGATGGGCGATGGATCTGGACAATCTCTTCAGCCCGCAGGACCGCCTCGATGGCCGGCGATGGCACTACGGTATCGAGGTCGATTTCCCTCCAGACCGGTAGCGCATCACGAGGAGCCTCTGTCTTCCGCGGCCTGGACTGCGCAGCCGATTCATAGGAAGGATCTCCGCGATGGAATTCGGTTTCGACGAGTTCGTCGGCGACCGCTGGAGCACCGCGATTTCCGTGGACTTCTGGCGTTAGCTCACTGGGATCCGTCGCCCGCGCGGCCTCGCCACCAGAGATGGCCATCTGGTCCGGGTTGTGCTCCTTGCACATTCCGGGCCATTACGATGTATTCTGCGGCGACTTTCCAGCGCAGATGGAAGACGATGGAGTGATAGCTGGAGAGCCTTGATTTCCAAGTCGGAATGCGCACTTCGGCAGAGTACGGTGGAGTCCATGGAGTCTGTAGAGTTGACCAACTCCTGATCCCTGGCAAACAAGCCACATCGAACTGGGTTATGTTGATCGTCTTGCCAGAAGGCCTGGTTGATCAGTTTGGCGGATACGAGGTCAGTCCTCCGTGCGATTCAAGTTAATCGGCCTTCCGGAATCACTTTTTCCTTCATGATCTTTATACGGCGGGGCCGCTTCTTTCCGTGGCCCGTGATAGCAAGCGCCTTCCACAAGTGCCGCTGGAACCGAAGAATGAAATCGATGGGTTTCAAGGGCGTATCGGGGGGCGCTTTCTCGTCGGTTTGTCGTTTGTCTTTATCCTCAAGTCGTTTCTTTTCCCGTACCAAGAAATCGTAGAGATTTCCCGCGAATTGGCTGTCGGCTATGCGCTCCTGAAAGTCAGGGGGGAGAAGATGGGTCTTATCCTCTTTTGCCTCCCCAGCCTGCCCAACCTGTATACGTCTAGACACGTTCTGCCACGTCGGCCTCAAGTTTTCGGAGACAAGACCGTAAATGACGCCAGCGAGCAAGTTTACGAAATCACTCCCACTTTTCTTTTGAATTGGCTGTGCGCCCCCCGCAACTAAGCCGATTCCTTCTGAGCGGCCATGCTCATCGACGACGTCAACGCTCGTAACTGCAATTGGCTTCATTTCCTGACCATCGGCTACTTGAAATGGCCAGAACTCGAATCCCGGACCGAAATTGAACGCCGATAGGCCGCTAACTATCTCCGTGAGCTTGGGAGCAATCAGTGAGCGAAGTCGATCGATTTCTTCTTTTGCTTCTTCCGCCGATTGCTGAAGGATGAACCAGCGCACTTTTCTGTATTTAAGCGACTTTTCATTCGTCTCTTCCCACCAGGACTTGAGAATTCCCTTTCGTTCGGCAGTCGGAACTGCCGTTAGATCGTCGATGATTGTCAGTTGAAGAGCTTCCCGCGCGATCCCCCTCAGGTTCCGGAAGTAGTTCTTTACGGTCGGAGCATATCGTACTTGGGCTTCCGTGGCCTGAAGCCGCATCTCTCCGTCTTGGTAGGTTTTGACGCAAGCTGCTTCCTTGTCCACCCTATCCATTCTGTCGAGCAATTGCTCGTCGTACAGATCTTCTTCCGCTTTCTGTGTTCGCCAATACGTCAGCATTACTCCTCGATGCCTTCGAGAGTTCCAACCGATATATATCGGCAATGCACATCTGAATGTTTAGCGTCGCGCGTACAGTCGGGTGCAACTGATTCGGCGCATCCCCGATTGCCCATCGAAAGGTGGACTCCACGGTCTCTATCAAACTCTACGCACTATGCGTGTAAATCAAATGTTTTAAGCGAACTACAAGATTCTTTACCTCGCTCTCCATCGCTTCTTGCCCCGTCGTCACCTCACTGGTCTGATTGTGAATATGATCGATTGCGTTCCAGTCTGGGATGGCGCGGGGCAGGGGATTGGATCCGCAGCCGTGGCCCTGCACGCCGAAATTCTGGGACGCGACGCTATTCCGGGGAGTCCATCCGCAGACGATCTTCTCATCGGCGGCGGGGCTCATTGTGGAGGCGGCAATGTCAGCCTCCACTAGGCCGCCGGGGATGTCGCTAGCGGATTGGATCGATTCGATGGACCACGCGCTTAAAGTCACCGACTTAGCGAAGTGGCTAGATTGTTCTTCGACCAATCTTTATAACCGTGCCCGCCAAGGCCGAATGGGAACCGGCGTCGTGATTCGATTTGGGGGCACAATCCGGCTGGACCCGCACGGCACGGCCGAATGGATACGTCGAAGCGGACTGGGTAAATAGCTCGTGACGATTTGTGTGGCTCGATGCGGGTCCAGACTGACGATTCTTCGAGATCCATGGCTAGGCATTGAGGCTGCATTAGAAGTCAGCCCTTCGAGATCGGAAGCTTCTACCACTTCAAAGGAGAGCAACGTGTCGACAATTTTGAATCTGCATACACTGCCGAACAACAACTCCAAGGCAACTGCCAATATTTCCGCAAAGAAGTTCGAGCGGCTTACGGTGGTTGAGCAGGTGCTCCAAGCGTTCAATCCGGGCGGCCGCATCGCCGCCTGTATCGGTGCGCTGACAGGGGGATGTATCCCTGCCTTAACCTTCTCCGTCGTACACCTCGTGTTGCCCTTTTATCGCGAGCTCGGCTCAACACTGTGGGGCATGGTAGTCGGAATTACCATGTGGGCCATGGTCGGTGGCGGCCTGGTCTGCAGTGCCCCGAAAGTGTACAAATGGTTTTCAGCGGCTTTTGGGAGCCGGTTTGAGGCTGCCGGCGCAGTTATCTGCCTTGAGGCCGTTATGACCTTCGCCCCTGTTGTCTCCCTCTCTGCAGCCGCCTTGGCCGTGCTTGTGTTTGTCAACGCAATCTACTGTGCCTGCCGGTTGCAGGTTCGAAGCTAGTTCGTGCGGTGACGCAGAAGCGGAGCCGTCGCGTTTGATGGGCCGGGATCGCGCAGTCCCCGGCCGGAGAATGCCACTCGTCCTTCTTTCTGAGGATGGCGTCAATAAGGCCTTGGCTCTTCCAGCCGCGAACATCATTCTCGTATTTTTCGAGCGCTTCGGGGATGTCACAGTCGTTCGCGCCGTGCGCGTAGACACCGACGATCCGATTGCCGTGCTCTGACTCAAGGTCCAGCATCCCGTCGCTGATGAAGACCGCCCATTCTCCCTGCCTCAAGTTTCCACCTTTGGTCAGATCCTTCCGATCACATGTCACCTACATTCCAGATCCGAGACATCCTGCCCGGCGCCCTGCTTCCCTGCCGCTGTAGGAGGAGTCTCGACAGTGCACAAAACAGGTCGATGCGCCCCGCCATCCAAGGAGCCGGAGGAAAGTCCTTAATGATCTATTCGCCAGGAGGACAAAACAGCAGAAAGGAACGAGATGTATCGTGCAGTAGCTAATCTTATTGCGGCAGTCGAGAGGAATGACCGCGGCTACGCGGACGTGCCCCCTGGCTCAATCAATGATGAAATCGAAAATCAGTTGGCTGAACTCGGCTACGCGGTCGCGCTAAGCGATCGACTGTGGGTCGGAGGGTATAGGGTCCACTCGCCGGAGTCCGTTCGAGCCGGAAACTACCGGCCTCACGTCCCGCCATCCATTTTCACCTGTATAGCGTCCCGGTCCGCACATGTCCCCGATGCCCCCGATTTCGACCTGGAAGCGGTCCTTGAAGAACGCGGAGAGATCCCCTCCAACTGACAATCGTTGAGATCTCGATTTCACTTCAACTTCCAACAAGCAGCCTGTGTGCGGAGCCCTTCTGAGCCGTAGGCTTCGCCTTCGCAAAGCGTGCAAAGCGCACTGCTTCCGTTCCAACTAACGCAAGCCAATGTCTCCCCTTCGTTCCGAGAGATTCACCGCCAACTGCTCAAAGGAAAGCCATGCCTTCTCAATTTCTCCCCTCAATGCGCGACAGCGAAACCATCACCTGCATGCGCTGCAAAACATGTCAATACCCACGCAGCGGCAATTGTATTGCGTGCCATCGCCCCCTTAACCTTCAATACCTGAGGATTGACATCGACAGTCTGCTTGGTTCTTGTCCTCTAGAACAGCGGAAGCAGATTGCGCACAGGATGGGCACGGTACTTCGTCTTTTACGCAAGCAACGACGCATCTCTCAGTCGCAGCTCGCAAACCTGGCCGCGACGATGAACCGTAGCTACTTATCCAAGCTCGAATGCGGCCATGTACTCCTTCCCATCAGTAAGCTTCTGCCGCTCGCTCGGGCCCGGGGTCTGACCGCGGTGATTTTGCGCTTCGAGGATCCCCGAAATGCCTCGAAATCTCCGAGCAGCGGTTGAACAGCGCGACCTCTTCACGGAATCGATGTGATTGAGTGGAACAACCCCAAAGTACTGTTTCAGTTTCCGAACGCCAGTTCGCTCCGACAATCAAGATGCGGGCCAGGCCTGGTCAGAAGCCTGCACGCGGAAGGAGACATCGGATGGCAAGGACTAACGACAACTCACACGATAAAGAACCGAGAGAGGAGGAAGAACCAGCGTGTGATTTCTGGAGCGACGATGACGCCAGGCGCTTCAACGAGGCATTGGACGAGGGAGGCGCCTATGCCCGCGCCCACGGTCCTGTCTCTTACGACCCTGAAGAAGAGTTCTGTGAACAGGAATCCCAATATCACGATCCAGAACTGTACGACTCCAACGATGAGACTCTTCCGCCCGGGGAGATGGAACTCATTTTCGAGAACAGCTACATCATGTAGCCCGACTGCCCGATGTGCCTGCAGCCTCTGTGATGGGCACTGAGCGCTCGGCATAGATCCGGAACTTCTCCCTCCAATCCAACAATCATTTCTCGGGCACGCCAACGTGCCCGGAAAGGAGTCAGCGTGATCGATTTTCAATCGGACTTCCTGAACACACCCGTACCGTCAGGTGTGGCTCTCGCATTCCAATTCATCATCTGGGCGCCGGTTGTTTACCTCATCATTCGTGGCGTCTGCTCCCTCTCGGCGGCTGGACGCTGGAAGCTGGTCAAAATCGCGCTCACGATTCTGTTCTTGCCGTTCGTTCTCCTCTGGCGATTCACAACAGCAGGAAGCGAATGCGGTTGCCGCTGCGACGAGGACGACTAACGACGGCGAGATGTTTCAAATCGCGCATTCAAACCATGGCAGCTCGGCTCGAGTCGCCATTTTTGTGTTCACCACTTAGACGGCACGGGCTACGACGACCGGGTAGACCAAGCGGAGTTGTTGTACGCTGGCGCCGTCGTTCGTGCCGCATTGCCGTGCACGACTCCGCCGAAGTCGGGTCCTACGGTGCAATCGCAATGTTCCATATCAAACGCGCACTTGCGCGCGATTCCAACAAGTAGAGGCCTTCTATGAAATCAGCAGTCTTTCGCTTTATCGCAATCACACTTTTCAGCGCCGTGTTCCTCAGCGGCTGTAGATCCACCGGGTCGGAGTTCCTTGGCAAGTGGGTCAACAAGGCAAACCCAAACGACAGTTTCCAGGTAGTCCGCAACGGTGACGAGTTCCTCATCGTCAGCGCGTCGGGGAAAATTGGCGCCATATATAAGGATGGCGCTCTTGAGGTCAAAGGAGCGCTCCTATCGGTCAATCTCACCCACGTCGAGAAAACCGACACCCTCCTTGGCCCTGGCTTCTTCGGCAATGTCGAGTATAAGCGGCTGAAATAACACCCGGGTGCCCCCTCCTCACGGCTTCTCCCAAAACTTCCCTGTTCGACTGATTCTTCCTCACCTCATCTCCCGATTGGCGGCGCGCGTGGCGGCGCAAGAAACGCAGCGCCGGCAGTGCCGTCCCAGGATTCAATCCCATTCACAACTCCACTGCAGGTTACGTCCCCTCATCCGGGCGAAAGGAGCCTTTGTGCCTTCCTGTCTGAGCAAGACCTCAGTCCCAAATCCCGATTCATTGACCGCACTGCGCAGGATGCTGTCGAACTCAGTCGTTTCCCGGCACACTCAGCGCGCTTACCTGACAGCCTTCGATGACCTGTTCACGCTGGCGGCAGGACGGCCCATCTCTCGCATGATCCTGATGGAGTACCGCTCGTCCATGATCGTAGTGGGCGTGAGCGCCGCGACCATCAACCAACGTCTCTGTGCGGTCCGGAAACTCGTGAAGGAGGCCCGCGAAAACGGCCTCATCGATCCAGTCGAAGCGGTTCGCCTCATCTCTGTGCCGGGGGTTCCGCAGAGCGGCGTTCGGCTTGGAACCTGGCTCACAAAGGATGAAACGCGGCGTCTGCTCGCAACCGTCGACCGCACGGAACTCATCGGCAAGCGCAACTTCGCGATTCTCTCCGTCCTGTGCTATTGCGCTCTTCGTCGTGAGGAGCAGGCAAAACTCGACACCAGTCTGATTCAGCGGCGCGAAGGCCGGTGGGTCTTCGCAAACCTCATCGGCAAACGCGGCCGGATTCGAACCGTACCAATACCGGAGGCCGCCAAGGATGCACTGGACGAGTGGGCAGCCGCCGCGGGGATCACTTCAGGGCCCATCTTTCGGCGCATGCGCAAAGGCGGAGCGGTCACAGGATTCGCGCTCAGCGCGTGGACGGTCTGGGATGTCGTGGTCACGGCCGCTAAGGCGGCAGGCTTCAATCATCTCGGTCCGCATGACTTGCGCCGCACGTGCGCCAATCTCTGCCGCAAAGCCGGCGGCGAGTTGGAGCAGGTTCAGGCTCTGCTCGGGCACGAGGATTTGTCCACCACGGCACGTTATCTCAACAGCACACAACAGATCGAACACGCGGTGAACGACCGCATCGCGCTTTGAGGGCTTGTCCACGGCACATCCATTGCTGACTTGGGCTGGGCCAATCTCCGAACATCCACACTCTCATCATGGCCGCCGAGCTTCGGGGCAGGCGCACGCCTGCCTCTTTGCTTGTCTGCAGCAAACAAGGAGCACAGATGTCCAACGACCAAAACCAACAACCACTTATCAACTCAGGCGCAGCCGGAGAACCCGTTCATTACGAAGCGCCCGGCTGGCTTTCAACAGATGATCTCGAGCAGGAAGTTCTCCTGGCGGTAGTGGCCGACTCAAGAAGCCTTTGTCCAGAAGAAAGGTTCCGACGGCTTGACGACTACTTCGCTGCGGACCTGGAGGAGAACGAACTTCAGTATCGACGTTCCCTTTTGCGGCTTCTCGCTGACTTCCGGCCACAGCTCGCCGAATTGCTTGGCGGTCCGCGCGAACACTGATCAGACCTGATTCGAGAGTCTGATCGCGAAGCCGCGAGCGCGGCGAATGCCCGCGCTCGCGCTTCGAAACACCCGCTCCTCTTTAACTCAATCGTTTACCCCGCTCTCGGGTCCCTAAACCGCCGTGCGCGCGGAGGTCGGCCCGGGGAGCGCCTCACCCGAAAGGAAGTGCAACTATGAACGAAAGATTCAGTGTGCGTCTCGGCAATCCTGTAGCGATCTTCTTCTGGAGCTCGGCCATGCTTCTGGCCGGCATCGTGATCGGTGCGTACTGGCATCCGTCGCGTGCATTCGTCGTGGCGATTGGAGTCGCTGCAGGTCTCTTCATGGTGGTGCATGAACTCGTGTCCGGCCTGATGTGGTGCTCAATTACTGCCTGGTGGATCCGCCGGCGCACAGACGAACTTAAAGACCGTCACCAAAAATAGATTGCGAGCCTTGTAGGCCTCGTTTCGGTTGCGCGGCGACAGCGTCGCCGCGTCCGAACCGTCCCGAATCAGCGCAGAAATAGGCAACGATAACTATCATTATCGTGGCTTGTTCACCGGAGCCTCAATAAAAAGGGGCGGCTCCGGCGTTCGTGGCCATCACTTCCATATGTGCATAGCTTCGGGTGGAAGAAAGGAAAACATGTGATCCTTGTCACTCCTTCGGGCGTCTGGATAGGTCATGATCGATCAAACCGATAACGATAACGACTGAGAAAGGCACATTCCCGGTTGCCAAAACGATCTGTTCTCTGCTCACAGCTATAACGGTACGAAGGGGTACTGAACCCTCGTCAGTCACCCATGCCCTGGTCCAGCCATAAAACCGATTCTAAGCAGCGGCTGCGTGTGCCACACGTGCGCCGCATTCCACGTCTTAGGAGGAAATATGGCCCTTAACACTGGCCAGATCATTTGCCGCGAACCAACACACTTGGCTGTGGATGCATTGAAATCTGTCACCACTATCGCGTTCGAGCTGGAAGAACCCATGACACCGGTATCATTTATTTCATGACACGTTTGTATGTAGCGCTCGCGGTCTGCGGCGTCTGTGGGATCGGGTATCTCTCATCGAAGGCCGCGCATAGGCAGTTACTGGCTACCATGGGTTTAACCGCCGACTTTTTACAACATCTGCAGAGATTTCTCCAAACAAGGGCGGTCGATTCCGAAAACTACAGCTGGTTGTTTCTGCCGGCGATGCGACAGGCGCTTGAGCGTGACTTCGGTTCAGGAACGGAAGAATTCGTTGAATACGGGGCATTAATGCAAGAAGCCATTCTGCGATATGTCGGTGTTCTTGAAAGCCAGGACCGCGGAGCGCGAAGCCAGTTAAAGAATCCCGTTGTGTGGTTTCGCTACGGAATTCAGTGGCTCCTATTTTTGCCTCTCACGGTCTTGCGCTGGCTCGGCATTAACAGCATTCCTGAACTAGGCACATTGGGAATCAATCCCTTTTTCAAGTTCTTGTCTACGATCGCAAGCGTCGTTGCGTTCATTGCTTCATGGGTCACGATCATTGCAGGGTGGGATCGCGTTAAGCTGTTGCTCGGTCACCTTCACAAATTGTGAAGGCAAACGATATTGCCGCTTGAGGCCGTTGTTCTTTACCCGGGTGAGTTTGCGGACCGAGTTGGTAGTGCACCTAGCGCCTGCCCTAGAGGCCCCTTACGTTACCTCAGGACAACGGTTCCCAAGACAGAGAGCTGAACCGTCCAGACCTTGGCTGGGCGCTCGTCGTTCTCACTGTCGCAGCGCGCGCAGACTTCGGTGCGATCGTCGATTGTTTACCGTCACGGCTGGATCCGTCGCGAATTGCAACTATCATGGATCTGTGCCTCCCGGTCCGATCCTCATCTTCGACAAATCGTTCCTGCAGTCGCTGAACGTGGACGAGGCGGTGTGGCTCGACAACTTTTTTTTGACCGTGATCACCCCGCTCTTCTTCGTGGAAACGCTCGCCGATCTCGAAAAAGAGGTCCACCGCGGCCGAACACCCGAGCAGGTGGTCGGGAGCCTCGCGTACAAGACCCCCGATCTGCAGTCGTATATGGTCGCGCACCATTCGACATTGCTCTGGGCAGATCTGCACGGCCAGAAGATCCCCATGGACGGCCGCATCCCCCGTCCGGGCGGTAAGTACGTCACATTGGATGGAAAACAAGGCGTTCTATATGAACGGACGCCGGAGGAGGAAGCATTCGCACGATGGCAGCGCCACGAGTTCATCGACCTCGAACGCCAGATCGCGAAAATGTGGCGACGCAACGTCACGAACATAGACCACGCCGGCAACTACGCCCACTTCAATGAATTCTATGGGAGCTTTAGAAAGCCGAAAACGTTGGCGGACGCGAAGCATATCGCTGACACGGTCATTTCGCTGCTCGACGAAGAAAAGGCCCTACAGTTTGGCCTTTCGATGCTCGGCGTGCCCGTCGAGGAGCACGACGAAGCCGTCAAGCGGTGGGCCGCTGCGGGGAAACCACCGCTCCGCGAGTATGCGCCGTATTTCGTCCACATGTTCTCCGTTGATTTTTTCTTCCATCTCGCCATCGCCGCCGACCTCATCTCCCGCGTTCGCCCGGCAGGCAAAGCGGATAACAAGGTGGATATTGCCTATCTCTACTATCTTCCGTTCTGTATGGTCTTTGTCTCGAGCGACAACCTTCACAAACGGGTTGTTCCGCTATTCCTCCGATCCGATCAGTCGTTCGTCGCTGGCCCGGAACTGAAAGCCGACCTCAAAAAGATCGACGAGCACTACGCGGAGCTTCCCCAGGAACTGACAGCGCAAGGGGTGTACAAGTTCGCGACGTCTCCGCCAGACGGCATTTGCCCAAAGGTCAGGGAGCTCTGGGATATGCACCTCGCCAGGTCACGGGATGAGGTGGAGGAAGCAGGGGATGAGAGCGAACTCGAAGAGGAAGTCGAACATAAGGAAGCGCCTCCTAAAGATGACAAGGCGTTGATCGACATGATCAACCGCGCGCAGAACGAATCCACGCCCATTGACCTAGATCCGGAACACCCTCCAGACATCGACGACATTCAATTCGCCCACGTCAGCCGGATGGTCATTCCGAAGAAGGGCAAATGGATACGCGTCGTGCCACCGGGACTGGAAAAGGATGGTCAGAGCAAGTCGTCATAGGCGGCTAGACCCCTCACGCGCTTCACTTCGGCTTTGAACTCAGGCCCGCCTATTGTTTCTCGTCCGGTGGATCGACTAGGAACGCCGGCACCACTTCGGGTTGCTGTTCGAGTACGTATTGAATTGCGCCTGCTGCGATGCCACGCTCGAGCACCGAACGGAGATCTTTTATCGGCGCCGCCAGACCCTTTCGCAAAGCGGCGAGCCAGTTCAGCTCTTCGTCATCCTTCAGCCGCCAAATCAGACTGGTGATGAGCAATTCGCTCACGTTGAACATGTTTTCGTGATCGGCCGGGAAGGCGTGACGCAAAAATTCGCCTTCGCGTTCGGTCGTGGCCTCCACGCTTCTAGCCATGATGAGCGGGAAGAGATCGCTCGAGAGATCGTTTGCTACTTTCCCCTTATGTGTGTACAGACCGGCCTCGGTGATCTGCATAGGATGTTCGCCCTCTGAGAGCAACTCTGACGCGACGTCCGCAGGATCAAGAAGCTTCAACTTCAACTCCATCCGGAATCCCTCGCATCGACGAGCATCCAGATGCCTTGATACTTCCACGCAATTAGGAGCGGCAGCCGGAGCATGTCCGCAAACTGCCGCATGGACGCCAGATACTTCTCGCTCCACACCAGCTTGTTTCCAGTCGTGCTCTTCACCTCCACGACGAATGGCACATCGCGGCTTCCCTTACGGACGACGACCATGAAATCCGGCACCCGATAATGATCGTCAGTAAGAAGGACATCATCGGCACTGACGATCAGCCGCGGATTACCAAGCCATGAAGCGATCGCCGCGAATTCGTGCTCTGCGCTCAAACCTTTGTGCACACCGCGCAGACGATTGACAAATGCCTTTGGGTCTATGTTGTCCACGTCCTCGTCCGCCACGCGATAGAAATCGCGAAGGACGGAGTAGACGTATCGAGTGGGATCTTCCGGGACCATCATATGCAATTGCCTCGAAATGGCTGTGGTGCCGGTCGGTGTTTGACGACCGAATTAACCAGGGCGCCGTTTAAACCTTTTTGAAGGGCCATAGCAACGAACGTCACAGTCAACCCCAACCCTTTTTCAGCCATTGGATTCTTGGGCCGGCATATCCTATGTTCGCATTCCAGGATTCATTGTCGGCCGAACAGGCCTTGCGCGGTTGTGATAAATCTCATGCGTGATTCGGTTCAAAGATATAAGTGAGCTTGTCATCGTTGCCAAGCTTGTCGGTGTTGGCGTTCTATTCCTTGCGAAATACACCGACGAAAAACTCAAGAAGTGGTATTCCGAAGACAAGAATTACACCGATTTATTGCTGCCGGTGTCTGCCTCTTCGCGGCGATCTGCCTCGTAGTTGTCCCGAGGATCATTCCCGAAGTTCGGCTTATCCCAGCGACGGTGAATGTCCCCGTCCCTCAGCTTCAGTATGGTCAAGGCCGGGTCCCCTCCGGGTTGCCGACGACCGCCGCGACCTGTGCGGTGGACACTCCCTGCGAAAGTAGATCGGCCGAAAATGGGCATGTCACAGGTTCGTCGTCATGCTGATCCGGCATCAGTCCGTCCGGCGCGCCTGACAATGAATTTCCTGCAATTGGCCATGCTTCGGTGTGCGGGAAGTGTGGGGACGGCCTCTTCGTTCAGGCCTCCCCAATAGAGTCGGAATAACAAATAGCAGATCCTCGATTTGCGCAGAGGGCTGGTGACCACTCTGGTCTCCAGCCCTTGTACCGCTTCCCTCCGAAAACTCACTACCTACATTTTAAAACTTCGCCTTCGTCCTTGTAGCCGAGATACCACGTGCGCTTCCGTTTCAACGTTCCATTCTGGAGTTCAACGATGCAAGACATCCAATTTCCAATTGCCTCTCAACCATCTGATCTCGATGACCTCATCCAGCGCGCTAACGACCTCATGCACGCAGCCAAAGCCAACTCGACTCGCAAGGCCTACCGTAACGACTGGCGCGCCTTCGAATCCTGGTGCACTGCGCATAAGCTTCCCTCGCTGCCATCCACTCCTCAAATAATCGCTCTATTCATCGCAGACTGCGTGACAGCCCGGCTCGCTCCAGCCACGATTTCGCGCCGTTTGTCCTCCATCACCAAAGCCCACCAAGCTGCTGGATTCAAAGACTCACCGGCGTCGACCAAGAATTTTGTGGTTGGCGAAGTTCTAAAAGGCGCTCGCCGCAAGCTCGGAGTTGCACAGAAGGGCAAGGACGCTTTGCTCCTGTCTGATGTCCGCCGCATCCTCGGTGCATGTCCGAAGAGCCTGCTCGGACAGCGCGATCGCGCCCTGGTGCTGGTCGGATTCGCTGGCGGCTTCCGGCGATCGGAGCTCGCGTCAATATACAAGTCTGATCTGTCCTTTTCCGACCGCGGTCTCGTGATCAACCTGCGCCACTCGAAGACGGACCAGGAGGGCGTCGGCCGCGAGGTCGCTATCCCATTTGGCGAGCACAAAGAAACCTGTCCGGTGCGGACCGTCCGCGAGTGGATGGCCGCTGACGCCATCACTAACGGCCCAGTCTTCCGCGGAGTCGACCGACACAGCAGAATCTCACCATCCGGGCTTCATCCCGATTCGATCGGAACGATTTTGAAGCGTGCCGCAACGCGCGCGGGAATCGATGCGACGAACCTGGCCGGGCACTCGATGCGTGCGGGCATGGCGACTCAAGCGGCGATGAACGGGGCAGCAGAACGCGAGATCGCCAAGACCACCGGCCATAAGTCGACTCACGTTCTGCGTCGCTATATCCGTACGGGCCGGCTGTTCCAGGAGAACGCGTCCGCGAATCTCGGCCTCTAACTTTCTTCCTAAATTCAAAATGACTGCTGACAACTGGGAATCACCACTTCTCAGAGGCCAGCAAACTCCGCCCCTCGACGGCTCCCCACCCAATCCATACGGTGCCGGCTCATCGCGCTGAACTCACAGTTCGGCCCGGGCAATCTCCAAGTCTTCTGGTCAATGGGACGCGAGCAGCTTCAAGTGCGATCTCCACCAGCCGGCCCGGGAATCCTCAGAACGGAACAACATGAATCGCTCAGTAATCAATTTGATCGCTGGAGCCGAGCGGAATGAGCGCGGATACGCCGATGTTCCCCCTGGTTCGATCAATAACGAAATCGAAGGCGAATTGGCCGCGCTCGGATATGCAGTCGCACGGAGCGACCACCTTTGAATCGATGGGTACAGAGTCCCTACGCCTGAATCGATCCAATTTGGGAACTATAGGCCCTACGTGCCCCCGTCAATCTTCACCTGCGCGGCGTCCCGGTTTGCACATGTCCCCGATGCCAGCGACTTCGACCTGGAAGCTGTCCTTGAAGTGCGCGGAGAACTCACCTCGAACTGACAACATTGCAATCTTGATTTCGTTCTTTTGTGTTGAGCCCGCGAAGTGAACACCGCGAATCATTCTGAGCCTTTCGCTAGAGCATGCCGGTCATGCACCACATAGGCTCCTATCCACGCCCAACCGCCCATACCTATGCTCCAGTCCGCCAGCTGCCCGGAGTATGCTCGCCCGATCTTCCACGTGCCTTAACTGAGAATCTTCCCCGCTTGAGGAGAACTATGCCCCCCGTTGAGCCAACGTTTTCGATCAGAGAGGTAGCGGTCTGTCCCTGCTGCCGTCTTCATCAATACGCAACCGCATCCGGCCAGAATGTTGGGAGCGCGATGTGTCGTCGCTGCGGCCAGCCACTTGGCTTCGCTTATTACAGATTCCAGCCAACTCGAGTATGGGGAAATGGCATGCTTCCCGACAGGAACTCCATCCAGCGCTCGATTGGGGCCTTTGTCCGCCGCCTGCGCATGCGGCGCAAAATCTCGCAGGAGGTGCTCGGACGGCGGTTGGCCATGCATCGCACAGTCGTGTCACGATTCGAAGGAGGCCGTTCGATGAATTTGGCCATCCTCTTCCGAGCGGCCCTGGCTTTAGATCTCGAGATCGATGAGGTCTTCGTTCGGGTCCGCGACCGCCGATCACGCGAACCGTGAGACGTTCATCCAGTTGGCGCTGCCGATTTGCAGCCTGTGCAGAATCCGGAACATTCCATGGGTAATGTATGCGGTCCTACTCAGATCTTTCGTGCAACCATCAAGAAGCTCGGCGATCTCAGAGCGCCGAGCTCGAAAGGACAATCTTGATGGCAATGACCAACAATCTTCGACCGGAAACGCCAGACGCGAGAGAAGAGGATCCGTCTCCCACTTCTGCACTTCAGCTTCAACTGGCTGCGGGCATTGTCGAGAAGTTGATCCAACGGAACGGAGGCAGCGAGATCGCCAATGTGTTTTGGGATGACGATGCCTTCGATTCCCTCGAGGATGGGGACGAATACGTGGACCCGGAGCTTTGGGATCCGGACGAAGAAGTTCTGTCGGAAGCGAAGGAAATCGAG
>WNGK01003452.1_pt1 | contig 25132 bp, 23 predicted proteins | sample 5400601 | NCBI WGS metagenome assembly WNGK01 (sample SAMN13153376, study PRJNA577476) | soil metagenome | isolation source: 60 cm soil or saprolite under Garry oak tree replicate 1 | place: USA:California | collected 2016-06-15
GGTTATTTTGTAACGGCGAATCCAGCCAACGCGTTCTTTTACCTGCTCACCGCGCTGCACGGCTTGCACCTGCTGGGCGGGCTGTGGGTCTGGGGCAGGACCACCGCCAAGGTGTGGCGCGGCGTCGAGGTCGGCGCGGTGCGCTTGAGTGTGGAGCTGTGCACGGTGTACTGGCACTATCTGCTCCTGGTTTGGCTGGTTCTGTTCGCTGTGTTGTTGCATACCCATACGTAAAAGGGGATCGAACTCAATGGCTCAACCCGCGCTGACGGGCACCGGAGAAGCTCTCCCGCGACCCGAAGGCCTGCAAGGCATCGTCGCCGACTGGTCCTCGGATCAGCGGGCGTTCAAGAACGTCCCCTGGGCCAAGGCGATGATGTGGATCTTCCTCCTCAGCGATACGTTCATCTTCAGCTCTTTTTTGATCTCGTACATGACGGTGCGAATATCCACCACCGTTCCGTGGCCCAATCCCAGCGAAGTTTTCGCCTTGACGATCGGGGGCAAGAGTATTCCGCTGATCCTGATTGCGATCATGACCTTCATCTTGATCAGCAGCAGCGGGACGATGGTCCTGGCCGTCAACTTCGGCTATCGAAGAGATCGTGTCAAAACATTTGTCTTCTTGCTGCTCACCGCGGCATTGGGCGCCACATTCGTGGGCATGCAGGCTTTCGAGTGGACCAAGCTGATTGTCGATGAAGGGGTACGCCCCTGGGGCAACCCGATGGGCGCGGCCCAGTTCGGCTCGAGCTTTTTCATGATCACGGGTTTCCACGGCACTCACGTGTCAATCGGCGTGATTTTCCTGATCATCGTGGCAATCAAGGTGATACGGGGAGACCTCGATAAGCAGACGCCGGGCTTCCTGACCGGGAGGAAAGGTAACTATGAGATCGTCGAAACCATGGGCCTGTATTGGCACTTCGTCGATCTGGTCTGGGTGTTCATCTTCGCAGTTTTCTATCTTTGGTAAGAAAAACCATGGCACATGCAGAGGGGCAGCAACATCCCGCCGCGGGGCACCAACACGCCGCGGTGGCGGCGCAACATCACGTCGAGGGGCAACAACATCCGCTCGGCATCTATTTCAAGATCTGGGGATTGCTGTTCGTTCTCAGCACCGCTTCGTATCTCGTCGACTATTTCCACTTCCAGGGTTACCTCAGGTGGACGCTGATCATCGTTTTCATGCTGATGAAAGCCGGGCTGATCGTTGCCGTCTTCATGCATATGCTCTGGGAGCGCCTGGCCATTGTGTATGCCATTCTGGTTCCGCCGCTGTTGTTGCTGGTACTTCTGGGTATCGGGGCGCTTGAAGCGGACTACACGTTCTTTACGCGCGGCGCATTCTTCGGCACGGGATCCGCAGCGCCGGTGCACGGGACGACATCCGCGGGGCCGGTTCAACATCGCTAGGCGGTGCAGAGAGATTTAGCGGTGGAGCGAGCCTAAATGGTCTTTTGTGATCGACGGTGTTTCAGGCGCGCGTTCTCTCGCGTGACTGCCTGAGTTGTCGCAGCTCCGTCACGCCGAGGCTGCCGTACATCGTCTTCAAAGCTGGTTCACAACGACGACTTGACCAGGATCAAGCGGTAGCAGCCAGAGTAATAAGGCAAGGGGGAACAATATGAAAATGCTAAGGCGTTATTTCATAAGCGACGACCTGGATGATCTGGACATCATTGAAGAGCAACTGGAGAGCGCCGGTATTTCCACTCCGCAGATCCACGTGCTCACTGCTCACGACGCTGAGCTGGATCACCATGAGCATCTCCACCGGGTTCAGTCGTTTATGAAGAGAGACATTATCCACTCGACGTTGATTGGCGCCATGGTCGGTGTTTGCGCTTTCGTGCTGGTTCTTGCTGTCGCACATTTTGCTGGCTGGACGAAGACCGCTGCCGGCTGGGTACCTTTTCTCTTCCTTGCTACGGTGCTGCTCGGTTTTTGCACGTGGGAGGGTGGTTTGTTTGGCATCCAAGAACCCAACTACCACTTTGCCCGTTTTGAACAAGCCATAAAAGACGATAGACATATCCTGTGCGTAGATCTCGAACGCGGCCAGGAGGCGATACTGGACAGAGTGCTGAAATCTCATCCAAAGTTGGAACCGGCAGGGTCGGAATCGCTCCACCAGCACTGGGTTATCGAGTTTCAGAAAAAAGTACCGCGTTTCTTTAAACAAACATGGCCATAACGGGATTTTGGTGACAGAATTCTTCACAGGCACTCAAGCCGAAAACCGCTAACGGCTGATCTGCCAATGCTGATCATGTGCGTTCAGGACTCTCGGGATTCCGTGATCGGTTACGGCATGTCGACAAACAGCAACCAAAAGTTACCCGCAGCAAATATCGATTTTGCTGCACAACCGGCCCCGCGCGGCCATCCACTTCGCGCCTCAGACACGAGGAGTCTCCCATGACCAAACACACTGCTGACACGAACCGCCGTAGCTTCATCAAGCTTACCGTCACCGGACTGGCCGCAGCGCCATTCGTCAACGCACTGTTCAGCGGAAGCGCCGAAGCAGTCGACATGGTCAGCGAGTCCGATCCGACGGCAGTGGCGCTGAAGTACAAGATGGATGCCACCAAGGCTACCGATCGTAAGGATGCGAAGGCGCTCTGCAGCAACTGCAACTTCTACACCGGCAAGCCGGGCGATGCCAATGGCCCCTGCACTGTTTTCGGAGGCAAGCTTGTCAGCGCCAAGGGCTGGTGCGCTTCCTGGGTCAAGAAAGCCTGAACGGCGGCGATCGATCAGGAACTCAACGTGCGCCGGGCGACGTCGCCGCGCGCTGTGTCCTTCTGGAGCGCGAACGTCGCGTACGCCGCGGCCGCGTCCGGGTTGTCCTTACGAATGAAAACAACTTTCTGGCGTCGATTCATCTTCTTGAACGGCGCCCAGCGTGGTGGGACCTATATGACGCCTGCTTGCGGCGGAATGACCTATCGCACCGCAATCCATACGCAACCGCTGCCGTTCCATCTGTGATAGCCGGGAATCCATACATAGCGCGAACCGGGCGCCAGCCGCAGCCAAATGTGGTCATCGCTTTCAGGACGGATTGTCGAGCACTAGGTAATCGACGTACAGCAAAGTTTCACGCCACAGAAATCTAGCCCGGCTTACATTAGATTGAAGGCGGCTCGATGATGTGGGCGCCGGCATTGCCCGCAACCCGAGATGTGATGCCATTGCCATTGCCCGGCGCATATGGAGCGGATCACTAACCAGCAGTACCGATTGGATTCCGACTGGTCCAATCAACTCCTTTGCGTTTGCAAGGTTCTGCCACGTAGTGCGGGAGGTGGTTTCGACCAAGATGGCTGTGGCGGGCACACCGTGTTCAATGGCGAACTCGCGTCCGACTTGACCTTCAGCTGGGTAGTCCACTACTGGCGTGCCGCCAGTGAAAACGAGGTATTGCACTCGACCACTCTCGTAAAGCGCGATCGCTTCTTTGATTCGCTCACGATATACAGGAGAGGGCTTCTTGCCCCATGCCGCCGCGCCGAGAACCACCGCCGCATCGGCGTGTGAATTGTATGACTGGTTCCCATAGCTGACGATCTGCCAGGCTACGCTGAGGAACCCCAACACAGCAAACGAGAGCAGCACCACGAGTCCTACGACTAACGGGCGCCTGCGCACGAGCATTTGAATCATCTCCGAAGAGTTGTTAAACGATGTCTACTATCGACGCGGTCCGCCCCCGGCCTTGGCTACAGCCTAGTTCAGCGTTGGCGTTGTGTCATCGAACACGACGGTTGAAGACAAATCCACTCGATGATCGCTATGCAGGTTGCTGATGATGAGCAGTCGTTTTTCGAGCCTGCAAGAAAAACGCTGCCACTTGCCACACGATAAAGATGCCAATAAGGCCGAGCAAGGTGCCGCTGATGGGGCGGGTAAGAAACGAGGTGAAACTCCCGCGGCTCAAGAGCAGTGCACGGCGGAAGTTTTCTTCCAGCATGGGGCCGAGGATGAAGCCCAGCATGAGCGGAGCGGGATCCAACTCCAAGCGTAGGAAAATATAGCCGATGAAGCCAAAGGTGGCGGTGATGAAAATGTCATCCAGGCTGTTGTTGACGCTGTAGGTGCCGATGCAGCAGAAGAAAAGAATCGATGGGAACAGCACGCTGTAGGGGATCCTGAAAACCGACAACCAGTAGCGCACCAAGGGCACGTTGAGAGTGATCAGGAAGCAGTTGCCCACCCACATGCTGGCCACCAGGCCCCAGAACAAATCGGGGTGACCGGCGATCATGTTGGGTCCGGGTTGGATGCCCTTGATGATGAAGGCGGCCATCATGAGTGCCATGACCGCGTTCTCGGGAATGCCAATACTCATGAGCGGGATGAAACTGGTGCGTGCGGCCGCTTCGTCGGCGGCGGCTTGCCCGGCCACTCCCTCGATGGCGCCAGTGCCGATCTCGTGCTTGTACTTGCTGACTTTCTTGTCGACGGCATAGGCGGCGAACTGGGCGATCACCGGACCGCCGCCGGGCAGGATGCCCAGGAAAGAGCCGATCACGCTGCCACGCAAGGCGCTGGGAATGATGCGCTTGAACTCGGCCCAAGTAGGGATGAGCTTGATCTTGCCGTTGAAGGGCGTGCGCTCGTCGCGGTTGTCAAGGTTCTTGGTGATCTCGGCAATGCCGAAGCACCCCAGCGCGACGCTCACCAGGCCAATGCCGTCCGCCAGGAAGGGCATGTCCATGGTGAAGCGCTGCATGCCGCTGTTGACATCGGTGCCGATCTGCCCGAGCAGCACGCCGATCAGGCACATCGCCATGCCATTGAGCAGACTGCCGGTGGTGACAAAGCTCACGCACACAAACCCCACCAGCATGAGGGCGCAGTAATCGGCAGGCCCGAACAAGAGCGCCACCTCGCCCAGAGTCGGGGCCAGTCCCGAGAGCACCACGATGGCCACCGTGCCACCAATGAAGCTGGAAACGCCCGCGGTGAACAGGGCCAGGCCGGTCTTGCCCTTGAGCGTCATCTGGTAGCCATCGATGCAGGCCACGATGCTGCTGGCGTGCGGAATCTTCATCGTGATGGCGCTCACGCTGTCGCCATATTGGGCGCCATAGTAGATTCCCGCCAGCATGATGAGGGCGCCACCCGTGGGTATGGAATAGGTCAGGGGCAGCAATATACTGATGGTGGCCAGCGGGCCAAGTCCAGGTAGCAGGCCCACGAGCGTCCCCACCGTGCAGCCGATGGCGCAGAACATAAGGTTCTGCCAAGTCAGTGCGACTTCAAAACCAAGCGCGAGGTTGTGCAGAACGTCCATCAGTAGAGAGGCAGGTTGAAGCCAAGCAGTTTTTGAAACGCAAAGGCAACGGCGATCAGGCCGGCCGAGATCTTGAGGTCGCGCATCACGGAATACGACGAGGTGCCGGCAAATGAGGCGCAAAACACCATGAACACGATGCCCACGATCATGTTGAGATGCTCGGAGATCAGCGCAAATCCGCACAGGCTCGACACGATGAGTGCGATGTTCTTCACGTTGAAGTTCAGGTGTACGCGTTCGACGAAGCGGGAACGCACGACGGTGATCAGGCCAATCAAGAACAGAAGACAACTCACCAATAAGGGGAACAGGCCGGGCCCTGCGCGACCGAACTGGCCGAACGGGTAACGGAGCGACCCCAGGCCAAAGGCCAGGGAAATCGCCATGAGGAACAGGCCCCTGACAAGATTTCGGTCATTCATATGAAGTCAGATGAGGTTGGTGGCATGGTTCGTGGAAATAAGCAACCGAACTGCCGGGGGACGTGCTCCCCGGGCCGGAGTCCTTTACAACCCACAACTCTGTTCCCCACGCGACATACTTAATCCGCTTCAGTCGCCATAACACATGGGAACGCCATACCGAAGGTGATGATGCAGACGGCGACCTTGAGAATGAAAAACAACTTTCTGGCGTCGATTCATCTTCTTGAACGGCACGCTTTGATCGACTTTCGTCACGTCGTCTTCAGTGCGCTTGTCCATGGTCCACCTCCTTGCAGGCGCATGCGGGACTATCGATTATTCCGCCGCATCAATAGTCACTTGATCGCCGCGATAATACAGCTGCGCGCGGTGAGCATTCTCCAGCTACTCATTTGCCGTATCACCGAGGCATTCTCTGCAAATACGCTGGCGTCGTATCGCCGGACTTTGCGGCGATAGAACCAGGAACTGCACCGGATGAGCAGGTAGAACAAAGAGGTGAGAGCCGCCGCGGCTTTCTTGGTCTTGTCGCGATGAAACACAATGCCGCGGAAACCAGCTCGGCGCAGACCATAGCTCAAATACGCAAATGTGAGCGGCATGATGTGGCCGCAGATGCGCCCGGCATTCTTTGGGTCGATCGAAGGCGGCATGTATAAGTCATAGAATCCGGTAAGGAGGAATTTCAATCGCGATATCGTGTGACCGATGTTGGGTACCGAGATGACCAACAGGCCGTCGTGTTTCAAGACGCGTCTGCATTCATCGAACTGATGGTAGACATTGCTCATGTGCTCGAACACTTCGATGGCGACGATGAGATCGAAGCTGTCGTCGCCGAACGGCAAGCCCGCATCCGCGTCGAATTGCTGGAATGGGATTTCCGTGGCGGCATAAGCGGTACCGTCAACGTCGCAGGCGATCACGTTCCGGGCCGGATCACGCCCCTGCATGGCAAACCATTTTCCCAGCCTGCGGGTCATGTATCCCTTGCCGGCACCAAGATCGAGAACCTTGGAATCCACCGTCAGGTGCCTAGCGGCCAGTGCGAATACGACGGCATTCGTTGCGCCATGAGATGCGCTCGTGACGGATTCGCCCTTGGACAGCGGCGAACCGGCAGCGAAAGGTGCTGATGGACCCTGTGTCAACGCTGAAAAAGGACGAACAGCTCATTGGTGTCGCCCGCACGGTGACCCGACCATATGGCGCGGCTAGCCGCACCGCCGGGGCGCGGTGGCCACGCTTGCGTGCCTTCCGCCAGCAGCAACTCACATCCCGGTTCTGGGTTGAGCTCCAACGGGGTTGCGATAATCCCCAATTGGTAGTGGAGCATCGCAGCTTCGGATTCGCCAAGATGGAAACTGGCAACACAGTTGTATTCGCTCAGCAGATGGTCTTCCATGTCCTCGAACATCGCGCGATAACTCTTCGCCTCGTTGATCCACGGCAGCCACAACGTTGCGAGCAAAATCCAGGTGAGGGTCAGGCCCAAGGTCCAGCCGATCAGCCCGCGGAGCGCGAACCGCCGCATGTAATAGCCGCCAGCCAGCCAGCCGTCGCAAGGACTGCGAGCGCGACCGCGGACGGTTCGGCGCGCGGAATGATTGACAGGGGCAGGAGACGGTGTAACTCGAGCCATGCAGGTGGCTCACCTGCAACATCTATGATCAGGCACACGCCCCAGAGCGCGACCGCGGCGGCTCCGTAGAACAAATAGGCCGCCCGGAACGAATAGTCTTGGATCGCATCCGGGAGGTGTTCGAGCTCTGCGGCCGCGAGCAAGGAAAACGGCAGCAAAACCGGCAACAGATAGATCGCTCGCATCGAGCCGGCAACGCTGAGAGCGACGATGATGATGGTCGCGAGGGTGACGCACAACTGCAAAGGCGGATCGTCGCGCCACGCGGCGCGTCGCCGCCACAGCGCCCAAAGCGCGGCGGGCAAAGCCGGAAAGGCAAACCAGGGAAGGGTCTTGGCGTAGTACCAGGGCTCGGGATCGGCGCCGAAGTGCGCGTAGCCGAAGAAGCGGCCGAAGTTCTGGCGCCAGAGCCACTGGTCGAACAACTGTTGATCGCGAAAGTATAAAGCGGCCGGCCAGATGACGACCCAAGGCAGCGACACAACCGCGGCAAGGGCGAGCGCCTTGAAGTAGCTGCGCGTTCGCCACGGCTGGAAAAGCAAAGGCAGTAGCAGCGCCGTCACGCCGAGGCAGCCAGGCGCAATGAGGCCTTTGGCCAGGAAGCCTATGCCGGTTCCGATGCCCAGCAGGACTGCCCCTCGATCGGGCCGCTTGAGGATGTTGCAGAAGCCGAGCAACGCAACGGCGAAGCCAGCAAGCAGCGCCACGTCGACCATCAGCAAATGCGCTTGCATTACGAGGCCCACGGAGCTCAGCAGCTTCAGGATCGCGGCGATCGGCGCACGCCTGCGTCGCTCGCCCCATGCGCAGCGTGCGGACTGGCCGAGACATGCAAGCACGAGGGCAATCCACAGCACATTCGACAACCGTGCTCCGTCATGCATCGGGAACCAGGGCGCCAGAAGTTCGGCAGTCTGCTGGGCGACGACGAAGTAGAGCGGCGGCTTCTCCATGAACGGCTGGCCTGCATTGGTCGGGATGACCCAGTCCTGAGTCTCTGCCATGTGATGGATGATGCTGGTCACGTACGTCTCGTCCTGCTTCCAGGGGTCGTGTCCGACGAGACCGGGAAACACATATGCGATGCAGAGGAGTGCCAGCCAGATCGCGGGCCATCTCGTGGCGCGCGCACGCGCACCTATGGTGGACCACAGGTTCTCGACGAAAGGATGATATGAACGCGTTGTCGAGGTCATGAGGCGTTGGATTCGGGATTGATGGACGTTGTTCTAAGCAGGAAGCTTGACGCGCGATGTCGCGGATCGCGGCGGCAGGATCGCCACGAATAGCGATGGCCCGGCGCACGCGTCGGCCGCATTAGGCCGGAATGGGGATGAATCGCGTGAATTGACATTTCAATCCAGATAAGCGGTGAGCGGCTTCGGGACAAGACTCATGCAACAAGCGCTCCGCCGATTAACCGGGAGCGGCGCGTGTCGAGCGAACGGACGGTTAGGGTGTTGTATGCTTGATGCAGAATACTCAAGTAAGCTTGCACGAAGCTTGCACCGAGGCCGTGACATGCGCCTGCTGCTCGTCGAAGACGACCTGGAACTGGGTCACGGACTTCAATCCGCGCTCGCTCAGTCAGGCTATGTGGCCGATGCGGTTCATACGGGACAGGACGCGTTGGATGCGACTGCCGCCGCGACGTATCAAGGAATCATCCTCGATCTGGGGCTTCCCGATCTGGATGGCGTCGAAGTTCTGCGCCTCTTGCGACGCCGGGGTATTACCGCTCCTATTCTGATTCTCACTGCGCGCGACGAGTTGCAGGATCGTGTGCTGGGTCTCGACGCCGGTGCCGACGACTACTTATGCAAGCCTTTTGACGTCGCGGAGCTGGAGGCGCGGATCCGCGCGCTGCTGCGTCGAGGAGATTCGGCGTCAGCGACACTTCGGTGCGGAAATGTTGCTTTTGAGCCGGCGTCCCGGCGGTTGACAGTGCGCGACCAGGAACTCGAGCTGACGGCGCATGAATTGGCGGTGCTTGAGCTGCTCCTGCGCCGGTCGGGCCGCATCGTGAGCAAGAAACACATCTTCGATTCGCTTTACAGCCGGGACCACGACGCGAGCCTTTCCAACGTCGAAGTCTTCGTGAGCCGCTTGCGTCGCAAGTTGGCCAACGCAGGAGCCGACGTGGGGATCAGAGTCTTCCGGGGTCTGGGTTATCGACTCGAGCACGGATACGCGTCCGATGGAACATCCTGAATATAGCTTGCGCAAGCGTCTATTGACGCGTCTCTGGATTCCGCTTGCCAGCGTTCTTGTGCTGGGTGCGCTGCTGTCCTTCGGACTCTCCTATCACTTTGGAAATGTGGTTCACGATCGCTGGTTGCTGGATTCGGCTACGACCTTGGCGACACAGCTAAGAGGCGAAACAGGCAAGCTGAGTCTCGAGTTGCCGCAATCGGCGGTGGAAATGTTCGAATGGGACAGCGTCGATCGCATCTACGAGGAAGTCACATCGCCGAGCGGTTGGCTGCTGTTCGGCAATGCGGTTTTCCCCAAAGCTCCGGCGGATCTTTCCCTTAATCAGCCGCGTTACTACGATGCCGTCATTGGCGGTAATCCCGTGCGCGTGGTGGCGATCACGGTGCCGAGCCCAGCCGATGCATCGAAGACCGTGACCATTCAGGTCGCCGAGACTAAGAAGAAGCGAGAGGCCTTGGTATGGGAAATCGTGCTGGCCGTGGTTCCGCTACAGATCGTAATCCTGCTGCTAGCAGGGGCGTTCATCTGGTTTGCCGTGACGTCGAGCCTCTCGAGCCTCGACGAGGCGGCGACCCGGCTGGGCGGCTATGACCCGGAAGATCTCGTCCCGTTGCGGGATGTCCAAAGTGCGCCGTCGGAAATCAAGCCGCTGATCTCGGCCATCAATGGCTTGATCAAGAAAGTGTCCGAGGCACGCGCGGCGCAGCAGCGTTTCGTCGCCAATGCGGCGCATCAGTTGAGGACTCCCCTTGCCGCATTACAAGTGCATACCGAACGCGCCCTGCGTGAAACCAATCCGGGGCGGCATGCTGAGGCGCTTACTCACGTGTTGACCGCGGTAACGCGCATGCGGCACTTGACTCATCAACTGTTGACAATGACACGTTCCGATCCGTCATCGGCGAGCATTATGGTGATGACCGATCTCGATCTCGCTGAGCTCGCGCGAGACGAACTGGAGCGATGGACCGACGCGGCGATCCAACGCAATGTTGACCTCGGCTACGACGGGCCGGAGGGCGGTGCGGCGGTCCACGGCGAGCCACAGTTGCTCCGCGAACTCATCGGCAATCTCGTCGACAACGCCATTCGTTACGGACGCAGCGGCGGAGAAGTCACGCTTGGGGTACGCCCAAGCCCTACGACGATTTTCGTGCAGGATGACGGCCCCGGAATTGCGGCCACGGAACGAGACCGGGTGCTTGATCCGTTCTACCGCACGCCAAAGACCGGCGGCGACGGGTGTGGGTTGGGGCTGGCGATTGCACGCGAGATCGCCGCCCGTCATGGAGCTCGTCTTTCCATCATGGACCACATGCCGCGAGGCACGCGTGTCGAAGTTGTTTTCGGCCCCAGCTAAGCATCATCGATCTATAGAGCTAATTCACGCTCGACATTGACTCCATGGTCAAGCGCTTCGTTTTTTTTCTTCTGATGGTCGGGGGTCTTGGTATCGCGATTTGGGCCAGCGATCGCATTACCCTTCAAGGAGAGCACACGATCTATACAGTCGCTTGCGAGCATGGGAGCTGGGAAGGCCAACGGTGTACCGGCCGCCTTGTGGCCGGTGAGCAGCACCGGTTCCGTGCCAGCCGCAGCAGGAACGAAGTTGTGTTCTGGATCGCCGGCTCGAGTGCACCGTCGGGCAAGCACACGGATTGCCAAGTCACCAATCGTGATAACTGGAAATGCAACGTGCTCTCGAGCGAGCAAGCTTCTATCGTCAGTGAGCTTTCCTCCGGAAGGCCGACGGCTAGCGGAACCGTATCCGCTCATCCATTCCACGCCGTTGCGAAGTGGAAATGGTGGATGTTGCGAGCGGGGATTCCTGGATTCACCGTGGCGGACTATGGCAGTGAACCGTCAAATGCAAATTCCGGGAAATGATTATTGAGCAGACGGTGAAAAATGGTACGGAGGCATAGGTCATTGAGCTGACGACATCGCGGGCGCGCCGATCTGGCGGAAGCACACATGGCTTCGCTTGACCGGCTTGCTGATGCGATCAAGGCCCTGATCAGCTGGCGCTTCAGAGGCGCTGCATGTCGATAGCCGGCCGGAGATCATGTCCAATCACACCGACCCTCGTGTAGTTTTGGTGCCAAATTTCAGCGGCCGGAAAAGGTGACGGCATGACTGTGACCGGACCTGTACTGGTGACGGGCGCGACAGGTTTCGTCGGGTCGGGCATTGTCCGCGCGCTCCTGGCCGACGGCTACGCGGTGCGGGGGCTCGTTCGGGCATCGAGCCCTCCGGCCAATCTGGCGGGTCTTGAGATCGAGACCGTCTACGCTGACGTATGCGATACGGATGCCGTCGCGCGCGTCATGGCCGGAGTGCGCTATGTCGTGCATGCAGCCGCGGACTATCGTTTATGGGCGCCCGACCCGGATGCGATCGTACGCACCAACGTGGAGGGCACGCGGACGGTGATGGAGGCGGCGCTACGCGCCGGCATCGAGCGCGTCGTCTACACCAGCAGTGTTGCCACGCTCTCACTGCGCCCTAACGGGGAACCGGCGGACGAGACCGCGCCGCTTGCCGAGACGGCGTCGGTCGGAGCCTACAAGCGAAGCAAGATAGTCGCCGAGCAGCTCGTTGCTAGGATGGTTGCGCGCGACGCGCTGCCGGCGGTCATCGTCAATCCGTCGACCCCCATCGGCCCGCGCGACATCAGGCCCACACCGACCGGACGAATCATCGTCGAAGCGGCGTCCGGGCGCATGCCGGGCTTCGTAGACGTTGGGCTCAACCTCGTGCATGTCGACGACGTCGCCGCGGGCCACGTCGCTGCTCTGGCGCGCGGCAAGATCGGAGAACGCTACATCCTCGGCGGCGACAACGTGCTGCTCGAGAACATGCTGCGCGACATCGCCCGTCTGGTGGGACGGCCGCCGCCACGACTGAAGTTATTGCGCGGACCGCTCTATCCGATTGCGGCGGCGGCAGAGATAATTGCGGGGATAACGGGGCGGGAGCCTTTCCTCACGCTCGACGGTTTGCGCATGTCCAAACACCACATGTTCTTCACCAGCGCGAAGGCCGAACGTGAGCTCGGTTTCAACAGCCGCCCATACACCGAGGGCCTCCGCGACGCTGTCGACTGGTTTCGCCAGGCAGGATACCTGCGATGACGGCGCTTCTTATCGCTTCGCTCTCCTGCGTGACTTGGGTCTATCTCCTTGCGGCGCGGGGCGGATTCTGGCGCGCAGCCGAGCGCGACAACGTGGTTGCGGGAACCTCGTCGGAAGCCGTCAGCTGGCCGCGCGTGGTCGCGGTGGTGCCGGCGCGCGACGAAGCCGAGGTCGTTGCCGAGAGCATCGGTTCGCTTTTGCGCCAGGATTATCGCGGCGATTTCGCGGTCATCGTGGTCGATGATCACAGCGTCGATGGCACGGCGGCCATCGCTCGGAATGTCGCCGCAGCCTCAGGCGCGTCGGACCGAGTGATCGTCTTGGCCGCGCCAAGTCTCCCCGATGAGTGGACCGGCAAGCTGTGGGCGCTGCATCATGGTGTCCGCCATGCGTGTTGCTCCACCGAACAGCCCGATTACATGCTGTTCACCGACGCCGACATCTGCCACGATGTCGACACGCTGACACAGCTTGTCCGGCGTGCAGTCCGTGACCGCACGGTCCTGACGTCGCTGATGGCGAAGTTGCGCTGCGAAACCTTGGGCGAGCGTGCGATGATCCCCGCCTTCATCTTCTTTTTTCAGATGTTGTACCCTTTCGCTTGGGTCAATCGCGCGGAACGTCATACAGCGGCGGCCGCCGGCGGCTGCATGCTCGTGCATCGCCAATCGCTGCAAGCAGCGGGCGGCATGGAGGCCATTCGCGATGAGTTGATCGACGACTGCGCATTGGCACGACTGCTCAAGCATCATGGCCCGATCTGGCTTGGCTTGACCGAGCGCGTGCACAGCCTTCGCGCGTATCCATCCATTCGCGAGTTCCGATGCATGATCACGCGCTCGGCCTACGCCCAACTGAAGTTCTCTCCGCGGTGGTTGGCGTTCGCCACGTTGGCAATGGCAGTCACCTACCTCGCGCCGCCCGCATTGACCGTACTTGGCAGCGGCGTATCGCAATTCCTCGGTGCGCTCGCATGGGCCCAGATGACGCTGGCATTTCAACCGACACTGCGTTTCTATCGCGTCGCGCCCTGGTGGGGCCTTGCGCTGCCGGCGATCGCCGGTTTATATCTTATGTTTACGCTCGAATCCGCCTGGCAGCACCTGCGTGGCACGGGCGGCGAATGGAAAGGGCGTGTACATTGGCGGATATCCAGACGGTAAACCTTGCTGTTGCATCAACGCGCGAAGTCTCTCGGCTCTGAAGCTTAATTCTCGGACACATGCAAAGCCCATGATCGAGGCCTCCTCCAGAAACTCGGAACCGCCGGTCTCCGGGAGTTCGTTCTACGCCGCCATGCGCGTGCTTCCACCCGTGCGGCGCCGCGCCATGTTTGAAATCTACGGATTTTGCCGCGCGGTCGACGACGTAGCGGACGGCGGTGAGGATCGCCAAGCGCGCCTGACCGAGCTCGAGCGATGGCGGGCGGACATCGACGCGCTTTTCGCCGGTTCGCCGCCGGCCCGTGTCCGGTCGCTGGCCGATCCGATCCAAGCGTTCGATCTGCAACGCAACGACTTCATGTCGATCATCGATGGCATGGAGATGGACGCTAAGGCCGACATCCGCGCACCCGATATCGCGACCTTGGACCTTTACTGCGATCGGGTTGCGTGCGCGGTGGGTCGCCTTTCAGTCCGTGTGTTCGGACTGCAAGCCGAGGACGGAACGCCGCTCGCCTTTCACCTGGGCCGGGCGCTTCAGCTCACCAACATTCTGCGCGATCTGGACGAGGATGCAGGCAAAGGGCGGTTGTACCTTCCACGCGAAGCACTTCTGGCTGCGGGGATCAGCGAGATCGATCCAACGATGGTTCTGGACGACCCTTCTCTGGACGAGGCCTGCGCCAGAGTCGTCGACCTTGCGAATCGCCATTTCGCCGATGCGCGTGCGCTCATGTCGAAATACCCCTTCCGCGTCGTGCGCGCACCGCTGTTGATGGCCGAGGTCTATCAGAATTTGCTCGAGCGGCTCGATGCTCGCGGCTGGGCCCCGCCGCGCCGCCCGATCCGCGCCGGCCGGGCGAGGCTGCTCTGGATGCTGCTGCGGCATGGGCTTTTTGAAGTGGACGCCCGCCATGACCATCGACCCATGCGACCTTATCCCCATCGGCCCGCGAAACGCAATCGTTCGGTCCATCCTTCGCCGCCTGAGGCGCCGGTGATGCCAGTTTCCGCAGGCATCCCACGGCGAGTCCGCGTCGAGCACGCGGAGTCAAAGCTCGAGCGCTGCATCGAAATGGCCACCGCTGCATTGCTGGAGCGGCAGCGCCAGGACGGTCATTGGGTCTTCGAGCTGGAAGCCGATGCCACCATCTCGGCCGAATACGTGATACTGCAGCACTATCTGGGCGAATGCGACCCGGTCCTCGAAGCAAGGATCGCGAGCTATTTGCGGCGGCTGCAGGGGCCGCATGCCGGTTGGCCGCTGTTCCACGGCGGCTCCTTCAATATCAGTGCCAGCGTCAAAGCGTACTTTGCGCTGAAGCTCGTCGGCGACTCGCCCGAGTCGGAGCATATGCGACGGGCGCGTGAAGCGATCCTCGCCCATGGCGGCGCGGGCACGACCAATGTCTTTACGCGGATATTGCTGGCGCTCTTTGGTGTCGTCTCGTGGTCGGCCGTGCCGGTGATTCCTGTCGAGATCATATTGCTGCCGCGGTGGTTTCCGTTTCACTTGGCCAGGGTTTCCTACTGGAGCCGGACGGTGTTGGTGCCGCTTCTGGTCCTGCAGGCGCTTAAGCCGCGGGCTCGCAATCCGCGCGGTGTGCGCATCGACGAACTTTTCCCGGGACAGCGTCCGCGCGCGCGCCGCTGGGCAAGAGCACCCCATCAATCCCGCTGGCGATTCGCAATCTTCGCTGCGGTCGATGCGATGCTGCGCTGGGTCGAGCCGCTGGTCCCCGCGAAGATCCGCCGGCGCGCGATCGAAAAGGCGGTTGCGTTTGTCACCCAGCGGCTCAACGGGGAGGACGGCCTCGGCGCTATCTTTCCGGCGATGGCGAACACGGTGATGATGTTTGACGCGCTAGGCTATCCGCGTGACCACCCGGACCTTGTCATTGCGCGAAAAGCAATCGACAAGTCACTCGTGATCACGCGCGAAGAAGCTTATTGTCAGCCGTGCGTCTCGCCCGTGTGGGACACCGTGCTCGTATGTCAATCGCTCCTGGAGGTTGGCGGCGCTCAGGCTTCTGCGGCCGTGCACAGGGGTCTGTTGTGGCTCAAGGACCGGCAGATCCTCGCGACGGTCGGCGACTGGGCCGACCAACGCCCGCGTGTGCGTCCGGGCGGCTGGGCGTTTCAGTACGCGAACCCGCATTATCCTGATCTCGATGACACCGCTGTCGTCGTGATGGCGATGGAGCGTTTTGTTCGTTCCGGCATCCGCGACGATTCGGACTTTGCGGAGGCGATCCAACGCGGACGAGAGTGGGTCCTGGGCCTGCAGAGCGCCAATGGCGGGTGGGGCGCTTTCGATGTCAATAACACCAGCGAATACTTGAATCACATACCGTTTGCCGACCACGGCGCATTATTGGACCCGCCAACCGCCGACGTGACCGCGCGTTGTGTCAGCATGATGGCGCAGCTTGGCGATGAATCGGACGGGCCTGCGCTGGCAGCAGCGCTGCGGTTCCTGTGGCGGACCCAAGAGGATGACGGCAGCTGGTATGGGCGTTGGGGAATGAATTACATCTATGGGACGTGGTCTGTCCTGTGCGCCCTCATGGCGGCGGGTGTGAGTCCGCAAGTGCCGGCGGTGCGCCGAGCGGTCGATTGGCTGATTGCCAAGCAGAATGCCGACGGGGGCTGGGGCGAAACGGGCGAAAGCTACGGGCTGAACGGCCACGGCCATCAACAGGTACCAAGTACCGCATCTCAGACGGCATGGGCGTTGCTGGCGTTTATGGCGGTAGGCGAGCCGCGCAATCCCGCGGTTGCGCGCGGCATCGACTACCTGCTGCGGAGCCAAGGCTCCGACGGCTTCTGGAGCGAGCCGCAATTCACCGCGACAGGCTTCCCGCGAGTTTTCTACCTCCGCTACGATGGCTATCCAAAGTTTTTCCCCGTTTGGGCGCTCGCTCGCTATCGCAACCTGACCCAGTCCCGCGATCGCCGCTTCCGTTTCGGAATGTGAGCATCGGACCAAGCATGCCGTACCCGGTCGTCGCGGTCACCGGGCTCGCCATGGAAGCGCGCATCGCCTCGGGTCCGGGTGTCCGCGCGATCGCGGGTGGTGGCAATGCCCGCCTGCTTATCCTTGCGCTCGAGCGCGAGCTTGCGCGCGGCGCGAGCGCCGTCATCAGTTTCGGCATCGCCGGGTGCGAATCCTCGCCGAGCGGCTTCGTGGCGCATTGACGGTGGATCTCGCCGGGGTCGACGCCCCGATCGCGCAGTCCACCGCCAAGCGCGATTTGCATCGCGTCACCGGCGCCGCGGCGGTTGATACCGAATCGCATATCGCCGCGGCGATTGCTGCGGACCATGGACTTCCGTTCGCGGCGTTCAGAGTGGTTGCGGATGCCGCACAGCGGAATCTTCCCCCCGCCGCGTGCGAGGCGCTCCGGCCTGACGGGAAAATCAGCGGCGCCGCCGTACTGCGGTCGCTGGCGCGAACGCCTGCCCAGCTCCCTTCACTGGCGCGCGCTGCCATCGATGCGCGCACCGCAGTCCGCGCGCTCTCACGCGGCCGTCGACTCCTTGGCTTGCGCCTGGGCTACCCGGATCTCGGAGAGCTTCTGCTCGACGTGTCGTGAGAAGACGTATTGTGCAGGCCGCTGCCGGTCCAGAGAAATCTCCTGCGCCATGGCCCCGTCCGTGCGGACGCCACGCACGCTGACAGCAAGCGCTCTGAACGGGTGGCGAACGGAGTCTTGCACCGCGCTTGCTTCGTAACCGCTGTGCACCATGCAGTTCGCGCACTTTTCGTAATTGCCCGTTCCATACGCGTCCCAGTCGGTTTCGTCCATCAGCTCGCGAAAGGTCCGCGCGTAGCCTTCACCCAGCAGGTAACACGGACGTTGCCAGCCGAAAACGTTCCGGGTCGGATTGCCCCAGGGAGTACAGCGATACTGCTGGTTTCCGGCCAGGAAATCGAGAAACAGGCTTGATTGGCTGAAGGACCAGGCGCGTGCGCCGCGGCCGCGACGAAAAATGTCGCGAAAGAGCTGCTTGGTGCGAGCGCGCGTGAGAAAGTGTTCCTGATCAGGGGCTCGCTCGTACGCGTATCCGGGCGATACGGTGATGCCATCGATGCCGAGCGCACCAACCTCGTCGAAAAACCGCGCGACGCGGTCCGGCTCGGCATCGTTGAACAGCGTGCAATTGATATTGACCCGAAACCCGCGATCCTTCGCGGCTCGAATCGCGGCCGCCGCACGCTCGTAGACACCTTCTTCGCACACCGAGCGGTCGTGCGTCTCGCGGTCGCCGTCCAGATGCACCGACCAGACAAGATACGGGCTCGGTCGAAACGAAGCGAGCTTCTTTTGCAGCAGCAGCGCATTCGTGCACAGGTAGACGAACTTGCGCCGCTTAACGATGCCTGCAACGATGGTGCTGATCTCCTTGTGCAACAGAGGTTCTCCGCCGGCGATGGAGACCACGGGGGCGCCGCACTCGTCAACGGCCGCCAGGCATTCTTCGACCGACAGACGCTGGTTCAGTATCTCGTCCGGATAATCGATCTTGCCGCAGCCGGCGCAAGCCAGGTTGCAGCGGAAGAGCGGCTCGAGCATCAGCACCAGCGGATAGCGACGGCGCCTCGTCAATTGTTGGCGCACGATGTATGCACCGATGCGCGCTTTCTGAAAAAGAGGAATGGACACGGGGATCCGAATTAAATGAGTCCGATCAGGATGCGCTTGCCGGCCGCGCGTGGAGCAATTCGGCGGGAAGTCGGAATTCTACCTTTTCTTCGACTCCCGGAAGCACCGAGATCTCGACCGGGCCGAGGCGACGCAGCGCCGCAATCACGTCATCGACGGACACCTCGGGCGCAGAGGCGCCCGAGGTGATCCCGACCACATCGGCGCCCCGCACCAAGGCTGGGTCCAACTCGCTTCCGTCGGCGATCAGGAAGCTCGGTACGCCTGCTGCTACGCCTATCTCGCGCAGGCGATTCGAGTTCGAGCTATTCTTGGCGCCGACAACCAGAATCACATCGGCGACCTTGGCGAGCTCGCGCACCGCCGATTGCCTGTTCTGGGTTGCGTAGCAGATGTCATCGGTGTCCGGTCCGATGATATCGGTGAAGCGCCGCTTCAGCGCGGCGATGAGCGCTCGCGTGTCGTCGACGCTGAGTGTCGTCTGCGTGACGTACGCGACGGGCGTATCCGCAGCGAGCTCCAACGCGGCCACGTCGTCCTCCGTTTGCACCAGCAGCACCGGCCCCGGTATCTGGCCCATCGTTCCCTCGATCTCCGGATGGTTCGCATGGCCGACCAGGATTACCAGGCGGCCCTGCGCGACATAGCGTCTGCCTTGGCCGTGAACTTTCGCGACGAGCGGGCACGTTGCGTCCAGAACGCGCAGGCCGCGCGCCTGTGCATCCTGCTCCACCACCCGCGCGACCCCGTGCGCGCTGAAGATGGTGATCGCTCCCGCGGGCACTTCCGACAGATCTTCGACGAAACGCGCCCCTTTTGCGCGGAGGCTCTCGACGACGTGATGGTTGTGAACGATTTCGTGGCGAACGTACACGCGCGCACCATACCTCGCGAGCGCTTGCTCGACGATGTCGATCGCGCGGATCACGCCGGCACAGAAGCCGCGTGGCTGCGCGAGCATTACGCGCATGGCGACGGCCATTCTCGCGCGACGAAAAAAACGATTGAGGGCATCATCTGGCAAGCTCGCGCTTGCGCTGCGCTGTCGGTCATCCCGGCAATCATGCCCTTTTACGTGCTGCCAGACAAATCGTTATCGATGTGGCTCACGGCGTGGTCAGCCTGCGATCGCGCATAATGCCGCAAGGCTTGCCTGATTCGAGTGCGTTTACTATGCTCGCGTTCCCTTTCCCATCGAAGTCGAGGCATGCCGCTCGGGCATTCGCGGCCGTGCTCGGCGTGCAGACGGCGGCCGTTGCGCTGATGCCCGGTATCGCGCTCGCGCATGCGATTGTCGTGGCCGCACAGCCGGCGATGAACTCCACGGTGGCGCCCGGCGAGCTCGCCCTCAGGCTCCACTTCAATAGCCGCGTCGATAGCAGGCGCTCGCGTTTGACGCTGCAGCGGCCGGATGGAACCGAAATGACCGTTGCCCTCGTACCCGGTGCTCCACCGGGAGTTCTCGCCGGCCTTGCGCAGGTCGCGGAAAAGGGGCGCTGGACGCTGCGGTGGCAGGTCCTCTCGCTCGACGGCCACCTGACCCGAGGCGAGGTGAGATTTTCGGTGGACGGCGCTGCCCATTGACCGCGTTGTTCGACATCTTCGGGTTTCTCAGCGTCGTCCTGCGCGGACTCGATCTGGTCGCGCAATCGCTTTTGATCGGCAGCGTATCATTCGCGCTATTCGTTGCCGCCCCGCTTGCCCGCGATTCGCAGCGCGAGGGCCGCGTGATCGCTGCGGACACGCGGCGCGTCATCCAGGCCGCGGCCCTGGCTCAAGTCGTTGCAGCCATCGCGACCACCGCGCTGAGCGCAGTCGTCCTGGCCGCGTCGCTGGCGATCCCCTGGCACGAGGTGGTCGGAGCCGGATTCGTGATCGCCGGCGGCATCCAGGCCGTTGCGGCGGGGGCAATCTTCTGGGTGGTGTCGATACGGCCCCTGGAAGCCGGGTCGATCCGCCTCGCGATCGGCGTTGCGGCCGCGTTTGTCCTCTATGCAGCGCTTGCGAACAGCCACGCCGTGGCCCGGCTTAGCGATTCCCGCCTGCTGATGCTCGCCACCGGCGCGCACGCGCTTGGCGCCGCACTGTGGTTGGGAGACCTGCCATGCTTCTGGCTGGCACTGCGGCGTGCCCAGACGCGTGAGGTCGCGAGTCGGATCGGACGGCGCTTCTCAGCACTCGCGCTCTGTGGCGTCGCACTGATCATTGGCGGAGTGCTCGTGTTCGCAGCCATGTATGTCGGCTCGATCGATGCCACCTACGGCACCGCTTATGGGGCGATGGCCGTAGTGAAGAGCATCCTATTCGCCATCCTGCTGCTGCTCGGTCTTGCCAACTTCCGTGCCGTACGCCGATTTGCCGCTGATGGCGCGGCGGTCGAGCGGGTTCGCCGTTTTGTCGAAGTCGAGATGGGCGTAGGTTTTGCGGTCCTGATGGCGGCAGCGTCGATCACCTCGCTGCCTCCCGCCGTCGACCTCGTCGAGGATCGCGTCACGATATCCGACGTCCTTGTGCGTATGACGCCCACACTTCCACGGCTCTCGAGCCCGGACCACGCGGCGCTCGCGCTTTCTGAGCTGCGGGTACGCGTCGACGATGAGGCACGGACGAAACCAAGATCGACACGAGCGCCTGCCTTCGTGCCGGGCAGCGGCGCGCTGCCGCCGCGAAACGCTTATGACATTGCTTGGTCCGAATACAACCACCATTGGGCTGGGTTGCTCGTGGCAGTGATGGGGCTCGCTGCCCTTGCACAACGGAGCGCGCGCGCGCCTTGGGTGAGGCACTGGCCGCTGCTGTTCCTTCTGCTCGCCGCTTTCCTGTTCGTGCGCGCGGATCCCGAGGTCTGGCCGATGGGCGAGATCGGGCCGATCGAAAGCTTGAAGGACCCCGAGGTCGCCCAGCATCGGCTGTTCGCGGTGCTTATCGTTGCTTTCGCTTTTTTCGAATGGGGTGTGCGCACGGGGCGCATCGCGTCGCGACGGCTGCCGCTTGTTTTTCCGTCGCTGATGGCACTGGGCGGCACGCTGTTGCTGACGCATTCGCATGCGCTCGGAAACCTGAAAGAAGAACTCCTCATCGAGTTGACGCATTTGCCCATCGCCATGTTGGGCATCACGGCCGGATGGGCGCGTTGGCTCGAAGTCAAAACGCCGGGCGCAGAAGGGCGCTGGGCCGGATGGCTCTGGCCCGTCTGTTTTGTCCTCATCGGACTCCTGTTGCTCGGATACCAGGAAGCTTGACCTTGGCGCGGGGCTTCGCGAACCCATGACTGCGACAACCATCGGGCAGGTCGTGGCGGCTTGCGTGCGCCATCCGTGGCTGGTGATCATGGTCGCCGCGGCCCTTTGCGCAGGCGCATTGACCTATGCCGCGGGACATTTCGCGATCGATACCGACAGCGCCAAGCTGATCGCCGCGGACGTCGACTGGCGCAAGCGCGAGCTCTCCTTCGACGCGGCATTTCCGCACCGGGTGGACCTCATCGCAATCGTGGTCGACGGCGCGACGCCGGAGCTCGCTGAACAGGCTGCAGCGGCGTTGACGCAGCGCTTATTGACAGAGAGCCGGCTCTTCCGTGCCGTATGGCGTCCCGACGGCGGCGCATTCTTCGATCGTGAGGGCCTGTTATTCGAATCGACGGATGAAGTCGCGCAGACGACGCAACGCTTGATTGGGGCACAACCCATGCTGGGTACCCTTGCCGCGGATCCCAGCGTCCGCGGGCTGATGGACATGCTGTCGCTCCTTCTCACGGGGGTGCAGCATGATCCAGCGAGACAGGACGAGCTTGCGCAGCCGCTCGAGCGTCTCGCCGATGCGTTCGAGATCATCGTCGCCGGCCAAATGCCGACATTCTCGTGGCGCAGCCTGATCACCGGGCGCGCCCCCGATCCGCGTGAGCTGCGCCGCTTCATCCTCGTCCAGCCGCTGCTGGATTATCACGCACTGCAGCCCGGTGAGCGCGCCAGCGCGGCGATTCGTCAAGCCGCGCACGACCTCCGGCTCGATGCCGATACCAGGGTCCGGGTGCGGCTCACGGGTCCGGTACGCCTCGCCGACGAGGAGTTCGCGACGCTTGCCGAAGGAGCTGCACTCACTGCGACGATGACGTTTCTCTGCGTGATCGCGTTGTTATGGATCGCGCTGCATTCATTGCGCCTGATCGTGGCGATCCTGCTGAGCCTCGCTGTCGGCTTGATCGTCACTGCGGCATTCGGCCTTCTCGTGTTCGGCACGCTCAACCTGATCTCAGTCGCCTTCGCCGTGCTCTTTGTCGGTCTTGGCGTCGACTTCGGCATCCAGTTTTGCGTGTGCTATCGCGCCAAGCGGCATGCAGGCGACGACCTGCCTCTGGCGCTGCGAGATGCCGGCGGGGAAGTCGGCGGAGCCTTGGCGCTCGCCGCCGCCTCGACGGCGGCCGGCTTCTACGCGTTCCTGCCGACCGAGTATCGCGGCGTGTCGGAGCTGGGCGTGATTGCCGGTACCGGGATGATCGTAGCCTTCGTTGCCAGCATCACATTGCTGCCTGCGCTGCTCGCGCTGTTGCGTCCGCCGGGTGAGCCGGCGGGCGTCGGGTACGTCGCGCTCGCTTCTCTCGACCGGTTTCTGGTGCAGCATCGGCGTGGGATATTCGTCGTTGCCGGGCTCATCGCGGCCGCCAGCTTCGCGCTGCTGCCGCGACTCCAATTCGACTTCAACCCCCTGCACCTGCGCAGCGCCAAGGTCGAATCGGTGGCGACACTGCTCGATCTGATGGACGATCCGTACACAACACCCAACACCATCGACGTGCTTTCGCCTTCAGTTACCGATGCTGCGGCCCTCGCACGGCGGCTGGAGCAATTGCCCGAAGTCGATCACGCCATCACTCTCGCGAGTTTCGTGCCTGAACAGCAGGACGAGAAATTGGCGTTGATCGAGGATGCGGCCCTGCTGCTCGATCCGGTGCTCAATCCGGGCCACGCCAAACCTCCAGCCAGCGACGAGGAAACCGCGCACGCGATGGCGCGCACGGCGCAATCGCAAGATCAGGTTACGGCCGCGCATCCCGGCGCCGCCGTCGCCCCCGCCGCGGCGCGCCTGGGTCGAGCCTTAGGCGCGCTTGCACGAGGCGATCGCGAGCAGCGCGAACGAGCGCAAGCGGCGCTGATCCCTGGATTGGCGGCGACGCTCGGTCAGCTGCGCGCCGCGATGCAAGCGGGCCCAGTAACGCTAGCAAGCTTACCAGACGAGCTTCGGCGCGACTGGGTCGCGCCCGACGGGCGCGCGCGGATCGAAGTGTTTCCCAAGGGCAACGCGAACGATAACGAGACGCTGCGCCGCTTTGTTGCCGCGGTTCGCGCGCTGGCACCCGAGGCGACAGGCGCTCCGGTTTCGATCCAGGAATCGAGCCGCACGGTCGTGCGGGCCTTTCTGCTGGCGGGGCTGTGGGCGCTGCTCGCGATCATCGTGCTGCTCGCGTTGACCCTGCGCCGGACGACCGACGTGCTGCTGACGCTCGCGCCGCTCGTGCTGTCGGGGCTCGCCACACTTGCGATCTGCGTTGTCCTTGGCCTGCCGCTCAATTTCGAGAACATCATCGCGCTGCCGCTCCTGTTCGGCATCGGCGTCGCGTTCAACATCTACTTCGTCATGGCGTGGCGAGCGGGCCGGAGAGAATTGCTGCAATCGAGCCTGACACGCGCCGTGATCTTCAGCGCGCTCACCACCGGAACGGCGTTTGGCAGCCTTTGGTTGTCGCATCACCCCGGCACTTCGAGCATGGGAGAGCTGCTGGCGTTGTCGCTCGCGTGCACGCTGGTGGCCACGCTGGTTTTCCTGCCGGCGCTGCTGGGACCGCCACGTCGACGCGGTTAATCGCCCTGCGCGGCCAAGCGCTAGCGCGATTGCGACTCGCTTGCCGACGTCACCCTGCGGATGCGGGTTTCGGCCCACTGCCAGGCGATCAGCCCCGGAAAGAAAATAATGACATCGCGCAGCCGCCGCGCCGTTGCGAGCGCCAGCGCAGTCGCGGCGTCGATGCCGAGCGCGGCGCCGAGAACGACGAACGCTCCCTCTTGCACGCCCAGCGCGCCAGGCACGATGAACGCCGCGCTGCTGACCGCCTGGATCAAGGCCTCGATCACGACCGCATCGAGCACGCTGCGATGCTCCCCGAGGAAGTTCAGCGCGAGCCAGATCTCGCCCGCTCCGAGCACCCAGCCGGCAAGCTGCCACGCGAAGCAGGCGCCGACGTCGCCGCGACGCTCGTACACGGCTCGAATGGCCTCATCGAAGCGCAGCGATTGCGTGTGAACAAGGCCCAACCGGCCCGCGAGGAGCCGGTCGAGCATGCGGGTGACGCCGCCGAGCGCGCCCGCGCGTTGTGCCAGCACGAATCCCGCACCGAGAGGGATCATGCCGACGACGCCGGCCAGAAGCTGTGTGGTGGCGGTCGAAGCATGACCGCTCGCGAAAAGCAGCGCCAAGCCGAGCAACGCGAAGCCGGCCTGACTCAAGACCGACAGTGCCATGTCCGCGACCAGGCTCGCCGCCGCGTCGCTTCGGTGGGCAATGTGGCGCCGGACGATGCGG
>WNGK01001530.1_pt1 | contig 25128 bp, 26 predicted proteins | sample 5400601 | NCBI WGS metagenome assembly WNGK01 (sample SAMN13153376, study PRJNA577476) | soil metagenome | isolation source: 60 cm soil or saprolite under Garry oak tree replicate 1 | place: USA:California | collected 2016-06-15
TCTCGGTCTGGATTCCGGCGACCCGATTCGCCGCGAGCAGCAGATTCTTGACCTCGCTCCCGGAAGAAATATCGACCCCGCGGTGACGAGCCGCTTTGATCGCCGCCGCCACCAGCGCCCGCGGATCCACCGACCGCTCGCTCAAATACGCCGCCGCTATTTTCTCGGACTGATCTATTCCCCCTGGTTCGCCTAAGCCCGAACCTCGTCGTCCGGGCGATACAACCCAGGGCTCCAACGATCCGAGCTGCTCGGAAGTAAGCGGCTCCGCTGATCCAGGAAAATTCTCATCCGACGAAAGCAGAATCGTTCCCTGATCACGAAGATCAACCCGCACGCCCGACTCGTCTTCCAGTTCCTGCACGAACTCCGGATAAAGCCGCGCGCTTTCCTCAGCCAGAATCCGCAACGGGCGTGGAATCTCCGTCCCCGAACCCACCAGCATTCCAGCCGCAGCATGCGAAGCCTCCTGGCCTGACTCCCCGCGTTCGACGACCAGCACCCGCAGCCCTTGCTTGCGCAGCGCAATCGCCAGCGAAAGCCCAATAATTCCGCCGCCGATGATGATGACGTCCCAGGACTTCATAAGAGCAGCAGTGGGCAGTGATCAGTGGTCAGTGGGCCGGAAATCCGCAGTGAGCAGGTTTCCCTCATCATGCTACGCAGTCAACTTGTGGACAGCAGCAGTAACCCACTGGCAACTGCCTACCGCCGACTGACCACTGCCTTTCACAGCCTGCTCAAGTACTCCACAATCTCCGCCTGGCTCCAATCCACTGGCCCAATAAACTTGCGGCGGATGGTCCCATCCCGGTCAATGATGTAGGTCTCAGGAAATTTGAAGGTCCCATAGCGTGAGGCCACGGCCGCAATCACTCCGGTGTCATTCTTCTGGCCGGGATCTCGCACCGTGAGCAGATCGATGTCATGCTCTTTCAGAAATTTGTGATAGTCATCGGCATCGTCATCCACGCTCACCGCGAGCACCGTGATGCCCTTGCCCTGCATGTGCTTCTGCATCTGCACCAGCGACGGCATTTCTTCCACGCATGGTGGACACCAGGTAGCCCAGAAGTTCAGCACCACGATCTTACCCTTCAACTGGCTCAGGCTGACGCTGCGGTCGGCATCCTGAATGGTGAAATCCGGCGCAGGCGTGCCAATGCTTGAAGGCTTCGATCCGTGGTAACAACCCGTGAGGCCGATGGTCAGAAGGAGCAGAACCAGAGACGCAAGTCGCACGCAGATATAATAAACGTTCCGCGCGGCATTGGCCGGGCGGGCAGGCACGGCTTTCAGCCGCGCCTCTATATATTTTAATATTTTATTAGGCGATGTCATTCCGAACCCGCCAAGGCGGGAGAGGAACCTGCTGTTAGCTTGCAGCGCTGGAACTGTCGGCGAAACGCAGGTTCCTCGCCGCTAACGCGGTTCGGAATGACAGTGTCAAAAAGAATGACACTGTGAACGAGAAAGACGGAGTTGCCGGAACCCAGCCCGTAGGGCGGAATGTGAAAGCCCGGCACGGAAGTGCCTGGGGGTTAGGCGGAGAAAACCGCGAGTCCCGGTAGAGCCCGCCCTGAACGAGTCGAGGGGGACGCCACAATGGGCGATTTTGGAATATGACCACCGACACCAATCCCGTCGTCTCCATCATCGTGCCTGCACGCAACGAAGAAGCCTGCCTCGGCGCATGCCTCGGATCACTGGTCGCCCAAACCGGAATCACTTTCGAAATCATCGTCGTTGACGACGACTCCACCGACCGCACCGCCGAAATCGCACGCTCTTTTCCCGGCATTCACGTAATCTCCGCCGGCCCCCTCCCCGACAACTGGACCGGCAAAAACAACGCCATGTCCGCAGGACCGAAGGCCGCGAAAGGGAAGTGGCTGCTATTCACCGACGCCGACACCGTCCACCAACCCGGATCGCTGGCCCGCGCCGTCGCCGAGGCCGAGCAGCACGGCGCCGCGCTGCTCTCGTATTCTCCCGCGCAGGAGGTGCGCGGCTTCTGGGAGAAGGCGGTCATGCCGGTCATCTTTGCCGAGCTGGCGGCCACGTATCCTCCAAAGAAGGTGAACGATCCGGCTTCTCCCATCGCCGCCGCCAACGGACAATATCTGCTGATCTCGCGCGAGGCTTACGACGCGGTAGGCGGACATACAAAAATCGCCAGCGAGCTGTTGGAAGACGTCGCTATGGCGCGCCTGGTCAAACGCTCGGGCCGAAAGATTTTCTTCCGCTACGGCGGCGACGCCGTCCGCACCCGCATGTACCGCAGCTTCGCTCAGATGAAAGAAGGGTGGACGAAGAATTTGGCGCTGCTGTTTCCTCCCGTTTCGAACGTCGTATGTTGGCGATTGACGGAGTTTATTTTCATTATGCTGAACCTAACAACATCGGCATTCTTTTTGGTTCTCCGGAGTCCGGAAATCGGCGCGCTGATGGGAGTTACGAGCGTAGATTTAGGCGTGGTCCTGACGCCAGCGTTCTTGGCACTTATTGTGTGGGCGATGTTCTGGATGCGCATCCGCAAGGCGCATTTTTCCACGCCCTCGAACCTATTAGCTATTTTCGGCTTGCCCCTGTTCTCATACCTGCTACTTACCTCCGCAAGGTTGCATAGAAAAGGAGAGATCGCCTGGAAGGATCGAAACTATAAGCCCTCGCCGATACGACGGCTCGTACCAACACGGCTCGGAAGGCGAGGCGCGGCTTTCTTGGTCGTCACCGTTTCATCAGCGCTGCTATTCATCACCTTCTTTGTTCTGCTAGCTCACAACAGCTACCTGCTGCATCACCGCTGAAAGAGGATCCCTTGCTCTATCTCACCCGCAAAGCTGAATTCGCCGCCTCGCACTATTACCACAATCCGGACCTCTCCCCGGAGGAGAACCGGCGCATCTTCGGCAAGTGCAATAACCCCAACGGACACGGGCATAACTACGTCCTCGAAGTCACGGTCAAGGGAGAGATCGATCCCCGCTCCGGCTTCGTGGTTGACCTCAAGCAGCTCAAAGAAACCATGCACCGGGAGGTCCTCGACGCCATGGACCACCGCTTCCTGAACAAGGAAGTCCCCGAATTCCTCACCCGCATTCCGACGACCGAGAACTTGGCAGTCGCCATCTGGCAACGCCTTGCCCCCAAGCTGGCCAATGCCAAGCTGCACCGGGTGCGTGTGTACGAGAACCACGATCTATTTGTGGATTTCTACGGGGAAGAATGAAGAATTGAATCATTGAAAACCGGTCGGCCGCGCCGCTCTTCAATGATTCAATGATCCGATGATTCAATGATTCAATTTCACGAAAGCCCGAATCTAAAATGAAAGCTTACTTATCCCGCCGCTACCGCTTCTCCGCCTCGCACCGTCTGCACAGCGAGCACATGTCTGATGCCGAGAACCAGGCGACTTACGGCAAATGCAATAATCCGCATGGGCACGGGCACAACTACGTGCTCGAGGTCACGGTGAGCGGACAGGTCGAAGAAAGCACAGGAATGATCTGCAACCTGGTTGATCTCGACGGATGCGTCGAGCGTGAAATTGTCACCTGCTTCGATCTGCAGAATCTCAATATGAGGCCGGAATTCGCCGATTCCGTGCCCACCACCGAGAATCTTTGTACCGTCATATACGATATTCTGAAGCGCAAGTTCGATAAAGGACATCTGGAAAAGGTACGGCTGGAAGAGACAATGATGAACGCGTTTGAGTACGAGGGAAACTGAATCATTGAGAAGCAAGAGCGATTCTCGCGCACCGTAAGCATGGGCCTCTAAATGATTCAATCCCCCGATGATTCAATCGGACAACGGATGAAGCCAACCCTGGAAAACGCAACCCTCACTTCCGCCAGCTTCGAAGAGCTGGTGCGGGAGATGCTCGTCCGTCTCGGCGAAGATCCCCAGCGCGAAGGCCTATTGCGCACCCCCGAGCGCGTACACAAGGCTTTCGAGTTCCTCACTCGCGGCTACAACGAAGATCCCGAGGCGATGCTCAAGAAAGCCCTGTTCACCGTCACCTATGACGAAATGGTGATTGTGAAAGACGTTGAAGTGTTCAGCCTGTGCGAGCACCACATGCTGCCGTTCTTCGGCAAAGTCCACGTGGCATACATCCCCAACGGCAAGGTCATCGGACTAAGCAAAATTCCGCGCTTGATTGAAATCTTCTCCCGCCGCCTGCAAATTCAGGAGCGCCTCACCACCCAGATCGCCGAGACCATTCAGAAAGTCATCCAGCCGCAAGGCGTCGGCGTGGTCATCGAAGCGCGGCATCTCTGCATGATGATGCGTGGAGTCGAAAAACAGCATTCGCAAGCCGTGACTTCCTCCATGCTAGGCTGCTTCCGCGAAGAGCAAGAGACGCGCACCGAGTTCCTGTCCCTGATTCGCCAGCGGCCAAACGGAGTCTGAGTGCCCAGAAAGCGCGCTGCCCGGTCGGCTTCCGCCGGCCCCAGGAATCCGCTGAAAGGCAAAATCGCGCTAATCACCGGCGCCACGCAAGGCATCGGCCTCGAAATCGCCCGCGCCTTGGCAGACGAAGGGTGCAGCCTGATCCTCTGCGGACGCAACCAAGCCCGCCTCCGCACTGTCGAAGCGCAACTTTCGCGCACGAGAAAGACAGTCCGCGTGCTTGCCGTGGCATGCGACGTTCGCGATCAGCAGAGCGTGGAGCAATTGTTTGCCGCCATCCGCAAGCAATTCGGACGCCTCGATATTCTAGTGAACAGTGCCGGCATTGCTCACGCCTTCACGCCCGTGAGTAAGTTGCCCTTGGAAAAGTGGAATGATGTCCTCGCCACCAACCTGACTGGGATGTTCCTGGTCACACAGGCCGCGCTCCCGCTGATGAAGCGCGGCGCCATCATCGCGAACGTCCTCTCCATATCGGCCAAGCGCGCCTTCCCTGATTTGGTGGCTTACACCGCTTCGAAGTTTGGAGCACTCGGCTTTACCCGCACCCTGCGCGAGGAGCTGCGAGGCGAAGGCATCCGGGTGATTGCCCTGTTGCCCGGCGCCACGGACACTCCCATCTGGGACACCTTGTGGCCCGACGCTCCACGCGAGAAGATGATTCGTCCCGCGACCGTGGCCCAGGCGCTTGTCAGCGCTTTGAAACTTCCTCAGGAAAGTACGGTCGAGGAATTGGACATTATGCCCACGGCGGGAGCCCTGTAATCTTGCTTCGCGGTGACTCGCAGTTTCCGCTTGCGTTGCAGCCGGACATCGGGTAACGTTTTTGGCAATTGGTGCCTCCACGAATATGGGCCCTGGAGCAAATATGCGGCTCCGCTTTGTAGTGGTTTCCCTCCTGGTTTTTGCCGGTTCCGCTCTTTCGCAGACCTTATCGGCGACCTCCGGGAACCTGAAGCCTGTACCGGATCCTGTGAGGACTGCCACCCCAGGAAAAGTCTTCCATGATCACAGCATTCGCGATATTGACGCCATCGGAAACCGGAACATTGGTTGCGGACGCGGCTTCGGCAACTGGTACAGCCTCGAGAAACAGATCGCGATGGGCAAAAGCCTCTCCAGCCAGATCGAATCCACTTCCAGGCTGATTACCGACCCCGAAGTTACCGAGTACATCAATCGGATCGGGCAAAACCTGGTACGCAACTCCGACTCGTTGGTGCCTTTCACCATCAAGGTCGTGGACTCGGAGGACATCAACGCCTTTGCCCTCCCCGGCGGCTTCTTCTACGTGGATTCCGGACTGATTCTTTCTGCCGACAGCGAAGCCGAGTTAGCCGGCGTAATGGCGCATGAGATTGCCCACGTTGCCGCCTGTCACGTAGCCCGGCAGAACACTCGCGGGCAGTTGATGAATATGGCCTCGATTCCGCTCATGATGATCGGCGGTCCCATCGGGTACGCCGGCTACGAGGCTTTGAGTCTCGCGGGGCCGCTCAGCTTCCTGAAATTTTCCCGCGGATTTGAGTCCGAAGCCGATTTTCTTGGTGTGCAGTACATGTACAAAGCGGGGTACGATCCCCAGGCGTTCATGTCGTTTTTTGAGAAAGTGAAAGAACTGGAGAAACATAAACAAAATAGGGTGGCCAAGGCCTTCGAGACCCATCCTCAAACCCCGGACAGAATTGAGAAGACGCAAAGGGAAATCAGCACCCTGCTGCCCGCCGAAGTCGAATACAAAGTGGATACTTCGGAATTTCAGAACGTGAAAGCCCGCCTCGACCAGCTGGAAAACCGGCAAAGGAATAATCAAGAAAAAGGTCGGCCCACGCTGCGGCGGCGATCATCCGGAACGGAAGACACCGGTCCCAGCCCTCGCGAAGGCCATCCCACCTTGGAGCAACGACCGCAGTAGCCCGTTAGCCGGCGAGTTTGCCTCCGGCCAGATCTTTGACTAGCTCCAGATCGGCTTCCAGAAAATCGTACGCGGGCAACTCAGCAGGCTCGGCCCATCGGATCTCACGAAAAATCCGGTTCTCCATTTCTCCGGAATAGTCGTGGACCCCATAAAAGCGCAACTCCACGCTGCTGTGGTTTGGATATTCGTGGCGAATGCGCGCCACCTCATCGCCGATGACGGCGTTGATGCCGAGTTCCTCATCCAGCTCGCGGCGCAGTGCGTCCCGCGGCTGTTCGCCTTCTTCGATTTTGCCGCCGGGAAATTCCCATTTGAGCGGCATCACCTGATGCCGTGTCCGCTGGCAAATCAATATCTTTCCGCGTTCCCAGATCAGTGCAGCCACCACGCGTTTCATATCAAACGTTCCACGTGCCGCCGATTTGTGAGCAAAGTCGCAATGCGTTTTACGGTGCAGAGTTGATACATCGTAGTCCGTCGGCCTGTGGAAAAACTTCAGGATGAATCGCCGCGGCCAGCGCATGCAGCCCGCTTACCAGCGTCGGCGCTGGCGTGTTCAAATATTCATCGCGGATGCAATAGACGCGGCTGTTTCTAACGGCGGGAGTATTCTCCCAGCTTCGCCTGCGCATAATCTTGTCGAGCGGCACCCGGTCTCCCGCCCCGCACCACGCCGCGATCAGCACTTCCGGGGATCCGGCTTCTACGGCCGCCGCATCCGTTTGCGCGCCCGGCTTCCCAATAAACTCACCCCCGGCGGCTTGCACCAGCTCCGCAACCCAAGGCTGCGACGCTATCACCGGCTTGCCCCACTCTTCGCAAAAAACCCGCGGCTTGGACAGATGCCTGGTGCGCTGACGCATAGCTTCGATTGCGCCGCGCATCTTCTCGATGACGCGTAAGCCGCCTTCGCGAGCAGCCATGATTCCGGCAATCGCAGCGATATCACCATAAATATCCGCCAGGGATTTCGGCGCCAGACCCAGAAATCGCGCGCCGGACTTGAGAATCTCCGCCATCGCCTTCTCCTGATAGGGAACAGCAGCGATCACGAGATCGGGATGAACCTTCAATATTTGTTGGCTCTGCGCCGTCCAGGAGACGGCGACAATCTCCGTTTTTCGCCGCACCTCGGGCCACACGTCCACACAATACTTTGTGCAGGCCACCAGGCAGTGAAGCCTGTCCAGGTCGCGCAAAATCACTGTCACACTGGGCTGGAGCGCCACAACGCGCTGGGGAACGTAATCAGACATGCAATTAGTATTGCAGGTAGAGGAAAAAGAAGTATTAACCGCCGAGAGCGCCAAGAAATTCATTTACGCTTTTCTCGGCGACCTCGGCGTTTTCCGCGGTGAAGAGATTTCGATTATGCCCGCAAGAAAATCACCGTAGCATCATCATGCAAGCCCGCGCCGTTGGCGAACCTGCGCACATCCGCGAGAATGCTCTCCGCAGAGACGTCAGGCTGCTGCAGATGCTCCTGCAGCCGGCCGGGCCCATACTCTTCGCCCCCCGGGCTCTCCGTCTCGGTGATGCCATCGCTGTAAAACACCAGCCGCGAGCCTTCCGGAAGATGGACTTTGCTTTCCGAAAAGTTGCCGAATCCCAAACCCAGGGGAATCCCGCGCTCCGATTCCAGAAAGCGCGCGCCATGTCCGTTCACCAGCAGCGGCCGCAGGTGCCCTGCACTGGCAAACGTGAGCGTGCGCAGCGCCGGATTGAGCACCGCATAGAGCATCGTGACGAACCTGCCGGAAGGGAAGTCCTCGGCCAGCAGCCGGTTCAGTTTAGTCAACACCTCTGCAGGACCGGTGCAAGTCTCCGCCAGCGACCGCAACATGCCCCGCGTGGCCGACATGAGCAGAGCTGCGCCCGTACCCTTTCCGGCGACGTCAGCAAGGACCAATCCCCAGCATCCGTCGCCGAAGGGAATGAAGTCATACCAGTCTCCACCCACAGCGCCCGCCGGAATACTGAGTCCCGAGATCGCGAAACCCGGAATGTAAGGCGAACTTTTTGGAAATAAGCCTTGCTGAATGGCACGCGCCTCGTGGGCTTCGCGGCTCATCTTCTGGCGTTCATGCCGCTCGTGCTGGAAGCGGCGCGCATTGTTGATGGCCACCGCGATATGCACGCACAGCGCCTGCAATAACCTGAGCTGCTCCGGAGGAAACGCGTCCAGCTCAGGATGCGAAGCGCTGAAAACGCCAACCAACTGGCCCTCGACCAACAGCGGGATCGCCACCTCAGAACGCGTGGTCTCCTCGCAGCTGATGTAATATTGATCCTTGCGCACGTCGGCTGCGTAACGCATCTGGCGGGTGGCGGCCACGTAACCTGCCATCCCTTCTTTGCCAATCTTCAAGCTATGGCCTTTGTGGTAAACAGTGCAGCCACATACTCCCGCCAGAGCGATCTCGCCGCGTTCTTCTTCATGCAGATAGATGTTGGCCTCCACGCACCCGAAGGAGCGCGCCACATCATTCACCACTTTGTCGATGAGTTCGTCGAGGTCGAGGATCGAGCTGATCTTCTGTGCCGCCTTGTGCAGGCGCAAAAGATCTTCGACCTGATCAGGGTGCAGTCGGGAAGCACTAAATTCGGCGCTGGTCAGAGTGCCGGGGGTGGCGGCCATCGTGGAGACTCCATCCATGACTGATAGGATGTCCCGGACCCACGCTCCGATTCAGTTTTGCGCCCGTCGAATAGAATGTCTGCGTGTACTCTCCGCAGGTTCTGGATCACTTTGAACACCCGAGAAATGCCGGCATCGTCGATTCCCCAGATGCGTCCGCGCAGGTCGAGAACCCGGCTTGCGGAGACATCCTCAAACTGACCGCGAAACTGACCGCTGGCCGGCTCACTGAGGTGAAATTCCTAGCCAAGGGTTGTGTTCCCGCAATTGCCTGCGGATCGGCGCTGACACAGCTGATCATTGGGAAGAGGTTGAAGGAGGCGGCTGCAGTCAGCAGGGAAGATTTGTTGCGGGAACTGGGCGTTCTGCCAGAGGCCTCTAACCACGCTGGTCATCTGGCGATGGATGCGTTGGCGACGCTGCTAAGGCAATTTACTGGGTGACTATCTCGTTCCATCCGGCCAGTAAACCGTCCACCCTCTTTGCCGCGCAACTTGCTCGAGATCAGGATTCGGATTCACCGCAATCGCATATCTGGAGATCGCAAGCATTTCCGTATCCCAGCTCGAGTTGCCAAACCCCGCATCCGGAGGCCGCCCAATAACCTCAAGTATCGCTTTAGGTTTTCCAAACCCCGACGGAATGCGAACCAGGCGGTCTGTGACGATGCCGTTCTCAATCTCGACTGCCGCAGCCAAAATCTTCTCCGGATCAATCCCCACGTGCGGCATGGCTTCGCGGATCACCCATTCGTTCGTCGAAGAAACCGCCCACACATCGCATCCCGAACCCTGCAATTGCTCAACAAGCTGGCGCATCTCAGGAAAAATCCGGTTGACAAACTTCTCTTCAAAATACTGGCGCGCCACGCGAAGGACCTCAGCCTCCGGAAGATCCTTGTGCATGCTCACCATCTCCCCGCACATATCGTCCTCGCTGACCTTGCCCGCTTTGTAATCGGCATAGCGCGCCCGCGCCCAGCGCACGACATCATCGGACACAACTCCGCGTTCAAGTTCCCAGTCGAAGAAGCCCTCGCCAGCGTCTCCCGACCAGAGCGTGCCATCGCAATCGAAAACCGCGAGCCGCGGGTTGAGCCGCAGAACAGATTCAATCAGCGATGGACTTGGCGAGTCGCTCATGGGTTTGGATTTGGAACCTCGGTTTTAAGGATGAGTATCCACGACCGGGTGGAGCAGGCCTTCCAGTCCTGCATAAAATTACGGAACCAAGCGGGCTTTCAGCCCTGAGGTACCTCGCATGACGTTGGGAGCGGGTGTGTTCAAGAGACCCAAAGCCTAAAGCTTGGCATACTCCTCCGGAGTATCCACATTCGCCGCAACCGCCGAATCATCCACCGGGAGGTAAACAATCCTCTGCTGATTGGCATGCTCAATCTCCCGCGCATTGCCTGACGCTGGAGCCCGCAAGAACGCCTCCATCAATTCTCTCCCAACCAGAATCGGATGACCGTGCTTCCCTTGATATTCAGGGACAACAGCCCACACGCCATGCTCTCTGCCTCTAAATGCATCCACCAACTGACTCAGCGTCTCCCCCGCCGGCGGAGGCCGGTCCACCAGCGTCACCATGGCATTGTCGCGTCCGCGGCTGAGTACCGCGTGTAGCCCGGTTTGCAGCGAGCTGAACTGCCCGCGCTCAGGATTGGGATTGCGCACCAGAAAAGCGCCGCTGCCATAGGCCACTGGCCCAAGCGCCGGCTCATTATTTCCCGCGACCACGATGACCATGTCGCAATACTGTGAAAGCGCCTGGATCACAGCAGAAAGAATGGTCCCTATTGCTGATACGCCTACCCCGGCCTTCGCGCTCTTCGAAAGCGCCTGCCCTGAGCCTGGCGAAGGGCGGGAGCCAGGAGGCCAAGGCAGCAACGCCTTATCGCGCCCCATGCGCGTGGATTCACCCGCCGCCAGAATCACTCCGCACAGGCCCAAGCTCATCGGCTACTCCGGCACTTCGCCATTCAGCAGCTTGCCCAGATTGTCCCACGAGCAGCGCATGCCGACGTAGAAATGCCCAAACTGAGCATACACGGCGCTGACTTCATCAAACCGCATTTCGTAGATCAGCTTCTTGAACACCAACGGATCGTCAGCAAACAGGTCCACGCCCCATTCCCAATCATCAAAGCCGATCGAGCCGGTGATAATCTGCTTCACTTCTCCCGCATACCGCCGCCCGACCTGCCCGTGTTCATACATCTGCCGCGCCCGCTCTTCAATGGGAAGCGTGTACCAGTTCTTGTCCTCGCCCCGCCGGCGGTCCATGGGATAGAAACAAACGTACCGGCTCTTCGGAATTTCCGGGAACAGCCGCGGCCGCATCGCCTCTTTCTGTCGCACCAGCGTTTCGTTGATCGCCTGCTTCCATTCGTCCGAATGCGCCTCGAGACCTCGCTCGGCCAGCTCGCGATAAGTCTTCACACTCGACTCGTACAGCCCAAGCTCGATCACGGATAAATAGGATGTCGTCGCCTCCAGATAGTCACTGAGCTTTAAGCGTGACAGCTGCACCTCCGTGCGGTTAAGAGCATCGAAGCCCTCGCGAAAATGTACAAACATCAGATCGCCCTTATGTCCGATGAGGGAATACAGCGCCGACTGGCCGCTTGTGCCGAGAGAAGACCGACTCTGTTCCATCTTGCTCAGCAACCCGGCGGCCTCGTGAACGATCTCCCGCCGAAGCCCCGCCCGCAGTTGCCGCCACGCCGTCCAGCGAAACCGCAGCATCTGATGCAGAACGCTGTAACCCTCAATGGTAAGCGGCATAGCCGGAATTTCAGCCGAAGCAGTTTGCGGTCGAGCAGTGCGGGTAGCGGTCATGGATCTCAGATCAGCTCAGCAGATATTGTATCCGGACGGGGCTAAAAGGGCTCACGGCCGCTTGTACACCACCCCGCCCTTCATCACAAACTCAACATGCTGCAAGGCACTGATATCGTCCAGAGGGTTCCCCGGCACCGCAACGATGTCCGCCAGGTAACCCGCTTTAAGCTCGCCAATCTGCCCTTCCCAGTCGAGCAGCTTCGCCCCGTTGATCAGATCAGCCTGCAACACGGCCAGCGGGGCCATCCCATATTTCACCATTAGCACAAACTCCCGCGCCTGCGTGCCATGAGGAAACGGGCCTACGTCAGAGCCCAACGCCATCGGCACGCCGGCAGCGAGTTGTTTGCGGAACTCCTGCACGTGCAAATCGAGCAGTTCCTGCTCATGCGGCCCACCGTTCGCGGTCAGAGGGTGCGCCACGAAATATTCTGAAATGGTGAACGTCGGCACTGCGAAGATCCGCTTCTCTCGCATCAGCCGCATAGTCTCCTCGCTGAGCTGATACGCATGGTCAATGGATTCAACTCCCGCCCGCGCAGCGTACAAAGTCCCAGGCTCGCCAGTTGCGTGTACAGCCACGCGCTTGCCCACGCGCGCTGCCTCTCGCACCGCAGCGCTCAGTTCAGCTTCGCTGTACTGGTAAGGAGTCGAAAGGTGGCCATCATGAATGGAATCGGGGCCAGTCTCATAGATCTTGATGAAGTCGGCGCCCTGTTTGAATTGCTCGCGCATCACCTCGACTAACTGCTCGGCATTGTTGGCGTAATCCGCGTTGGGAAGCACATGCTGCGCGGGGTTGTAACCGATGGCGTCCTCGTGTCCGCCCAGGGTGTTGACGGCGTTCCCGCTGATTCGCAGCCGCGGCCCCGGGATATCGCCGCGATCAATTGCATCGCGGACGGCACTATCGGCCGATCCCGCGCCTTCCGTCCCCATATCGCGCTCAGCCGTGAAGCCAGCCAGCACGTCGTATCGGGCCCCGAGCGTAGCCATAATCGTCCGCTGCGGCACCGATTCCTGCACCGTCTGCAAGTCTTCCGCCCCCGGGTGCAGGAACAGGTGGATGTGAGCGTCAATCAGCCCCGGCAACAGCGTACGGTCGCCGAGATCTATGATTTCAGCTCCGGCTGGATGTATCACCGTGGTGCCGACTTCGACGATGCGGTCGCCCCTGACCAGGACTTCGCCAGGCTTCAAGACACGGCCGCTCTCAACGTCCAGCAGACGCGCCGCATGCAGCACGGTTACGTGTTCGGGAACAGTACTCTGTGCATGGCCTGGAGAGACCGGCACAACTGTAAGAATCAAAACGAGGACAAAGCAGAGCCGATAGCCGCGCATGGCTCGCGATGATATCACTACTATGAAGAGATCATCAGGTGCCTACCACACCCGGCAGGCGTTCTCCTTGACCATGGCCTGTCCCGCCTTACACCCCCAGGCTTGCTGGAACTCCGGCATATTCTGCATAACCCCATTGACGCGAAACCGCCCCGGGGAATGCGGATCAACACTAACCAGCGTGCGCGAATACTCCGGACGCCGCTGCTCACACCACACTCGGCCAAAACCGAGAAAGAAACGCTGCTCCGGCGTGTAGCCATCAATTTTCTCGTCGGTCTTACCAGTCTCAGCGAGCATTCCCTTCAGCGCCATCAAGCTAATCCGGGCACCGCCGTTGTCCGCCGTGTTTTCTCCCAGGGTCAGCCTGCCGTTTAGCTTCAGATCATCAATTGCGGTAAATCCAGCGTACTCGTCGGCGATGCAACTGGCACGTTTTTCAAATTCTTTGCCATCCGCCTCCGTCCACCAGTCGCGCAGGTTCCCTTGGGGATCGAACTTGCGTCCCTGATCGTCGAAGCCGTGAGTCAGTTCATGCCCAATGACCGCACCGATCGCACCGAAATTGATGGCGTCGTCCATGCTCTTATCAAAGAATGGAGGCTGCAGGATGCCGGCCGGGAATACAATCTCATTGCGCGCGCCGCTGTAATAAGCATTCACCGTGGGAGGTGTCATCCCCCACTCCTTGCGGTCGAGCGGCTTGCCGATTTTTGCGATCTGCCGCCTCGATTCAAACTCGTTCGCCCGCAGAAAGTTGCCCAACAGGTCGCCGCGCTGAATCGTCAGCGTGCTGTAATCGCGCCACACGTCGGGATACCCGATCTTGTTGCGAATCGCCTCCAGTTTGATCTTGGCTTGTTTCTTGGTATCGCCCGACATCCAGGAAAGGAATTTGATATCCTGATCGAGCGCCTTTTCGAGAGCGTCCACCATTTTCAACATGCGCTGTTTGCCGTCAGCGCCAAAAGTCAGCTCAACATATTTTTGTCCCAGCGCTTCGCCCAGTGCCCCGTCGGTCGCGTCCACGCAACGCTTCCAGCGGTCCTGGATTTGAGCCTGCCCCGTAAGGTATTGCTGCATCTTGAAATTGCTGTCCACAAATGGTTTCGAAAGCCACGGCGCACCCGAATTCAGCAGGTGCCAACTCACGTAGGTCTTCCAGGCGTCCAGCGGCTCGGTTTCGATGACTGCATTCACTTCCTTGAAGAATTCGGGATTTGAAACGTTCAATTCCGAAAATCCCGGCGCACCCATCGCGGTGAAGTAGCGATTCAATGAGAAATTCGGAGCCAGCGCTACCGCCTGGTCGCGGCCTAGTTTGTGATCGCGGGTCTTTGGATCACGCCGCAACGTGCGGTCCATGGATGCCTTCGCAAGCGCGGTCTCAATTCGCAAGACGGTCTGCGCCGCGTCCGCCGCCTGTTGCGGGGTCTGCCCGGCGAGGACGAACACTTGCGTCACATACTCGGCGAGGTGTTTGCGCATCTCGACCTTGGCCGAGTCGTCCTTGATGTAGTAATCACGATCGGGGAGCGTCAGCCCGCCCTGGTCAATGTAGGCAATCACCATATCGGCATTGTGCAGATCGGACGAAGAATAGAAGTTGAACAACGGATTCGGCCCGAGCAATTGCACACGGGCAATCGCTTCCATCAGCCCGCCTTTGTCCTTCACTGCCGCCACTCGATCAAGCTCGGGCTTGAGCGGGTCGAGTCCCTTGGCGTCTGCCGATTTGTCGTCCACACAAGAGCTGTAGTAGTCCCCGATCTTCTGTTCTACCGCACTGCGAGCCGTATCATTGGCTGCGGCTTTTTCCAATATGCCTCGCAAGGTGATCAGATTGCGCTCATAGATTTCGTTGAAACTGATCCACTCCGACTGGTCGGCGGGAATCTGGGTATTCTTCATCCAATTGCCGCACGCATATTGATAGAAATCCGTGCACGGTTCCGTGGCTTTATCGATGTTGTCCACACTGAAGCCGGCAGCGACCTCCGGCCTGGAGGAAGGTGTGGATTGGGTGAAACCGCGTGTGGTCCAAAACAGAATGCTTACCAGCAAGAACCGACCAAAGCGCATAGGATGACCCTCCCGCAGGGCGACGGACGATTTTAGGCCTTCAGATTTAGACGGACAAGCTAGGAAGAGGTTAGGAAGCAGAAGCACTGGATCTGATTCTTGGCTCGAAAGCACATCTAGGATCGTGTCGTCGTTTCTTGATTGACACATTCCCCATCTCGCGACATTCTCAAGACATGAGCACCATCGCCCTTACTGAGCTGCTGGGCCTGCCGGTGACCGAGGCCTCCGGCGCGTATTGCGGCCGTGTGCGTGAGGTTGCGCTGACTCCGGCGGAAGACCGGGCTCATGTCTCCGCGCTGATCGTCCGCACCCGCAATGGAGACCGGGTGCTGCCGGTTTCGGCCGTCTTGGCTGTCAATGGCGGTGTGCACGCTTCCTCTCCCTCGGCCGAGTGGTCTCCGCCAGAAGCCGAAGGCCTCTTCCTGCTCGAACGTGACCTGCTCGATCAGCAGATCATTGACGTGCACGGCCGCAAGGTCGTCCGCGTCAACGACGTTGACCTACATCAGGAAACCGGAAACGGGCAGCTCAAGCTCAAGATCGGTGCGGTGGATGTTGGCCCCCGTGGCGCAATCCGGCGCCTGCTCAAAGGTGTTGTTCCTCTAATGGCGCTCAGGCCGGTTCTGCAGAGAATCCCTCCCCGGCTAATCCCCTGGGAGTTTGTGGACTTGATCGAAACTGATCCTGCCCGCCGGGTGAAGCTGAAGATTTCTCATGAGCGGCTGGCCCGGCTGCACCCTGCTGATATAGCGGACATTGTCGAAGAGTTGGCTCCTGACGAGCGTGAGGCCGTGTTCGAGACTTTGGACGAGGGCGTCGCAGCCGGCGCTCTCGAAGAAGTTTCCGCCAAGGTACAGAAATCGATTGTGGAATCCCTGGATTCCGATCGCGCTGCCGACATCGTTGAAGAGATGAACCCAGATGCCGCTGCCGACCTGCTGGCCGATCTGCCGCAAGAACGTACTACCGAAATCCTGCAGGAGATGGAGCCTAAAGAGCGGGAAGAGATGGCCGAACTGATGGAGTTCGGCGAAAAAACCGCCGCTGGCCGAATGAATACGGAGTACCTGGCCCTCGACCCCAGCGCTACGGTGAATGACGCCATCGATGCGCTCCGGCATTTCGAGGGCGGAGTGGAAAGTGTGAGCACGATTTATCTGGTGGACCAGCAGGGACACCTGGCGGGAGCCGTCCCCCTCGCCAGGATCGTGCTGGCGAAACCCAGTGATAAACTTTCATCCCTGACCCAGGAGCCGCTGATTTCCACCCATGCCGGGGCCGGCGAAAAGGAAGTGGCTGCGCTTTTCGACAAATACAACCTGGTCACGCTCCCAGTAGTTGACGACGACAATATCCTCACCGGCGTGATTACCTCGGACGACGTGATCAGCTTGCTGCGAGCAAAGCTCTAGGAGGTTACCGAATGATTTTGGGTGAGCAGCGCTTCCAGGGCTGCATTAGGCGCATGTATTACCGTGGAAGAGCGGCGCGTTAGCGCTGCGTAAGTCGTTTTTTTTGGCAGCATGGGCGGCTTCAGCCGCTCAGTTCTTCGCGGCCACGGTTCCCCCACAATTTCTTAGAACATTCCGTTAAAAAACGCTTTTCTTCTATCCAGATTTCCCATCCCCGTTTATCCTAGGTTGCCGCAGTGAAGCGCGTTCCAATCCATCACGGCAGTTGCGCATATGAAATTCCTGAGAAGCTGGAAAATCCGGATACTGCTGTTCTTTGCCGTCGTCGGACCCGGCTTCATTACCGCCAACGTGGACAACGATGCCAACGGCATCGTCACCTATTCGCAGGCTGGCGCTCAGTTCGGATATCAACTGCTGTGGACCATGATTCCCGTTACCCTGGCGCTGATTGTGGTGCAGGAAATTTCCGCCCGCATGGGTGCGGTCACCGGCAAGGGTCTGAGCGACCTAATTCGTGAAGAGTTTGGCTTCCGGGTCACGTTCTTTATGATGCTCGCCATCCTGCTCATCAACTTTGGCAACATCCTGGGCGAATTCGCCGGCATTGCTGGCAGTCTTGAGCTGTTCGGCCTTTCCAGGTACTACACGGTTCCGGTCTGCGCGGTCATTGTCTGGCTGATCGTTGTGAAAGGCCAATACAAGAGCGTGGAAAAGATATTTCTGGTCGCCTCATTTATTTACATCACCTACATTTTTGCCGGAGCCCTGGCCAAACCCGACTGGATCAAGGCCGCGATTAGCACTTTCAAGGTGCCGGGCAGGGAACTGTTCCAACACGATTACTTGTTCATGACCATCACCGTCATCGGCACTACCATCGCGCCCTGGATGCAGTTCTATCTGCAGTCCTCGGTGGTCGAGAAAGGCGTCACCCGGCGCCAGTACAAGGCTTCCCAGTTGGACGTGATCTCCGGCTGCATCTTCACCGACGTGGTGGCGTGGTTCATCATCGTGGCCTGCGCAGCCACGTTGTACGTGCACGGTATCCACGACATCAACGACGCAAAAGACGCCGCCGAGGCGCTACGCCCGCTGGCGGGAGACTTCGCATACATTCTGTTCGCCGTGGGACTTTTTAATGCATCGCTATTCGCCGCGTCCATCCTGCCGCTTTCGACTGCGTACACGGTCTGCGAAGGATTGGGGTTTGAGTCTGGAGTGGGGAAAAAATTCACCGAAGCGCCAGTGTTTTATTGGCTCTATACGTTACTGATCGCCGCCGGCGCGGGCCTGATTCTGCTGCCTCAGTTCGCGCGCCAGGGGTCTGGCAGTTCCCCACTGATTAAAGTCCAGCTCTACTCGCAAGCGCTCAATGGGGTGGCTATCGCACCCGTCCTGATTTTCATGCTTTTGCTGGTGAACAAGAAAGAGCTGATGGGAGACTACGTCAATTCCAGGCTCTTCAATATCGTTGCCTGGGCCCTGACGGCGGTCATGATCATTCTCTCTGTGCCCTTTGTTTGGGACACCGTCCGTCACATCCTGCACTAGCCTACAACGCCATCAGCACCACGCCGCCGGCCACTAGCAGCGCAGCCGTCCAGCGGCGACGGTCCACATGTTCATGAAGAAAGATTCGTGCTGCCACTGCATTCGCTACGAAGGTCAGGGAAGCGGTAGCTGGGCCAATCAGACTGACGTCGTTCCAGGAGAGTCCGAACAGCAGGCTGTAAAAGGCCAGGGCCATGCATCCCACGCCTGCCAGAAAATAGCGGCTTCCGAGGGCAAGTACAACGATCGAAAACAGGCCGCGCCGCTTGCGTAATTCGCCGACGTCGCCGATCCGTTTCATCGCCCGCGCCAGAAGCACATCCCCCAAGCTGGATGCCAGCACCACTGCACCAATCGCCAGCCACGCGTTCAGATTGCTGGTCCCCGGCCTCATCGCGCGGGTCCCGCTGCCATCGCCGCGCGGGCGCGATGCCCCGGCGCATGGCGAGTGAGTTCCGGCCCTTGAGTCACGAACCCAACTCCGCTTGAAACCAGAGCGATTCCCAGCCAGCGCGTCACCGATACATGTTCATGTAAGGCGATCGGGCAATCAGCGCCAGCAGGACATATCCAAGAGAACTGGCAGGCAGCACATAGGTGAGATCAGCCCAGGAAAGCGCCGTCATGTAACACGCGAAAAAACCGAGTAGCAGGAGAATTCCCAGCGCTACCCAGGGATTGATGATAGCCAGCAGAAGGCCGGAGATGTGTCGCACCGACACGTTCCCCACTTGCTTCATTCCGTAGGAGAGCAGGGAATCGCCCAGAGCCGCGAATATGCTGACTCCAGCCAGTACCAAATACTTGCGGAAGGTCACGAGGTCTAGACCTGCACCGGCTCCTGCGGCGGAGGCGCCGCAGCCGGTTTCACTTTGTCCTTAAACATCTTGTTCCGCGAGGCGCGCACTTTCAAGAACGTTTTGGCCTCTTTGTACAGCCGCTTGCGATCGTCCGAGTTGAACATCGACTTTCTCAGGATGCGGAAGACAGCCTTGGGACGGAAGTAGTACTCGTCATAAAACTGGTGCACGGAGTGCAGTATTTCATCTGCCGGCAAGCCCGGATACTCGATGTGCGCCAACTGGTGGCCGCCTTCGTCCACCATGCTGCCCTTCACCATGAAATCATTCTTCACCGCAAAATCATAAAGCTCAGTTCCAGGATAAGCATGCGCCACCGAAACCTGAATGGTTTCGACATCCAACTCTTTGGCAAACGCGATCGTATTCTGGATGGTCTCTCGGGTTTCTCCGGGAAGTCCCAGGATGAAGTCGCCGTGAATAACCAGCCCCAGCTTGTGCGCGTCCTTAGTGAATTGGCGGGCGCGTTCGATGGTCGCGCCCTTCTTGATGTTCTTCAAAATCTGCTGATCACCCGACTCATATCCCACGATCAGCAGCCGGCATCCGGATTCCTTCATGGCCTTCAAGGTTTCGTAGTCTGTGGTCACGCGCGAGGTGCATGACCAGGTCAGTCCCAAGGGCTTCAACTTCGCGCACAACTCGACCGTGCGCGCCTTCTGGATATTGAAAGTATCGTCGTCGAAGAAAAATTCCTTTACGTAAGGCCAGTATTCTTTGGCCTTCGCCATTTCGCGGGCCACATCGTCAGTTGACCGTTTGCGCCAGGCGTGCCCACTGGTGGTCTGCGGCCACAAACAGAACGTGCACTGCGCCGGACATCCGCGCGTGGTGTACAGCGAAACGTAGGGATGCAGCAGAAACGGCACGTTGTAGCGGCGAACATCCAGATCGCGATGATAAACGTCGGTCACGTGGGGCAAGGAATCGAGGTCCTGAAGCTGCGGCCGGTCGGCGTTGTGGGCTACTGACCCATTCTTGCGATATGACGCTCCCAGAATTCCTTCGAGCGGTCTGCCTTCGGCGAATTCCTTCACCGCGTAATCGAATTCCTTGCGCACCACGAAATCTATGGCCGGAGCATCCTGCAGACATTTCTCTGGCAGAACCGTGACATGCGGTCCGACAAAGGCAATCTTGATTCCAGGATTCGCATCCCGAATTTTCTGCGCCAGCTTGATGTCGCCGGGGAATCCTGGAGTGCTGGTATAAAGCACCAGAAACTCGTATTCCTTCGCAATGTTGATGGTCTCTTCCGCCGAGACGTAGTGCGGCGGAGCATCCAGCAGCCGCGCGCCTTCCAGCATTCCTGCCGGATAAGCCAGCCATACCGGATACCAGTAAGACTCGATTTCCCTGGTAGCAGGCCAACGCGATCCCGCGCCGCCATCAAAATTCTCAAACGAAGGGGGATTTAAGAACAATGTTTTTAAGGGCATAGGTGAGTCTTTATCTTACCATTCTAAGTAGGCTAACCGTCGCTGCGGGGTATCCGCCAGGTCACCCGTCATAAAAATACAGGTCTTCTGTATCACCCTACTGGCAGGGCGGTCCCGGCGCAATCGCTTTGCCCTGAACCGACGTTTTGGCGCACCGAACAGGGCAAAAGACCCGGCCGCAAGAGCAGGCCCTGATTTCGATAAGGATTGCGGCGGCAACGCCACGAAAAGAAAAATAATAAACAACTTGCGTTTGTTTTACTGGTGTAGTTAACTATAACAGTACTTTTTTAGCTAGGATCGCATTTGTGGTTCAGCCCGCAGGGTTTTGTTGAAACCCAGTACGCCGAAGAGATTTCCGTAACTGAATTAAAAAGGAGAGCACTGAATATGAAATCACGCATCGCACTTTCTGTTCTATTCGTTCTAACTGCCGCCACCGCTTTCGCAGCGGACCCCGCCGCGATCCAGTCTGACGCGCAAAAGTCTTTCGACCAACTGAAAACTCTGGCGGGTTCCTGGGAAGGCCACGTGTCAACTGTTCCACAGGAAGCCACCATTGAAGGCAAGCTCATGCAAGTCTCGCTTCGCACGACTTCCATGGGTAATGCGCTCATGCACGAGATGACGGGAGCTGGAAGACCGGACGATCCGATCACCATGCTGTATGTGGACGGGGATCGCCTGCTCCTGACCCATTATTGTGACGCAGGGAACCGGCCTCGCATGGTGGGCAAGATGTCGCCGGACGGAAAGACGGTGGAATTCGACTTTCTCGACGTCGCCGGTAGCACCCAGTACGGACACATGCACCATGCAGTGTTCACCGTCGTTGACGCGAACCATCACACCGAGGACTGGACTTATATGCAACCTGGGGACAAGCCAATGCACGCGCACGTCGACCTGCAGCGGACAAAATGACAGAGGGTATCTCTCGCAGGGCTTATCTGGAAAGCCTAAATGGACCCTGAATGGAACGACAGTCAGCCGATCTACCGCCAGCTTCGTGACCGTGTGGTCGCGATGATACTCGACGGTGTGCTGAAGGAAGGCGATCCGCTGCCCTCCGTGCGCAATGTCGCGGCCGAATATCGGGTCAATCCGCTCACGGTCCTGAAGGGCTATCAGCAACTGGTGGACGAAGGGCTTGTCGAAACCCGACGAGGCCTCGGCATGTTCATCAATGCCGGCGCACGCAGTTTGTTGCTGCAGGGCGAACGGCAGAAGTTTCTTGGCGAAGAATGGCCCCGGGTTTACGCAACTATTCAGCGGCTCGGCTTGAAACCGGAAGAACTGCTGGAGAATGGCACAGGCCGTCAAGCTTCGTCCGGGACTAGGTCGAAAACCAAAAAAGAGGAGGGACGCTGAGGCTATGGCATGCATAGAAGCCCGCGGTCTCCGTAAGGCATTCGGCACAACCATCGCGCTGGATGGAGTTGATTTGCGCGTTGAAGAGGGCCGGATTCTCGGAATCATTGGTCCCAATGGCGCTGGAAAAACCACCGCGCTCAACGCGATTCTCGGTCTCACTCCATATCAGGGCGAACTGAGAGTGCTTGGTCGTGATCCCTGGGCAGAGCGTGATCTGCTTATGCGCGACGTGTGCTTCATTGCCGATGTTGCGGTCCTGCCGCGCTGGATGCGCGTTTCGCAGGCCTTTGAATATGTGGCCGGAGTGCACCCGCGATTCGATCGCGCGAAGGCGGAAGGCTTTTTGGCAAAAACCACTATTAAGCGCACAAGCAAGGTGCGGCAATTATCGAAGGGCATGGTGGCGCAACTGCATCTCGCTCTGGTCATGGCCATCGATGCGAGATTGCTGGTGCTGGATGAGCCGACGCTTGGGCTCGACATCCTGTTTCGCAAGCAGTTTTACGATTCCCTGCTGAACGACTACTTCGATCGCAGCCGCACCATCGTGGTGACGACCCATCAAGTGGAAGAGTTGCAACACATCCTCACGGATCTGATGTTCATCGACCGCGGGCGAATCGTACTGAGTTGCAGCATGGAGGAATTCGAGTCGCGCTACGTGGAGCTGACGGTCAATCCCGACCAAGTCGCTGCGGCGCGCGCGCTCAAGCCGATGTATGAGCGCCAGGTGTTCGGGCGAAGCATTCTGCTGTTCGATCTAAAGCTCGATCGCGGGATCAATCAGAATGGGGTCAATCAGAATGACGACCGCCAGCAACTCGCCGCCCTTGGCGAAGTACGCACGCCCAGCATTGCCGATTTATTCGTTGCGATCATAAACAACCAATCCGGCATGGCACAAGGAGCAGCTCGATGAATACTCAATCGAATGTCGTACCTGAATCTTCCTTTCAGTCGCAGGGACTCGCGCCCACAGTCGTGGCGGCGATCCAGCCCCTGTACTGGTCGATTCGACGAGAATTGTGGGAAAATCCTTCGATCTACCTCGCGCCGCTCGCTGCTGGCACCGTCTTTCTCCTCGGCTTCGTGGTCAACATGGTGACTCTACGGAGCCACATTCACGGCGTATGGCCTCTGGACCCGGCGCAACAGCACCATTTACTCAACACGCGCTACGAATTATCGGCGGCCCTGATCATGGGAACAGCTCTGATCGTGGGAATCTTCTACTCTCTCGACGCCCTATATGGAGAGCGCCGCGATCGCAGCATCCTCTTCTGGAAGTCGCTGCCGGTTTCCGATCTCACCGCTGTGCTCTCGAAGCTGACCATTCCCCTCGTGATTCTGCCGCTTCTCAGTTTCGCCATCAGCCTTGCAACGCAATTCATCATGCTCCTGCTGAGCAGCGTAATACTGCTAGGCAGTGGCGTGAACATCGCGGCGCTATGGACAGAGGTGTCGTTCTTTCACGTGTCACTAGTGCTGCTTTATCACCTTCTCACAGTTCACGGTCTCTGGTACGCACCACTCTACGGCTGGCTGCTGTTGGTTTCAGCATGGGCACCGCGCGCGCCATTTATATGGGCTTTCTTGCCGCCCTTCGTGATCTGCGTAGGGGAGAAGATTGCGTTCAACACTTCGCATTTCCTCGCGCTGCTGCAGGACCGCCTGCTGGGGCCGGGAGGCTCAATGGCGCCGGACAACCATCCCAAGGATTTCATGGCAACACTCATTCCAGAGCATTTTTTTAGCACGCCAGGTCTGGGGATCGGACTGGCAGTCGCCGCGATATTTCTCGCCGCAGCAGTCCGGCTGCGCCGCTATCAGGGACCGATCTGATTCGCATGAGAGTTTGATTCCGATTCATCGCATAAGGAGGGACAATGCGATTTTCGCCCGTTTTACTTTTTCATATCTGTGCTGGGACCTTAGGGTTCCTGTCCGGTGTCGTGGCAGTGTTTTTGCGCAAAGGTTCCCGCCGGCATGCCCTCGCCGGAACCGTATTCGTCATATCCATGCTGAGCCTGGCCGCAACCGGAGTGTACATGGCGATCATGAAATCCCGACCGGGAAATATTCTGGGAGGCACTCTAACGTTCTACCTGGTAGCAACGGCATGGATGACCGCCAAGCGAAGGAACACGGATGGTGCAACCGGCCTTTTCGATTGGGGTGCGCTTTTGGTTGTATCGGCGCTGGCAGCTGTCGAGCTGACCTTTGGACTAGAAGCGGCGATTAGTCCGACGGGGTCAAAATATGGATATCCCCCTTGGCCTTACTTTTTCCTTGGTTCAGTGGCTCTGATTGCTGCCACGGGGGACGTTCGCATGCTCGTGCGCAGCGGTATTTCTGGCACAAGCGCATCGCGCGGCATCTTTGGCGCATGTGCTTTGCGTTCTTTATCGCCGCATCGTCCATATTCCTGGCACGGCAACACCTCTTCCCGGCTTTATTACGCAAGACAGGCGTACTTTTTCTCCTGAGTTTCTTCCCCCTGATCTTGATGATTTTCTGGCTGGTCCGCGTCCTGTTCACAAATGCGTTCAAGAGAACTGCCTTACGCTATCGAACACGTGAAGGTGGCGCGGCGTTCCTCGAGCAATCGCTGCCTGGATGAGCAAAGGGTTGTAGAGTTCGGGAGAAACAGAAATGACAACTTCACAACGCAAAGCTGCAAAAGTCGCGGGAATTGCTTACCTAATCACGTTCGCGACCGTGGTCTACGTCAATTTTGGTATCCACGACCGTCTGCTTGTCGCGAACAATGCGGAAACCGCTCCTGGCGCACGAACGACTGTTTCGTATCGGCATCGTCGGCGATCTCATTTACTGCGCAGGGGTTGTCGTGCTTCTCACGGGCGCTCTACGTGGTTCTCAAGCCGGTCAATCGGGGCCTTGCCTTGCTTGCGGCATTCTGGAGGCTGGTTTGGGTCTTGATGTGGCTTGCCATGACGCTCGATCTCTTTGCTGCTCTGCGGCTCCTCAGCGGCGCTGATTACTTGCAAGCATTTCAAGCGGGGCGATTGCAAGCCTTGCCGAGTCTCTATCTGGGCACACGTTTTGACTACTATTACGTTGGCTTGCTGTTTAGTCCGAAGTTCCCCTGAAAAATCTCGCATTTGAATCCCTAAACACTTCACATAGCGTGCTTTGCTGCTTTTGCAGTATTTTATATGTACCCATGTAAGTTATCAGTTATTATTCATTCCCACAGATTAATGTGATATACA
>WNGK01002914.1_pt1 | contig 25104 bp, 24 predicted proteins | sample 5400601 | NCBI WGS metagenome assembly WNGK01 (sample SAMN13153376, study PRJNA577476) | soil metagenome | isolation source: 60 cm soil or saprolite under Garry oak tree replicate 1 | place: USA:California | collected 2016-06-15
TGGGGTGAACCCCTTTCGTGAGACAAAAAGTTAAGACACTCCCTCGGCCCGTCGAAAAAAGTTCTTGTCTTCGACTGAGCCATTACTGACAATCAGTCCGGTTGGCGAAGCGGAGGCGAGCTCTGCTGGAGAGCAACTCGCCAAGGAATAACCAACCGGAAACTCATCAAGACGATGAGCGAGGGCGTGGCTGCGCAGTCGCGCCCTCTCGCTTGGCCGCTCATCGGATTGATAGATTTCCATATGCCTCAAAAACTCATGCCCGGCCCACCATCAACTCTGATTGAAACCGCAGCTGCTGCTCAAACTCGGCCGGCGGCAAATAGCCGAGCGCCGAGTGCAAGCGCTTCCGGTTATAGACGCTTTCGATGAACTTGCCAATCCGCCGCCGGGCATCGGCGAAGTCGAGATACTCAGTGCGATAAACTTCCTCGTACTTCAGCGTCTTCATGAATGACTCGGCCTGGGCGTTGTCATAAGGATTGCCACGCCGGCTCATGCTGATCTGAATGCCGTGCTCAGTGAGCAGTTCGGTGTAATCACCTGAGGCATACTGCACGCCTTGATCAGAATGATGCACCAGCCCGGGCGCGACTCGCCCGCGAGCGAGCGCCATCCGCAACGCTGCGAGGGCCAACTCTGCCTCCAGCGTGCGGCCCAACGCCCAACCAATCACACGCCGCGAGTACGCATCCAGAATCACCGCCAGATAAACAAACTCCAAAACCAGCCGAATGTAGGTAATATCGGCCACCCAAAGCTGATTCAAGCCGCTCACCTTCAAGTCACGCGCCAGATTCGGATACACCCGCAGCTGATGGTCCGAGTCAGTAGTGCGCACAAACGCTCGTCGCCGCAGACAGAGCAGATTGTCGGCGCGCATCAGCCGCAGCACTCGTTTGTGATTTACCATCCAGCCCCCACGTCTCAGCGCCATTGTGATCCGCCGATAGCCATAAGCCGGCATCTCCACCGCTAACTTCTGAATTGCGTCTCGCAATTCCATCTCCTCCGCACCCTCTGCGACCGGCTTAATGAACCGATAGTATCCGGCTCGGCTCACCTCCGCGGCGCGGCACAGCTTGGTTACTGTTTTCTCTTCGGCGCGGATCTTCTGGTAGACGGTCCGCCGCCATTGCCCAGGGCCTGTTGCTCCTCGAAACTCCGCAACAGTTTTTTTAAGAAGTCGTTCTCCATCGTCAACTGGCCGATCTTTCGTTCCAGCTCAGCCTCACGACTCTCAGCCAATACCCGTCGGCCCTGACCGGAAAACGCTTTCGTAGGTTGCCCTTTGAATTCGCGCCGCCACCGATGCAGCGTGTTGGGATTGACTTCCAACTGCCGCGCCACATAACCTAACGGCTTGCCGGATTCGAGCTCTTTGACCGCCGCCAATTTGAACTCTCGTGTGAACACCCGTCGAGACTTGACCATAGACCCTCCTCTTTCAGTTTAATTTGGGTCTTAACTCCTTGTCTCATTTTTGGGGTTCACTCCAAGTTCACACGCTCCATTAACATACTCTCACTCAATAGTAACCTCACGTTGGGATGGTGATCCCACAGCGAGTAACCATAGCGCCTCGGCCTGATCTCGTGGCGCAGCTTCGCTAATGAGCTTTCGTAGCGTTGCTCTTTCAGGTAATCAATTACCCGACGGCCGGTTATTCCGTTGATAAATTGCAGAGTCTTCGAAGGAGTCAGAATCGAATCCGTAATGACATGAAGATGGTCAGGCATAATGACGTAGGCATAAATAGCAAACCGCCCGGATTTGCGCGCTTCGTCGAGGGCCAAGCACGTCATGCTTTTAATCTCGTCAGTGCGGAAAACAGCTAACCGATCCTTAGCCACTGACGTGAGATAGAAGCAAGGAGAGTCTCGTGAGATTACATGCATGAGGCGTAGCCTCAAAATATCTCTTCTAAATCTCTGCCGGAAAGGCAGAGCCTTTCCGCACTGGGCGGCGGCAAAGCCGCGATGACGATCACTCGCGGTCACAACCGGCAGATGAGTAGTTCGCGTTCGTAGATCGTCTCTGGTGGTAGCCGGTCGTGCAAAGTGAGGAAAAGGTCTTCGTGTCCGAGTACCTCGTCGCGCCAGGCGGAACGGTCGAACGCCTGCAACTCCTCAAACTTCTCTTTCGGAAAATCGAGCCCCTTCCAGTTGATGTCTTCGTAGTGCGGCATCCACCCTATCGGAGTCTCTTTGGCGAGCGCTCGGCCATGGGCGCGGTCAACGATCCATCTCAACACGCGCATATTTTGGCTGAAGCCCGGCCACATGAAATTTCCCTCGGCATCCTTACGAAACCAGTTCACGTGAAAAATCCGTGGCGTCTCCGTGAGTGATCGCTGCATGCGGATCCAGTGCCGGAAATAATCGCCCATGTGATAGCCGCAGAATGGCAGCATGGCCATCGGGTCGCGGCGCACTTTGCCGATGGTGCCCGCAGCCGCGGCGGTCATCTCTGAGCCCATCGTCGCGCCGACGTAGACGCCCGAGCTCCAGTTGAAGGCCTGATAGACAAGCGGCATCGTGGTGGCACGCCGGCCGCCAAAGATGATCGCGCTGATCGGTACCCCGTTCGGATCTTCCCACGCGGGATCAATCGTCGGACATTGCGCGGCGGGCGCGGTGAAGCGAGCATTCGGATGCGCGGCTTTCGCGCCGGTCTCTTTCGCGATTTGCGGCGTCCACTTTTTACCCTGCCAGTCCAGGCATTCCGCCGGCGGCTCGTCAGTCATGCCTTCCCACCACACGCCGCCTTCCGGTGTCAACGCAACATTGGTGAAGATGGAGTTCCTTGAGAGCGCGGCCATTGCGTTCGGATTAGTCTTAACTGAAGTACCAGGCGCGACTCCGAAGAAACCAGCTTCGGGATTGATAGCGTGCAGGCGCCCGTTCGCATCGGGTTTGATCCACGCGATGTCATCGCCCACAGTCCAAACCTTCCAGCCGTCAAACCCTGGCGGCGGAATCAGCATGGCGAAATTTGTCTTGCCGCAGGCGCTGGGAAACGCGGCGGTAACATAAGTTTTTTCACCTTGCGGGTTTTCTACGCCGACGATCAGCATGTGCTCGGCCATCCAGCCTTCATCGCGTGCAATGTTGGAAGCAATGCGCAGCGCGAAACATTTCTTGCCCAGCAGCGCATTGCCGCCATAGCCGGAACCGTACGACCAGATCTCGCGCGTCTCGGGAAAATGGACGATGTACTTTTCTTTGTTGCAGGGCCACGGCACATCCTGTTGACCTGGAGACAGCGGGGCGCCAACCGAATGCATGCAGGGAACAACGCGCTTATAGTCCTTGTCGATTTCTGCGTAAACCGGCAGACCGATGCGGGCCATGATGCGCATGTTGACGACGACATAAGGAGAATCGGTTAGCTGCACACCGATCTGCGACATCGGCGAGCCGATTGGTCCCATGCTGAAGGGCAACACGTACATGGTGCGACCACGCATCGAACCATCGAAAAGCTCTTTCAATTTCCGGCGCATCTGGAAGGGCTCTTCCCAGTTGTTGGTGGGACCCGCGGCATCTTTAGAGAGGGAGCAAATGAAGGTGCGGTCTTCGACGCGCGCGACGTCGCTCGCATCCGACCTCGCATAGTAGCAGCCCGGCCAAAGCTCTTCGCTGAGTTTGATAAAGGTGCCGCTCTCGACCATCTGAGCTTTGAGCGTCTCGTCCTCTTCCTTTGAGCCATCTACCCAATGAATAGCGTCAGGCTTGGTTAGAACAGCCATCTTCTCGACCCAATTGAGCAGATGAGTGTTCTTGCTCAGCGGTTCCTGGTTAATTGTTTTCTGCGTGCGAGTAGAACTCATGGTATCTCCAGTCAATAATTGTGGCGAAAACAGTGTATTAGGTCCGTCGAATGCTCGCGTCGTTTAACTTTCAGCTCTCCTCCAGGGCGGTTCGTCGTTCGCGCGCCAGCTCGCGGATTGCAGATGCGAGATCGTGCGACGCGCGCTCGATCCGATCGGCAACCGCTTCGAGCGAGTCCCCATCGTCGTTCGAGCGAATGGCCACAATCGCCAGCGCGTTTTCTATCTGTTCCATCAAACGGTTTGCTTCATTTTCTGTCTCCCGTTCGGCGGGAGTCATTTGTGGGAGTTGACTATTGTTTTCCATGCCTGCTTGTTAAACCTGCCCTGTTGAAACGCAAAAAATTCCCGCTACCTGCAACTAGTTAGCTGAGCGCGCCCACAACAGCCTATCACGCCCGGCTCTGGTTACCGAAAGTGTTCTTGATTCGTAATCTCTTACATCACCGGGGGCATTTGAAGCAAGCGGCGGGCAGAGTGCCACGAGTCTGCAGCTTAAGTCGCCGTCGTCCGATATTTCCACAGGAAGGTCAGAACACGCCCTCTCCCTCTGGGAGAGGGACTGACTAGCACCGCATATCCTCCTTTTGTCTCTTCTTTCCCTTCACGCTTCGCGCCCTCTCCCCTAGCCCCTCTCCCAAACGGAGAGGGGAACAAAAACGACTTACCTACTAACTCTTCCCCACTGGCCAGAGTCGTATTCGATGCGACAAGAGGTAAATCGTTTAATGTCCCGCTTTTGCCTTTTATCAATTGCATCTGGTATTAGCTTTGAGCATGACGAGCAAGCCCGACCGGGAAGCTTTCACAAATCAAGAATGGAGACTGATTCAACGGTTGCGCACACCTGCGCAGGTGCAGCGCTATCTCAGCTCGTTGCCTTACAACTGGGAACGTGATGGCGGCACCATGCGTTCTTTCCGCGAAGTGGTAAGGAGAAACGAGGCCCATTGTCTGGAGGCCGCCGTCGCCGCTGCCGTGATTCTGGAGCAGCACGACTATCCGCCGCTCTTGTTGGACCTCGAATCAATAGATCTGCTCGATCATGTCATCTTCGTTTTTCAGCAGGAGAGTTTATGGGGTTCGATTGGCCGCTCTCGCGACATTGGCTTGCATGGAAGAAAACCAGTATTTCGAAACCTGCGGCAGTTGGTCTGGAGCTACTTCGACCCTTACATCGATATGACAGGCCGCATCAAGGGCTACGGCCTCACCAGCCTCTATGACCTGGGAAACTACGATTGGCGCTTCTCGGCAAAGAACATGCACAAGATCGAGGACCATCTGCGCGCAATCCCGCATCGCAGGATTCGCTCGTCAGATCAACGGTATGAGTATTGGAATGAACGCTACAAGAAATACAAGAAACGATATCCGGACAAGTCACCTGCCTACTACGACAACCGCGATCAGTGGATGCTGTAGCAGCGCCTTAAGCCTGTGCTACCCCACTCTTCGCTTTCGCTTCGATCAACATATGAAAGATCACAGATGTGATGATGATCGCGCCACCGATGATGGCCCAGCCAGACGGCCGTTCGCCGAGGAAAAGAAAGACCCAGATCGGATTCAAGACGGGTTCGATGTAACCGATGATGCCGGCATCAAGCGAGCGCACACCGCGGGCCATCGCCAAAGTGAAAAGCAAATAAGCAAATCCGATCTGCACCACTCCGAGGTAGGCCACGCTTGCGGCATCCATTGCGCTAATGTGCTTCAGAGCGGCGAGACCGGCCGGCGCTGCGACGAGGACTACGAGGATATTCCCGTAGATCACCGATGACGCTCGATTGACATCTCTCGCAGATGAATGGCGCAGCAGTAGAAAATAGAAGGCGAAGCAGAGACCGGAGCCGAGAGCGAGCAGGTTCCCACTCACGTCCTCAGGTCGCAGCTTGCCAACAAAGAACAGCGACATGCCGACGATGCAGACTGCGACCGTGAGCAAATCGCGCAGACGAAACTTTTCTTTGTAGAGCAGCGGCTCGAGCACGAGCAGGTAAACAGGCGCGGTGTATTGAAGAAAGATTGCGTTTGCGGCCGTGGTCTTTTTTGTTGCCAGCACGAAGAGAATCAGTAGCGCAGCGTAGAGCACCGAAGCCAACAGCGTTACGCGATTGAAGCGAAAGCCTTCGCGCCGAGTGAAGATGGCCACGGTGATGGCGGCCAACAGCGATCTGCCAAATGAGAGTTCCAGACCGGAGATGTTCGTAGCTTTGATGAACAGGCCGCCCGTGCTCCAGATGACGGCGGCGCCGAGCACGAGCAGCAGCGGAGAATAGGCTGGATGTGTGTTCAGTCGGTGTAAGTCGTGATGAGACAAATCCTCGCCCTGCGGCTCTGCCGCCGCACAGTGCGGAAAGGCTCTGCCTTTCCGGGGAAGTAGTTTCTTTCAAGAGGAGGCTATGCCTCCGGTTCGGTGTTCGAGGCGTAGCCTCTCACCATCAAACGGGTCAGCCGGAAAGGCAGAGCCTTTCCGCACTGTGCGGCGGCAGAGCCGCTGTAACCAAACAGTTTTTAGTTAACCGCATCCGACTCCGTCTCGTCTGTCGACTGCCTCTTCGCCTTCAAATATTTTCCGAACACTCCATTCCAGGGCGGAATGACGATGGAAACTGCGCCGTGCGCCTGGGCCTGGCAGGCCAATCGGATCAGCGGCTTTGGTTCGCTGGTGTCGATGTAGCCGAACTCTTTGATCTTTTTTCCTTCGCGCGCGGCCACATCGGAAAAGCACGTGCCGCATGACGCCGAGCGACATTCAACCGGAATCGGACCTTCGACGCGTCGCGGATCGATGGCGCGCCAATCCCGCGAGTGGTCGTCGGCCGCTCCCCAGGCGAGATCCTGCGCCTCGTTCAATTTGTACTTTGCCGCGTCGTCATTCTCGTCAAAGGTGACGGTCCATTTCTTATCGACTGTCTTGAGAAAACCGAGAAGCCCCTGGCTGTCGTCCTTCGCGCGCTCTTTCAAGATTTGAGTGGGTGATCTCTTCGCATGCTTCTGATCGATCCCTATCTCACCGCGCGCCGCCTTGAAAGCCGCGAGGCCCGCCTGCCGCACGGTCATGAAGGCAGCAGCGGTGATAGCGACGAGCAAAGATTGGTCAACCTTCAAACTCGTCGCTAAGTCGCGAGCGACTGCGACGATCTGGTCGGCAAGCGAGCCAGTCGCGGACGGATCGAATGAGTCTGCAGATCGCTCAACAGCTTTCTTCACTTCAGGCCAGTAGCGATGGCCATAGAAAAATGTATGCGAGGAATCGATCTGGTCTTTCAAATAGTAGCTGCCTTGCATTAGTAGCTGCCTGGCGAGTGTTTCCCTATCTTTTGCCTGTTGCAGCGCATAAAACAGTCCCAGCGGATAAAACGCAAACCAGATCTGCGTCGCCGCTTTGTCGACTTCGTGAACGGATCTTAAGAGCGCAGTGACGGTCGCTGACCAGTCCTCTTCGTCGTGCTGATTGAGGAAGGTTTCAAATGGCGTTTCGGCGTTCATGTGTCACTCAGATCAGAACTCCCACTAGAATAAAAACCGGAAGTTTAGCATCATCTCTCGCGAGCCTCAACGGGGTGTGTCCTAATGTTAAGTTTGGCATATCAGAACCGCCAGTGGTAGCGAGCGGGTCAATAGCTGTCTCCGCAGAACACCCGCTCGCTACCGCTCGCGGTTCAGTACGCGTCTGTCGCCCATAAATGGGCTGGCAAGGAAATCTCAGGAGCGCTGTTACTATAAACATGGCGTGCCTACGGCATTTCGGAGGCCACCAATTGACAAGCAGTGTTTGAGTCGAGTAAAAGTCGTTTCACCTTCGGGGGGAGAATGGCCGTGGCTGAAGAAACAAACGAGAAAGTCAAAATAGGGCGCACGTTCGATAGCGCTTATGGGTTTTCCTTTAGCATCGCTTTGGGTTTGATACTTTTTATCGCGGGGCTGGTAATCAGCTTGACCCTTGGTCAAGGCACCAGCATCGGTTTGATCTTCGGCATTCCGTTGCTTGTAGCCGGTCTGATCCTGCCGCTCTTCACGATGCGCGACGTCTTCAAGCACAACGTGGTCAAGGACGAGTGTCCTTACTGCGGCGCCGAGATCAAGACTTCGGATGCCACGATCAGATTGAATTGCCCTTCGTGCAACCGCGCGCTCGTGGTGCGCGATATGAAGCTGCACAAGATCGAGTAGCAGCTCCGAAACCGCTTCACATCACCTGAAACCAACCCCGCGTCCAATAGTCGCTAAAGGTCAACGCAAACAAGATCGCCAGCCAGAAAAGTGCCGACGCGACGATCACCCAGATCAAACGCGAGCTGTAGCGCACGTGCATGAAGTAGAGCACGACGAGCGTGCCCTTGATGACGGCAATGGTCAGCGCAATGACCGTGTTGAACTGCCAAGGAAAATCATGGAAGGCGGCAAACACCGTGAGAGTGGTGCCGGCCATCAGCGCCAGAAAGACGCCGGCGTAAACTCGAATGGGAACGATGTGCTCACTCATACGCTAACCCCCATGCGCCAGATGCCGGCCCAGCAGATAGAGCAGCGGAAACAGGAAGATCCAAACGATGTCGACAAAATGCCAGTAGAGTCCGGTGATCTCTACCGGATTATAATACTCGGGCGAATAGCGCCGCCGCACCGAACCGATCAGCAACACGGTCAGCAATCCGACGCCGATGATCATGTGCAACGCGTGCATGCCGGTCATCGCGAAGTAGATCCAGTAGAACATCTCCACGTTGCGGATCGAAGCGCCTGGTAACAAATGGAATGTAAGTAGATCTGGATTGAATGGACGGCCTGGTATCAGCTTTCCGGGAATCAGACCGTCGCGATACTTGTCCGAGTATTCAACCGTTTTGATTCCCAGGAACGTCAGACCGAGGATGATCGTCAGGATCAAAGAAAGGATCTGCATCTGACGCTTGCCCACTTGCGTGCAATAGACCGCCATCGCCATCGTGAAGCTGCTGAAGATGAGCACAGCGGTGTTCACGGCGCCGAGCGTGATGTCGAGGTGATTGCTCGCCGAAGCGAAAGCGGCGGGATACGCGTTGCGGTAGAGTGTGTAGGCCAGAAACATGCCGCCAAAGAACATGATCTCGGTCACAAGGAAGACCCACATGCCGATAGTGCCGGCCGCGCGCTGCTGCTCCATGTTGGCAAAGTGGTGCTGCAAGCCGGGGTGACTTACTTCATGTTCGACTGCGAAACTTTCAGCCAATGTCTATTACTCCTGCGCTACACCTCTGCCCGACTCTCGCCAAACTTCCCAACCACTTCCATCTCTTCGAACGGCGCAAACTGATAAGCTTCCCAGGTGACGACCGGAGTGTGCGCAAAATTTTCGGTGAGCGGCGGTGACTGTGTGCGCCATTCAAGTCCGGGCAGATGCCACGGATTCGGCCCGGCAATCTTGCCGTAGCGCATCGACCAGAGCAGATACAGCAGCGGAATCAAAAGGCCCACGCCGAGAATCGAAGCGCCCGCGGTCGACAGCACGTGCAGCACTTGAAACTCAGCCGGGTAGTAATGATACCGGCGCGGCATACCCATGTAACCGAGTATGAATTGCGGCAGAAACGTCAGATTGAAACCAATAAACACCACGAGCGCTGAAAATCTGCCCCAGCCTTCGGGATACATGCGGCCACTGATTTTGGGCCACCAGTAATGCAACCCGCCAAGATACGCCAAGAGCGTTCCGCCGACCATGATGTAATGGAAATGCGCGACCACGAAATAGGTGTCGCTCAGATGAACATCAACTGCCAGCGCGGCAAGAAACAGTCCAGTCATGCCACCGATCGTGAACAGCCCGATGAAGCCGAGCGCGTAAAGCATCGGCGTTTCATAAGAGATTGAGCTCTTGTAAAGCGTCGCGCTCCAATTGAAGACCTTGATCGCCGAGGGAATCGCGACCGCGAAACTCAGGAACGAAAAGATCATGCCGGCATAAACCGATTGGCTGGCAACGAAGAGATGATGGCCCCACACGAGAAAGCCGAACACCGCGATCGCCAGGCTCGAGAATGCCACAAACGAGTAGCCGAAAATGTTCTTGCGCGAGAAATTGGCAATCAGCTCGCTGACCACGCCCATCCCCGGCAGCACCATGATGTAAACGGCCGGGTGCGAATAAAACCAAAACAGATGCTGAAACAGCACCGGATCGCCGCCCGCTGCCGGATCGAAGATGCCGACATGAGCCAGTCGCTCAAAGGCGAGCAACAGAATCGTGATCGCGACCACCGGCGTGCCGAGAATCATGATCAGGCTGGTTGCATAGTGGGCCCAGATAAAAAGCGGTAGACGAAACCACGTCATGCCCGGCGCGCGCATCGTGTGAATGGTAACGATGAAGTTCAGCCCTGTCAGAATCGACGAGAAACCGGAGATGAAAATTCCCAGGCCGGTCGCGACTACATATGAATTTGAAAACGTCGTGCTGTACGGAGCATAGAAAGTCCATCCGGTATCAACACCCCCGGCAAGCAGCGCGTAGATCGTCACCAACCCGCCGAGCAGATAGATGTACCAGCTCAAAAGATTAATGCGCGGGAAGGCAAGATCTTTCGCGCCGATCATCATCGGCACCAGAAAGTTTCCCAGCGTCGCCGGTATTGACGGAATCAAAAAGAAAAAGATCATGATGATGCCGTGCTGCGTAAACACCTTGTTGTAGGTGGTCGACGTGAGGAAATTGCCGGCGGGCGTCAACAGCTCGAGCCGAATCAACATGGCGTAGATGCCGCCAATGAAGAAGAAGAAACTAATCGACCCGAGATAAAGCAACGCGATGCGTTTGTGGTCCTTCGTCAACAGCCAGGACTTCAGACCATACTCAGCGTTGAGATAGTTGACCTTAGATGGCGGTGGTATTTGAAATTCTTCCATTTCGTTCAATAAAAACCAGCCACAGATAAACACGGATTACACAAATCTGAAATAGATCGAATCCTTATATTGGTCATTTTGTTTTTATCCGTGTTCCATCCGCGCAAATCCGCGGCTACTTTTTTGGCGTTGCTGCTGGCTGCGGCGCGTTCCCACCCAGCGACTTCACATACGCCAGCAACTGCACAATCTGTTCTTCGTTTACCTGGCCCTGAAACGTCGGCATGATCGGTCCAAAGCCCGCGACGATCTTTGCCTGCGGGTTCAGGATCGATTCGCGAACGTATCCTTCATCAGCCTTGATGGTCTGACCACCGGTTAACTGCACCTGACTGTTGAAGACTCCTACGAGCGCCGGTCCGCGCCCGCCTTCACCATTAGCGCCATGACACGACGCGCAGCCCAGCGTCTGAAACATTTGCTGGCCCGCCGCCGCCGGTGATTGCTGATTCGCGTTGCCGCTGAGCCAGTTGTCAAACTCCGTCGGCTCCAGCACTACGATCCAGCCGCCCATTTGCGAGTGGTTCATGCCGCAGTATTCCGCGCAGAACAAGTGATAACGGCCGGGCTTCGTCGCTTCGAACCACTCGCTCGTGTATCTGCCCGGGACCACGTCTGCTTTAATGCGAAACGCCGGAACAAAGACATCGTGAATCACGTCTTCCGTCGCCATGATCAGTTTGATCTTGCGGCCAACGGGGATGTGCAGCTCGTTGATCTCGCGCTGGCCGGTCGTGTGTTGAAACTTCCACATCCACTGTTTGCCCACGACGTAAACTTCCAACGCATCTTTCGGCGGCCGGTAGTTCTTGAAATAAATTCCCGCGCCCCAAACGAAGAAACTCATCGCGATGACGAACGGAATGACGGACCAAAGCGTTTCCAGGCGGTGCGAACCGGCGATAGGCCGCGGAATCTCGTACGGCGTGCGGCGGCGATATCTGATAACAAAAAAGATGAGCACGCCGGAGATCAGCAGAGTGAAAAAGATCGTCACGCCAGACAGATAGAAATAGAGGGCATCCACGTTTCCTGACTGCGTGGAAGCACTCTCCGGAATGAATGGGAACCCTGACTGCATCAGGCCATGCCTCCAGCTCGTAGACGCGTCCGCGCGCCGCTGCGGCGGCGCAGCACCAGCAGCAGACCAACAATTGCGACGACGGTAACAATGCCTCCCAAACGAACCATATTCATCACCACGGCGCCATACTTTCCGGTGGCGGGATCGTAGTGATAACAGTACAACAGCAACTGATCCACGGGCGTACCAATCTTGTTGGCGGAAGCTTCGACGAGCCCGAGACGCAGATCTTTTGCTGAGTATTCAATACCGTAGTAGTACTGGGCCAACTTTCCTTCCGGCGTCAACACCATGATGCCGCTCGCGTGCGCAAACTGATTTGTCGCTTCGTCCCAGTGATAACGAAAGCCAACCGCCTCGGTAATGCGTTTGATATTAAGGTCGTCGCCGGTCAAAAAATGCCAGCCGTTCATCGCCGCGACTCGTTTTTCTTCCGGCAGATAATCGACGTATTTCTTTTTCTTCGCGGCAGCGAGCGCTGGCGTCTCGCGCGGGTCGAAACTGACGTTTACCACTTCATACTGCTCGCCTTGTTTGAAGGACAACACGCGAAACGCCTCAGTCATGCCATTGAGCACCTGCGTGCAGAGCATCGGACAATCGTAATAGACGAGCGCAAGGATGACCGGACGTTTGCCAAAATACTGCCCGAGTTTCACCTGCTGGCCGCTTTCATCGCGAAATACCAGATCGAGCGGCAACTGGTTGTTCAGTTTCTGGTCAAGACCGACGTCCTGCAGCGCTTTTGGTAATCCCGTGGCCACCTTCCCGCTCAATTGCCGCGCGCCATAGAGTGGCGAACTGGCCTGCGGCATTCCGGGCTGAGCGGAAGCCAGTAGGCAGTAGGCAGTGAGCAGTAGGCAGAACGCGGCCACGACGCGGAGACACGGAGACACGGCGACTCGGAGATGCCTCGGCAAACGATCTCCGTGTCTCCGTGTCCCCGTGTCTCCGCGTCGGTTCTTCATTGCTTTCCCTTTTCTGTCATGCGTCCTGAGCTGGCTGCGGTCGGCGTCTGCATTGAATCGGCATCGCCCCGCGCTTGTGATCGTGACGGGAGACCGTTGCCCTCTAGTATTCTTTTCATCGCTTCGTCAATCGGGAGGCCTACAACTTTTCCGTCCTTATCCTTAGCACCATGCTCCAGCACATCGTTCCATTGCTGCCTCAGGATCCTGATTTCCCAGAGAGGGTCTTTCGGCTTCTTCCTTTCATCTTCCGTTTCGGTAATACCGGCGCTTTTGTTCAAGCCTTCTGAGAATCCCTGCGCTCCTTGCAGTCGCGGCTCCGGCGGCAATCGCTCTTTTTCACTCAGGGCCATCGGCGAGGGCTTTTGTTCCTTGCCAACCTCCTGCTTGTTCAGAACCTTGAACATCAAAAGCATCAGCAGGTAAACAACTACGGTCATCACCGTCAGGGCCACGGCAAACATCAGGATACCTTTTACGTCAACGTCGCTCATCTCGTGACTGACCTCGACATTGCGGATGTGCGACACGTCCGGCGTTTCCGTCTTGTGTCCGTGTTTGTGATTTCTTTCCGTCATCACTTATTGATAGTGCCCACTGCCTACTGCCTCCTGCCTACTGCTCTTCAATGTCTCGCGTGCATCTGCTCGAGCACGCTCGGTAGTTGTGGATCATTTACCGGTATCAAAGGCCGCTTGCTCAAGTGCCGGGAGAACGCTCCCAACCAGAGACCGCCGAACCCAATCCACGCCAGCACATCCATCAAAACGCGGAAACGTCCGCCCTGGAAATTTGGCTCGACCAGCCAGATCAGATCCACGTAGCGCATCAGCAGGATCATCGCCGCGACCAGAACCAGCTTATGCGGATTGCGCTTCAGCGATCGCGAAAGCAAAAACAGAAACGGCAGCGCGAAATGTAAGACAATCACCGCCACTGCAATCACGCCCCAGGCGCCGCGCATCCGCGGCAGGTACCAGCTAATCTCTTCGGGTAAATTTCCCGACCAGATGATCAGGAACTGCGAGAATGCAAAGTAAGCCCAGAGCATTACCAGCGCCAGCAACAGTTTTCCCAAATCGTGAAAATGCAGCGGCGCAACTATGCTGGACATCGGTTGCCGCTTTGACAGCAGCGCCAACGTCGCAATGACAAAAGCGAGCGCGCTCAAGCTCCACGCCGCTACGAATAGGAATCCATAAATCGTCGAAGACCATTCCGGATCGAGCGACATCGACCAGTCTATAGACGCGACCGTCACCGTAAAAACAAACAGCACCATGCCCGGGCCGCTTAGCAGGCGCATCTTCTTCGTCGCTTGTTGGTCGGCGGATCGATCCTGTTCGCTGGACCACTTGTTTAGAAAGAAAGCCAGCAACAGCCAGATCCCGAAAATCGCCGCCGCCCGCAGAGTGAAAAACGGCTGGTTCAAATATTTGGCCGTCTTCTCAACCAATACCGGATTCCTGGCCATCTCTTCGTGATTGGTCCATGGATAGATCTGCCTGGCGCCCAGCAGGATTGGAATGAAAAGCAGCAACATCAGCGGCAGAGTTCTGGTTGCCGCTTCGAGCGGGCGACGGATCACTAATCCCCAACCGCCGCCTGTCAGATGTTGCAGCATTAAGAGCGCGAGCGAGCCCACCGCCACTCCCGTCCAGAAGAGATAACCGATCAAGTAGGAGTGAAAGAACTGCGTTCGATCACTCAACACGCCCAACAAGACCCAGGCAAGAGACACGACGCCTATGATCAGCCCGCGCTGCGCGAAGCGCGCGACTTCCGGAGGTGCGGTGTAAGCCGTGTTCATCGGTTGCCTCCGGACTTTGCCGCGGTTGTCGCCGGTGTCGGCGACTGAGTTGCTGATGGTTGCGCGCCTTGCTGACTCAACTGCAGCGCGCGGATGTAAGCAATGATGGCCCAGCGATCCTGCGCGGGAATCTGAGAAGCATAATTCGGCATTGCGCCCCAGCCGTTAGTCATCACGTCAAAGAAGTGGCCCACCGGCGCCTGGCGCAGACGCTCCTGGTGAAACGACGCCGGCGCCGGCAGACGAAATCCTCGTCTGAAGACCATGCCGTCACCATTTCCGGTCATCCCATGACAGACCGAACAGAAGATTTGAAAACGCTCTCGACCGCGCGTAAGTATGTCTGGCGTGATCGGAAACGGAAACTTGTCCGTATCATCTGGATAAGCGGCGGCAGTCGGCGCCGCCGTTGTTGCGCCCGGGATGCTCGTCCCGCTCATTGGTGCGAGCTGCGCGCCGGGAGCCGCCGTGATCCCTTGCGCCTTGCTCTTCTTGCCAGTGTAGAATTCCGTGTCCGTGCGCAACCAACCACGCGGCACAGTCCCCTCGACCAGTGGCCGCGACGACAATCCATCTTTGAAGAAGCTGGACGAACGATAGGGCTTCGCCTTCGGCTGATCCTGCATATCGCGGCGACAGGAAGTAAGGAACAGGAGGCAGGCGGCAGAAAGCAGGAGGCAGCACAATGACATGACGCGGAGACGCGGGGACACGGGGACACGGGGATGTGTCGGGAACGTCCCCGTGTCTCCGTGTCTCCGCGTCTCCGTGTCTCTCTTTCGTCGTCTACACTTCAACATCGATCAAGTCCTTCGGCTCCAGGGTCTGCATAAAGTGCATCACTTCATCGTGCTCGAACTTCCGATCGCTGGCTTCGATTACGAGAAAGAAACTGTCGCGCGTCGCGAGTGCGAAATTCGGCGCGTTGAAAACCGGATGATACGGCTGCGGCAGCTTATTCAGCACGAGCATGCCGAGCACGGCGGCGAACGCGGCGACCAAAACCGTGCACTCAAACGTGATCGGAATAAACGACGGCCAACTGTTATAGGGTTTGCCGCCAACATTGAGCGGGTAATCGATCACCTCCATCCAGTACTGCATGAAGAAACCACCCAGTCCGCCGAGGATTCCCCCGATCAGGACAATCAACGGCAGGCCTGTGCGCGTGAAGCCGATCGCTTCCGACAGTTCTTCAATCGGATACGGTGAGTAGCCGTTGATTCTTCGATAACCCGCTTCGTAGGTGCGCTGTGCCGCCGCAACCAAATCAGTCGGGTTATCGAATTCGGCCATCACGCCATACAGGGACGGGGTGACACGGCGACGGGGCGATGGGGTGACTCTCTCTTTGCCACGCGCGCCGGTTTCTGTATTGTTTCTTCCTTCGTTCATTCTCCGTGTCTCCCTGTCACCCCGTCGCCCCTTCAGCCCCTGACGCTTACGCCTCCTCCACTTCCGCCTCCGGCAAAATCGTCCGCATCTCGAAGATCGAGATCATCGGCAGAAAACGAATGAAGAGGAACAATAGCGTAAAGAAGAATCCGATCGAACCGATGAACATGGCCCAATCCCATTGGGTCGGCTGATACATGCCCCACGACGACGGGAGAAAGTCGCGATGCAAACTCGTCACGACGATCACAAAGCGCTCGAGCCACATGCCGATGCTCACGACAATCGAGATCAACCAAAGCAGCAAAAGATTAGAGCGCACCCGTTTGATCCACAGAAACTGCGGCGTAATGATGTTGCAAAGAATCAGCGCCCAATAGTAAACGGCATAGGGTCCATGCATGCGGTTCCAGATCATGTAACGCTCAAACCTGTTGCCGCTGTACCAGCCAAAGAACGCTTCAATCACGTAGCCATAGCCGACGATCAGACCGGTCGCTAACATGACCTTCGCCATGTTGTGAATGTGACGCATGGTGATAAAGCCTTCCAGACCGTACAGCTTGCGCAAGGGGATGGTCAGCAGCAACACCATGGCAAACCCCGCGTAGATCGCTCCCGCCACAAAATACGGCGGGAAGAGCGTCGCGTGCCAGCCGGGAATTATGCCGACCGAAAAATCAAAACTGACAATGGTGTGCACCGAAAGCACCAGCGGTGTCGCCAGCCCTGCAAGCAGCAGATAAGCCATTTCGTAGCGATGCCAGTGACGCGCCGATCCGCGCCAGCCCATCGCCAGCATGCCGTAGAGAATCTGAAAAGCTTTGCTCTTCGCTCGATCACGCAGCGTCGCAAAGTCTGGAATCAAACCGACAAACCAGAACAGCGCCGACACAGTCGCATAAGTCGAAACCGCAAACACGTCCCACATCAGAGGGCTGCGAAACTGTGGCCAGATGCTCATCGTGTTCGGATAGGGAAATAACCAATACGCCAGCCAGGGACGGCCCAGGTGCATCACCGGATACATGCCGGCTTGAGCAACGGCAAACAAAGTCATTGCTTCGGCAAATCGATTGATCGAAGTGCGCCATCGTTGACGCAGCAAAAGCAGAATCGCCGAGATCAGCGTGCCCGCGTGGCCGATTCCAATCCACCAGACAAAGTTCAGAATATCAATGCCCCAAGCGACGGGAACATTGACTCCCCACAACCCAATGCCTACGAAGACGAGGTTCGTAATCGTCAGCATCATTAGCTGGAACAGAATGAACGAGATCGCGAACCCGACGAACCACCACAGCGGCGTCTTGCGCTTCAAGACGATCGAGCTGATCTTGTCGGTCACCGAGGCAAACGTCAGCGCCGGGTCAATTTCCGGCACAATCGTTTCCAATGGTGATTCGTTGTGAATTTCGTCAGCCATAAATCAGTTAGCCACAGAGACACAGAGGCACAGAGGAGAAAGAAGGCAGTAGGCAGAAAGCAGTAGGCAGAGAAGAGCCCGGGCGCGTATGCAAAGAATCGATACAAGCTTTACATCGCTTTTCTCGGTTCAGGGGTGGTATGTTTTCCATTTCTGGATTTCCTATTGTCCTTCAAGCTTCGCCGACCGCCTTCTGCTCTCGGCCTTCTGCTCTCGGCCTTCTGCCTTCTGCCTCCTGCCTACTTGTTTTCGCTGTGCCTCTGTGGCTAGGCTTTCTGCTTCTCAATCTCCGGATTCGGATTGCGCAGCGCTGACAAGTAACTCGTCCTGGGGCGCGTGTTCAATTCAGACAACAATCCGTAGTTGCGTCGCTCGGCTTTCAGCTTCGACACACGACTGTTTGGATCGTTGATATCGCCAAACACAATCGCCTCAGTCGGACAGACTGCCTGACAGGCGGTCACGATCTCGCCATCGCGCACCTTGCGACTTTCAATCTCGGACGTGATCTTTGCGGCTTGGATTCGCTGGACGCAGTAAGTGCATTTCTCCATCACGCCGCGGCTGCGCACCGTCACTTCGGGGTTGCGCATCAACTGATAAGTCGGCGTCTCCCAATCCTGGTAAAGGAAAAAGTTGAAGCGGCGAACTTTGTACGGACAGTTGTTCGAACAATACTTCGTTCCGACACAGCGGTTGTAAACCATGTCGTTCAGGCCTTCGGCGCTGTGCACGGTCGCGTGCACCGGACAGACAGGCTCGCAGGGCGCGTTTTCGCAGTGCATGCACGGCACTGGTTGGAAGAATGGGCCTTCGGGATTTTCAGGCTCGCCTTTGAAATACGCATCGACGCGAATCCAGTGCATCTCGCGGCTGCGCACGACCTGTTCTTTGCCGACGATGGGAATGTTGTTCTCCGATTGGCAGGCGATCGTGCAGGCATTGCAGCCGACGCAATTGTTCAGATCGATCGCCATGCCCCAGGCGTAGTTTAGTGCGTTCTCGCCCTGGTTCTTGTAGTCGTATAGTTTCGGATCGTAGAGAGTGTCATCCGCCGCCGGCTCTTTTGTCTCCTCGTCTTTCCCTTGCAGATATTCTTCGAGCGTGTTCACGCGCAGGATGTCGCGATCTTTCTTGCTGAAGGTGTACTCCTCCATGTTGAAGTGAAGCTGAGTGGTCGCCAGCAGGAATTGAGTGCTGCCTTTGCTCACTTCCACACCTGATGCGAACCAGGGCGAGTCGGAGGTGCGAATTTCGTAGGCGTTAAAACCGCGATCATTGCCAACGCGTCCGGCGCGCTTGCGGCCATAACCGAGATGGATTGTGATCACCTCATCTGGCTGGCCCGGCATGACGAAGACCGGCACCGGATCGCTGATCGAGTGTTCCTTGTGACTGATCTTGATCGTGTCGACGTATGTCTCACGGCCCTTGCTCGCCGGAGATTTTCCGACGCCCAAGCGCTTCGCGGTGTTCGGACTCACAAGCGCGACATTGTCCCAGGTGACTTTGGTTAGCGGCTTGGGTAGTTCCTGCAACCAGCCATTATTTGCAAACCGCCCATCATAGATCGTCGGATCAGTACGAATAACGAGTTCATAACCTGGGAGCGCGGACATCCTGTCTGCCGTTGGTTGAGAAAGGCTTTCAGGTTTGAGTGAAACCGTTTTCTGCGGTAGCGAAGTATTCGGAATAAACCCATCATGCACACACTTGCGCCACCACGTTTCAAAATCAGCCGGCGGTGTTGTCGTCGGTGTACGCGCTTGATCTTGCTGACCCATAACTCCTGCCGACTGCCGACTGCCTCCTGCCTCCTGCCTATTGCCTCCTGCCGACTGCTCCCCCCGCCAGTAATCACGCACAATGTCGTAAGCTTTGCGATCGTACTGCGGCGAGAAAACGGCAAGCAGTTCATGCGCTGTCTTGCCTTCGTAGAGTGGCTCGATCAGCGGCTGCACGATCGACACGGTGCCGTCGTAAGAACGCGTATCGCTCCACGATTCGAGATAGTGCGCTTCGGGAATGTGCCAGTGACAAAGCTCAGAGGTTTCGTCTTTGTAAAGACTCAAGTGAACGCGCAGGTTCACCTTCTTGAGCCGCTCGAAATCCAGTTTCAGATCCGCCGGTGCGTTGTAAGCGGGATTGCCGCTAACGATAACCAGCAGTTCAACGTGGCCGGCATCGATGTCTTGCACGAGTTCCCGCAACGATTGCGCTTGATCGACTGAGTTCGCTTCAATTGGATCGGTGTAGAAAACTGTCTTGCCAACGTTGCCGAGCGCTGCATTCATCGCGTGGGCTAGCGCGTGAACGCGCGGCGAACTCTCTTTGCCTACTAAAACGATACTGGAGCCTTTATGACCGAGCAGATCGAGGGAGATTCCTTCAAACCATAGTAAGCGCGGCCCGGCATGCATTTCCTCACCGGCCTGGCCCGCATTCGACCCGCTTAACATCGTGAGCCATCGGGCAACTGATTCCATCTCACTTGGCTTCACTGACCAGCGATGATCTGCACTGGCGCCTGTTGTCGTCGGCGTAGTCTCCACGACATACAAGCGGCTCATCTCCTTCTTGCCTTCCGTGATACGCCGCCGCGCAGCAAAGTCGCGAGCGTATCTGAGCGTTCCCGGTTGGCACGAAAGAAAATCAGCATCGAGCGAGAGAATGCGATCGGCCTTGCTGAAGTCGTAGATGGTGTGGACATCCTGACCAAAGGCCATGATCGCGCCGGCGCGCGCGTTGTCACGATTGACGGGCTCGTGCTGATGCCACTTGGCCTGCGGAAACTCGGCAAGGATTCCGTTCATCTGCGCGGCCAGCGTAGGTGAGGTAATCGTTTCGGTCAGAAAACGCAACCCCGCGCCTTGCTTCGCTCGCAGTCCGCTATTGCCATCCGGTCCGTTGAGCGCGGTGCGAATCTCGCCCACAAAGGTTGACCACGGTCTCGTCTCTTCGCGATAGGTTGGTGTTTGCGATCGATCCGGATCGTAAAGACCGAGCACCGAAGCCTGCGCGAAAATATCCGTCGCGCTTGAGCCGCGATCGTTTTTGTCGCCGTTTTGATTGTTGGGATGATCAGGATTGCCTTCCACCTTTGTGGGCCGGCCTTCGTTGCTGCGCGCGAGCAAAGGTGTGGCGACACCGCCGATCGTTGCGGCCGTTGCAAAGAACAGGGCTTTGCCGGGAACTTCTTCTTCCGGTTGCTTGACGTAGGGGACGATCTTCTCAGGCGGTTGGTAGACACACCCGCTCAAGCCAGCCAACGCCAACGATGCGCCCATCAACTTCAAAAACGTGCGCCGCTCAAGCGGGTCGTTCCACTCTTCGGCTTGTTGCGGAAACTCGCGCTCGACCAGTTCGCGAAACTCAGGCGCGTCGATCAGCTCTTCCAAACTGCGCCAGTATTTGTCAGAACCACCTGCGCTAGCGGGTGGTTGAAGATTGACACTGCGCCGGTTGGCGGATACGGGCGCTAAACCGCCCGCTACCGCAGGCGGTTCTGACCCCGGCGATGCCAGAATACGGTCCCGCATCAATTTGAAATTGATGTGTCGGTCGTTACTCATATTCCTGTTCCCACCTTTGGGGGATGGTACGGTGGGGGCTTATAGCTGCGTAAGCCCTCACCCCCAACCCGCTCTCACAATGGAGAGGGGAGCTAAAACAAGCACTCCTCCCTTAACAAAAAGGAACACCTCAACTCTTAGTTTACCGATGACAAGTCGAGCAACTCGTCAATACCTTCGGTGGCTGTATGTGATTCTTCGCCACCAGCGCCTTTCCTTCCGTGATCTCCTTTTCGGTTTTGTTCTCGGCCGGCGATTCCATATCGAAGATCTTGTCTTTCTGACGCACAAACTTTTCGGGATTTCGGTGACAGCCCAGACACCACTCCATCTGCAGCGTCGACGCCTGGTACGTGATCGGCATCTGATCGATGCGCCCGTGGCAGGTCGAACAACCGACGCCTTTGTTCACGTGAATGCTGTGATTGAAATAGACGTAGTCGGGAAGATCGTGAACACGCCACCACTCGATTGGTTTGCCCGTGCGAAAGCTGGCGCGGACGGGCTCGAGATACGGGCTGTCGGACCAGATCTGCTTGTGACAGTTCATGCACACGGCCGTCGAAGGGATGCCGGCCGACGCCGCCGTTTCGACGGACGTGTGGCAATAGCGGCAATCGATGCCGTCGTCGCCGACGTGGTGTTTGTGACTGAATTGAACTGGTTGGTCGCGCTCGACCCACTGGCCAGTGTTCCAGGAAGAACGATTAATCTCAGCGGTTACCCAAAGCGCGGCGACTAAAATAAAAACTGCGCCATAAATCGTGGCCTTAGAGAGCGCGTTGGTACTGTGATGGAAAATCTGTGGCATCGCCGCAGTTGGCTAATCCCCGAATTCGAGAACGCACGAAGCGTGCAGTTGAAAAGCGGAAACTGCGAACTGCACGGTCAAGATTTCCGACACCAGAAGCGCGGCCCGCTCGCGTCTACCAGCGACGTCAGACGGACCCAAAGCCCTTGAGCTTAGTTGTCATGTTGCAAGTTGCGTACTTTATCAGATGAGGGAGGTTTTTCAAATTCACATGTGGTGCGATGAAAAGAATTGTGCCTCTCGGGTTTGGCCCCGATTCTGAGGCGGAGCTTAGTTAACAGACTTGGACCTCAGATGCGATAAGCGGAGAGAGATCGGATCACTCGCTGACACTCTGCGCATCGCGCGCGAGCATGGCGGCGCCGATCGCGCTCGCGTCTTTTCCGAGCGTTCCAGCGACGATCTGAGTAGCTTCAAAGCAGGGCTGAAAAGCGCGGCGTTGGGCTTCCTGGATGATCGGATTGAGAATCAGTTCGCCGGCTTCCATCACGCCGCCGCCAAGCACAATCCGTTCGATATTCAACAGATTGATGACGCTGGCCACCCCCGTGCCGATATACTTCCCGGTCCGTTCGATCATCATCAGCGAGAAGTCATCACCATTGGTTGCTTCCCGGGCCACGTCGTCCGCGGTGAACTCGGCATTAACGGCAAGCTTGGAAAGCGACGAAGTCGAGTCGCGATCCAATCGCTCTTTCGCACGCCGCACGATGTTGGGACCGGACGCGACCGTTTCCAGGCAGCCGGTGTTACCGCACGCACACTCGATCCCTTCGGTATCGATCGTGATGTGGCCAACTTCGCCCGCGAGACCTGACGCGCCCGTCCATAGCTTGCCGTCGAGAATGATCGCGCCGCCGATGCCTTCTCCGATCGACATATAGAACATATCGCGGCAGCCCGCGACGATCTTATATTCCCCATAGGCGGCGGCGTTGGCGTCGTTCTCAAGTTCGAACCGCAGACCGGTAGCTTTCATTAACTCAGAGTGCAGATCATCCCGCACGGTTGACGGCAGGTTTGTGGAGGCCACGACACGGTCCGTTTGCCGGTTGACGAGCCCTGGTATGGCCACGCCGACCGCCGCAATTTTAGGCGCCGTATCGCGCAGCGCGGAGACTACCTGAGCCACCTGCTCAACCACGCGATCGCGGTCCAATGGAGCATCGCGGCGCTCAATCACGCCCCCGTCCTGGCGTACGACGGTCGCACGCATGGTTGGGCCTGAGAGATCGACGCCGATAAAGTGTTGTATTGATAAAGGGGAGTCGGCCATTTTGGGGACCTTGCAACGCACCTGCCGGAAAATCTAACTGAGCGAAGGATAATCAACAGGTCTGGGGCTGTCAAACAGAAGGCTCTGCGTGTAAAATGTGGCGGTTCACGTCATGCAAATTCGGTTGATACTGTTTCCAACGGACTTCAGCGAGTGTGGCAACTACGCGTTGTCGTACGCGGCTTCGTTAGCGCGCACCTTTGGCGCGCGGATCGTTTGCGTGCATGTTATCGAACCCATTGTGCCCACGGTGGGCTACACGGGCATGACGGAGCCATTGCCTATCGCCGACATCAGCGAACAGCTCGAGGATTCAGCCGAGCGCGAACTGCCAAAGATCGCCGAGTGTGAGGAGTGCGCCGGACTCGAGGTCGAAGAATTGATTGTGCATGGCGAGGCGGCGTCGGAAATTGTCCGTGTCGCGAAAGAGCGCAACGTAGATTTAATACTGATCTCGTCGCACGGTCGCACCGGTCTGGGACGCATTCTCTTCGGTTCCACCGCTGAAGCCGTCGTGCGCCACGCATCGTGTCCGGTTCTGGTCGTTAAACCACCACAAGAGGAAGAAACGAAATAGTCAGTGGTCAGTGGTCAGTTGTCAGTCGAACAAAACTACTAACCACTGACGACTGACCACTGACCACTGACCACTGACTCTTTGGCATGCATAATCTCAATTTTCTTTACGACCTCATCGGCCATTATGGTCTCTATGCGGTGTTTCTCCTTGCGATGATCGAGGGCGACATCACGCTTTTGCTGGCAGGCGTGCTGGCGCACAGTTATTTTTTTGGCGATTACAGTTTTGCGCGGGTGCTGTTGTGGGGTACGCTCGGCGGTGTGGCGAGCGACAATGCTGCTTACATCATGGGCCGCGGCTTTGGCAAGGGCGGTCGCGACCTGCGTTTCTATCGCGCAGCCAGACCGCGTATCGAAAGACTGACGGACAAGTTTGGCGCGCTTTCGTTCTTTCTCTCGAAATACATTTACGGACTGCGCTGGGCGTCGTGCATTTTTTATGGCGTCGGGCGCATGCCTTACGTGCGATTCGTGCTGCTGTCGCTGGGTAGTTGTTTCGTCTGGGTGGCGGTGCTGAGCGGCGCCGGCTATTTCTTCAGCGGGGCGGTTACTGGAATCATCGGCGACTTTCAGAGATTAGGAAAGGCCTTACTGGTGATCGTGGTTGTCGGCATCACGGGTTTCTATCTTGCCGAACGCTTTTGGCTTTCAAAGAAAGTTGAAGAAGTAGACCCCGAGCGCTTGCAGGAGTTTGAACAAGCCGCACATGAAAAACTGCAGGAACTCAGTCACGAATTTCAAGAGCGCATGCCATTCAAGCCCCAACTCCCGCGCCGCAAAGAATCAGAGCAGAAGGGAACGGCAGCGAAGGGTGATGAGGGCGAAGGAGAATGAAAAATGTTTTGCAATTTTAGATTTGCGAGCTCAGGTACTTTGTTCTTTCTACTTTGATCTTCATTCCAATGGCCCACGAGCAGGTGCAGCGTTAAGGCACCACGTAAAAGGCACAAAGGCCAAAATCGTCTTGAGTCAAAAAATGATTATTGAATCTTCAGCCCCTACTCGCGTCGATCTGGCGGGTGGCACTATCGATATCTGGCCGCTATATCTTTTTCATCCCGGCGCCACAACCGTCAACTTCGCGCTTTCGCTGCGCGCGCACTGCCGCATCGAAACGCGCGACGACGATCGCATCATACTTGAGTCGCGCGATCTAAAAGTGCGGTTCGAAACCACGCTGGGCCGCATAGATGAACTGCTTCATGAAGAGCGTCTCGAATTGCTCTCCAAGCTGGTCCACTTCTTCAAACCAACCGCGGGATTTCATTTGACCGCCTTCAGCGAGGTCCCGGCAGGCGCTGGTCTCGCCGGCTCGTCCGCACTCGATATCGCCTGTGTGGGCGCGTTGAATCGTCTGGTTGGCAATCGTTACGACCAGAAAAAATTTGTCATCGTGGCCGCAAACGTCGAGACCGCCGTGATCAAAGTGCCGGCGGGCTTTCAGGATTACTACTCCGCGC
>WNGK01003168.1_pt1 | contig 25088 bp, 27 predicted proteins | sample 5400601 | NCBI WGS metagenome assembly WNGK01 (sample SAMN13153376, study PRJNA577476) | soil metagenome | isolation source: 60 cm soil or saprolite under Garry oak tree replicate 1 | place: USA:California | collected 2016-06-15
CGGATCATCAGATCGACGAGTCCGATAGCCACCATTGCCTGAACTACCGGCACTGCTTTCGGTACGATGCAAGGGTCGTGTCTACCTTTTACTGAGAGGCTCGCTTCCTCCATCCGTGACACATCCACGGTCTTCTGTGCTTTAGCGATGGACGATGGGGGTTTGAAAGCGACTCTTAGGAGGAGAGGCATTCCTGTTGACATTCCCCCGAGGACCCCTCCAGAATTGTTTGTCAGGGTCGTGATCTTGCCCTCCTTGATCTCGTACTGGTCGTTGTTCTTTGACCCCCTTAGCCTAGAGGATTGGAAGCCAGCTCCGAACTCTACCCCTTTGACTGCTGGAATTCCAAACAGTATCTTTGCCAGTTCCGAGTCGAGAGCATCGAAGAGCGGTTCACCGACCCCGACGGGCAGGTTTAGTGCGGTACACTCGACCACGCCTCCAACACTATCTCCGTCCGCTTTCGCGCTCAATACAAGATTCCGCATCTTTTTCGCCGCAACAGAGTCCGGGCACCGCATGGAATTCTCATAGGTCACTTTTCTAGCATCGTCAAGATCGGGTGTTGCCTCCAGTCCCACGCCCCCGATTTCGCGGGTGTAGGCCAAGACTTCTACTCCAGACTGAGAGAGCAGTTTCCTAGCAATAGCTCCTGCTGCCACGAAGGCGGCTGTCATTCGGCCTGAGAGCCTTCCGCCTCCCCTGTAGTCGCTGAAACCTCCGTACTTTACCTTGGCCGGATAGTCGGCGTGTCCGGGCCGAACAACATCCTTCAACTGGTCATAGTCAGAGGATTTCGTGTCCCTGTTTCTGATGTTCAACGTAATTGGGGCACCGGTAGTATGGTTTTGAAAAACGCCTGAAAATATTTCTACGATGTCAGGCTCTCTACGTGTAGATACAACCTCAATCTCCTGCGGAATTCTCAGATCCAGCGCCTGTTGCACATCATCGATCGTCAGAGGAAGACCTGCTGGACAGCCGTCTATTGTAGCTCCTACACCGGGACCGTGGCTTTCACCGAAGCACGTGACGGTGAAGGCTTTGCCGAGGGAGTTACTCCACATTGAGTTCCACTCCGAGTCTGATCAGGTCTTGGAAGAATTCTGGGTACGACTTTGAGACAACTTCTGCATTGCGAATCGATGAATCTCCTGATGCACCGATGCTTGCGATTGCACAAGACATTGCCACCCGATGATCCTGTTTCGAGTCGAGCGCGCAACCGACCATTCCTCCTCCGCTGACCTTAACAACATCGTCGCTGACGCTGACTCTTGCGCCCATCTTCCCGAGTTCGGCCGGGATCGTTTGCAACCGATTGGTTTCCTTGTATCGCAGCCTCTCTACTCCTCGAATTTCCGAGGTTCCTTTGGCGAAACATCCTAGGACTTCGAGAGGTGGGACGAGGTCAGGGTTGTTGACCGCATCGAACACAAAGGGTTCCAGCTTGCTTCCCTTGACCTTAAGGGTCTGACCTACGTTCCTGACTTCCAGACCCATTCGGTCGATGACTTTCAGGAAGACTGCGTCGGGCTCCAGTGATCCCGGATTTAGACCGGAAATAGTAATCTCTTCTCCAGCGATCCCTGCGCCAGCAATAAGGAAGGCAGCAGAGGAAAAGTCTCCGGGAACGTCGTGCGAGGTAGCGGTATACTTCTGCGGGGCGGGAATGTGGAAATCATTGTCCTCTACGTCAATCGAGATCCCGTGTCTCTTTAGAACATCGAGAGACATCTCGACGTAGGGGCGTGATTCTAAGCGACCGTTCACATGGATAGTAACATCAGTTGTCGCCAGTGGAGCTGCAAAGAGGAGCCCGGATATGAACTGTGAACTGATATTGCCCGGGATCCAGGCTTCTCCCCCTTTGAGGGGACCCTGAACTTTTACTTCAGAGCCGTTTTTGTTCTCGCTTATCGTTGTCGATGCACCGAGCGTCTCTATCGCCTTTAGCAACGGTTCTAATGGTCTCTTGGCAAGACTCTCACTAGCTCGAAGCGTGGTTCTAGTCGGTGACGTTCCTGCGATGGCGGTCAGAAATCTGAGACTTGCACCTGACTCGCCGCAGTCTATAGGGTCAATGCATGAGGCGAGTTTTTCTGTTCCAGAGGATACGACCCGTCCATTTTGAATCTGGACTCTTGCGCCGAGGGATCGGATGGCTTCTAGGGTCCGTTGGGCATCATCGCATTCAGAGGCTCCTTGGATGATAGTCTCTCCTTCCGAGAGAAGAGAGGCTACTAGTGCCCTGTGAGTGTAAGCCTTAGAACCTGGAGCCCTTACCGTGCCCATGAGCGATTGTGGACCCTTGATTCTCACTATCAAGTCTCGACGCACGCTCTGGAGTAGTTCGGCTCGGTCTCGATAATACGCCCGTCAAATTTCTCGAATGCTTGACGGACCCTTTTCAAGTCTTTTTCCTCGACTGCCGCCACGACTGCCGGTCCTTTCCCCGAAAGCCCTGCACCCAACGCCCCAGCCTCGATTGCTGCGAGTGCTGGGCGAGGATCTTCTCCTAGAACAGCAGAGAATGCGAGCCCGTTGAGGGTAAGCGCGTCCCATACGTGACCGTTGCCTGCTTCGATGTACGCAAGCTCACAGATTCTCTTGACGGGCGCAAATCTGCGGCGGTCCAGGTTGCTAGTCAGTGTCTGTCTAGGAGGAACCAGTATGATGATTCTGATGTTTTCTGGAATCTTGAGAACTTTCTCGACTTTTCTTCGATCATTATCTGTCAGAACAGCGCCGCCATGCCACGACGCGAAGGAGTCGTCGTAAGCCCCAGTGAGGCTTACTCCGCACTCTAGCGACGCTTCGACTCCGATTTCAACGAGAACGTCATCATCTGGTTCATCGCCAAGCGCCGAGGAAGTTGCTAGGGCCACCGCGTTGGCTACTGCGCTACTGCTCTTCAGACCTACTGCTGTTGGAATGTTCGAGGAAGTCACAACTTCTCCGTGGAGCTTCCCTCCGTATCCGTAGCGTTCGAGGACCTTCTCTACCACCCTAACGGCAAGCTTGCTGGATCCTTGTGGGTCCGAAGCGACTATCCCGAAAAATGCGCCCCCTCCGCCCTGCAAGGTAACTCTCGCCCGTGTCCAAAGACCAACCCCCATAGCAGCCCCCTTCCCCGTCGCGAAGGCGTTGAGAATAGTGACGGCGCCATGTGCAACCGCCTGGCCGTTGCCCGTCATTTCCAGTTTCGTCCCAAATGGTCTACCAGCGAAGAGCGCATGAGAGCGAGTGGAGCGGGCTTTCCGAGCCAGATTTCGAAGGACAAGGCTGCTTGGTGCAAGAGCATCTCTAGCGGACTTATCCGGCCGCTCCTGGTATGCGGAGGGTCCGATAATTCGTCATACGCCAAATCGAAGACCCAGTCAATGTCTCCCAGACTCTGAGGCTGAACCGCCAGCTCAGCGAGAATCTTCGTGGTTTGCAACGGCGTTGCGTTGACTAGGAGATTCGTACCTGGGATGGAAGTCTCCAGATTCTTCTTCGTTAGTTTCCCATAGGAGACTCTTCCTCGACCGTTGAGGTCTTCGGCCACTGTCTTCGCTCTGCCCAAGGAACGGTTCAGAATTCTTATCGAATTGTGTCGCAACGAGAGCCTCTGGACAATGGCCCTTGCGGCTCCGCCAGCTCCGATTACGAGTATGTTCTTGTCCCCGGGTTCGAATCCGTAGGATTTGATCGCCCTGAATGCTCCCTCACCGTCTGTGCTGTACCCGACAAGCCTCTGCCCAACTCTAGCAACTGTATTGACTGTTCCTCCCTTCTTTGCAACGTCATCGAGCCGGTCGACTAGCTCTAGAATCCTGGTCTTGTGAGGCATTGTAACATTGAAGCCATCAAATCCTAGCGTGCGAGCCGCTTGTACAGCATGCTTGAGCTGGCTCTTGCTGACGTTGAAAGGTAGGTATGCACGGTTTAGCGAGAGTTTCTGGAAAGTAGTGTTGAAGATCACCGGGCTGAGGCTGTGTTCAACTGGTGAACCGAACAGTGAATGGACTCTAGTTTCTCTTGTTATCTTAACCGCCTACTCTGCATCGATCGTCTCGTAAATGCGTCGTAGATCGGAAATGCTGGGCTGTCCGGGCGCAGTTTCCAGTCCTCTTCTCAGTGAAGCGTAGGTGAAGTCTGCGCCGTAGAATGGTGCTAGTATTCTTGACCAAACCCCCGGTTTTCCCATCGCGAAGGACACGAGCGGACTGGTTCTGCGGCTAGTCTTTAGCAGACTGAGGATTGTTAGGTTATCTTCTAGCGAACGAGCGGTGGTGACAATTTTGTAGAGGTCTGACTTGCTTTTTTGAAGTTTGGCCAGTGTCGATTTCAACTCTGATAGCTTCGGAGTTCTGGAATGATTATGATGTGAAAGGATGATCTTGGCGCTGGTCTTCCGGAACGTGTCGATGACTTGGTCAAGATGACTGGTTGAGCTCTCAATATCTACGTAGTCGGCTCCTCCTTCCACTGCGTCCATTAACAGGCTCAATCGTTCACTCTCCGAACGTGCAAAAGATCCCCTTTGCGAGACTGGCCGGTTCGTGGCGACTATAGGTATCTCTACTGCCCCTGCAACCTTCGATACTCCTCGGTGGTTGCTCAGTCTGTCTAGTCTAACTTCCACTAGGTCAGCTGACAACGCCTCCGCACGCTGTGCCTTCCGGTATAGTTCGTGAGGGTCGTTGGAGGATAGAGATACGCAGATTTTGGGTTTCACTTTTCAATAATCATCTCGTCTGGGACCCTTGTCCCGAAGTGTCGTCCACCCTCCTCGTATCGAACAAGTACCTCGTCGCCGGGTCGGATATCTGAGATGGACTTCGATCCGGCGCGGTTGACGAGTCGGACTGTTTCCGCGTTTTGAACAATAGTTTTCACGGAGCCGGATCCCACTGAAGCCTCGATGAGCATTAGCGGCCTGCGTTCTATCTTTACGCGAGCGACATTCACTGTCCTCGTCCGCCCTTGTTTGTCAACTAGCAGGACGGATTCTCCCGCGGTCAGTTCTGAAAGATACTGCGTCTTGCCTTTCGGTGCCAGGAGGTACAGGGCGACTGGTCCAGCGTTGACCCTGAAGGCCCGAGGGTTCACGTGCGGGTTGGAGTGGACCTCGCCTTCGACGAGAAACAGTCCTTGGGAAGAGCTGCCGGTCAGAAGACCCTCGCCATCGTGTAGAATCTCACAGGTGTCGACGCAGACGCGAGCACCGGTCCCGATGGGTCTGATACTCGTCACCTTTGCCAAGGATAGAGAAACCGGTTCGGGCTGTTCTAGGATCAGGTCGCGGGTCTTGATGATATCGCTGGGATCATCAGGTGTGAGCGATATTCCATCTGTTCCCTGCTCAAGTATGGACAGGGCAGTTCTGCTCTCCTGAAAGTTCCTAGTTCTAGCAAGGATCTTAGATCTTCCTCTTGCTTCTGCGATCAGGTTCTCTACTGGGATAATTTTCCAGTTGGGACAATCAATAAGCAGATAATCGGGGTCGGCCTCAAGGAACCGTGAAACTTTCTCTAAGTCATTCCTGTGTTGGATTGTGATCTGAAGTGCTACAGGGACTCCTCTTTCTTTCGCGGCGTAAGCAGTTGTTACGTCGCATGTGACTAAGATGTCTGCTCCTTCGACCGGGCTGGCGACTTTGACTGGGAGTCCAGCGACTGGCTTGGGGAGGATTATGGTGTGTGGTTTGGCCTCTTCCGCTATCTTTCGAAGGTGATCTTCGGATAGGTCGTGACTAGGTTCTAGCCAGAATTGTTTCATTTTTCTCACCAGGAGTGGACAGTGCGTTTGCCGGATCTGCTTGGTTGTGTACGATCTCTGCGATAGCTCGGGTCATGATGCTTGGATCTTGGTGCTGGAAGACATTCCTGCCGATCGATACACCTGCAGCTCCTGCTTGGATGGATTCGTAGACTAGTCGAAGACATTCGCTGACATGGTCTGATTTTGGTCCGCCCGCGACCACGATGGGTACTCTTACGCTGTTGACGACCTTTCTGAAGCTCTCAACGTCACCCGTGTAGTTCGTCTTTACGATGTCGGCTCCGAGTTCGTACCCTAGCCGAGCTGCGTGGCTCACGACTTCGAAGGAATGTTCGTCAGGGATTTTCGGTCCTCGAGGATACATCATGGCAATGAGCGGCATAGAATAGTCGTCGCATTCGTCCAGTATTCGCGAGAAGTTGTCCAGCATGTCCTGCTCATGTTCTGATCCCACGTTGATGTGGACGGATACTGCGTCCGCACCGAGACGGACTGCTTCTTTGACGCTGCAGAGCTGCATTTTCCAGTTGGGTTCACTGGTCAGTCGTGTGGCCCCTGAGAGGTGGACGATGAGACCTAGTTGTGTAGTGTCGACAGTCCTCGCTGGGCCTGCGTGTACCAGGACCGCGTCGGCTCCTCCTTTCGCGACATGGTTTACGGTTTTTCTCATGTCGCCTAGTCCTTCGATTGGACCAACTGATACTCCGTGGTCCATCGGAACGATGACAGTCTTACCATCGTCCCGGAATATTCGTCCGAGTCTGCGTGTTTTTCCAGATTCCATCATGATCACAGCATACTTGTCAGTCAGTTGTTCTCCAACGAACTCTTGATGAGGCTGGCCGCTTTGCGCCGTAATTTCCAGTCCACGAAGACTAGAACGGAAGATGTTATTGTGAGAACTCCGAACATGTTGATGTTCGCGGAACGGAGGGCGTCGCTTATTCTCGCGATCACCCCTGGTCTCTCTTCTAATCCAATGCTTCGGACTGTGATGAGAGCCATTCCCATCCTGGCGGCGAGGGCTATTCCGTGGGGATCATTCAGGACAGCGTCGTGCAATCTCGCTATTTGTTGCCGCAGTCTTTCTGTCTGTTTGATGTATAAGATAGCGCTGTCTCGGTCTTGGGAGACGGCTACTAGATTCTGTCCAGCTAGTTTTGAGATCTTCTGCACTAGTTCTGGTCGGTGGGGGAGGCCTGTTCCGATGATGGTTACTGACGCGACTGGATGAGGATTATTTACTGTCACTTCTAGCTCTGGAAGCGAGACTCCTGTAACTAGGGTTCCTTGTGAGTCTAGCTTTCCATTCGAGTTAGAGATTACTCGGATGTTGATGTTGGGATCTTTGAACCTTAGCGCTTTGCGGTGAATGAATTTTGTTCCGGTGTCAGCTATCCCGGTCAGAGTTCTCATGTCGATCCTTGGAAGGACCCGTGCATTCTTGACCAGGGCCGGGTCAGCGCTCAGGATTCCAGGCACGTTGGTGACAAGCACAACCTCGTCAGCTTCGAGCGCCATCGCGAGTAGAAGAGCGGTCGTGTCGCTTCCTCCTCGTCCAAGAGTGCTTATTCGTCCGTCTCTTGTTCGACCGATGAATCCTCCAATAACTGGGACGACTCCATCGCCGAGAACCGGTTTCAGAAATTGTCGTCGGTAATGATAGGCCAGTCTCGGTCAGAAGGGTCGTAGTAACGCGTCTGTATCCCACGAGATTTCAGCGCGGCCGCGAATATTCTGGCGCTCGTCCTCTCTCCCATTGCCAAAATGTCGTCTCTATCCGTCTTGACTAGGCCGGCACCACCATTCGTGAGATGCAGTAGCCGGTCAGTGGTGTTTCCTACGGCGCTGACAACTACAACGACCCGGTTTCCGCGGGCATACTCCTTCGCTACTGAGGCTACGGCCAGGCTGATTCTTTTCGGATTTGATAAACTGGATCCGCCGAACTTGACAATCAGTAGGCGCAGTCGCTGGTGGAAGGAAGAGGCTTGGCGGAGAGACGGAGAAATAGGCGAGTCTTTGAGTGTTAGGATCTGGTGATGGTGCCTAGTCGTCGAGGATGGTCTCGACACGGCACTCATGCCAGTAAAGATGACCACCCATCGCCTTCACACCAGGGATACGACCCAGCTTCCCAATGTGCCTATTTAGGTTTGCGGAACCGTGACAGCGATTTCTCACATTTCAAGCATATGTCGACCTCCGCCGCCGGTGACAGGTGGCTGTAGAACGACGAACTGTCCCAACATGGTCGTCGGATGAACCGAGCAGTAGTAGGTGTAAGTGCCGGGCGCAAAGTTGACAGTGAAAGTCAGGGTGGTAGACGGGGGAAATATGTTCGAACACACGTCAGCTCCGGGACAATCTGGAGTTATACCGTTCCTATCGACGTCCACAAAGAATCTGTGAACCGCGCCATCTCCGCTCGATAGCTGAATGGTTATCGTGTCTCCCTGAGCTACAGTAATCGTCGGGTTGGGTACACCAGTGTTGTTCCAAGCACTAATGAATCCTATCAGGCTGATACTAGGAGTGGAGGCAGCATCTACCCGTGGAGGAATGTTGACTGTAGTCGCAAAGAGCGAGGAGAGAGTTAGGATTGTGAGCATCAAGACCCAGAATCTGTTACTTTCCATGTTAAAGGCCTCTTTCTAAGTACATCCCAGATCTATCCCTGCACCACGACGCTTCCCGACATGGAAGGCGTGTGGAACCTGCAGTGGAATGGGAATATTCCAGCCTGGTTTACATTGATTGTTATTGTTGCGTTGTGAATTGGGCTTTGGTCGGTAGGATGCGCCGCCACAAACACATCATTTGCATAGGGAGAACCTATCGTGAAGGTATGATTTTGGTCGGTTGGGTTGTAAAAGTGGATCACCAAAGTGTCGCCCCTGTTTGCGGTTATGACACTGGACGAGAATGCATAGTCTGCTTTCAGCCCAGAGGCGAGACTGGAGTTGAACGACTGGTCAACGCCGAATAGATAGAAGTCTCGCGTCTGAGGCGTTGGGCTGACACGGGCGAGATATGACACGCCGAGCCCTGTTACGCCTCCCACCAGTGCGGACAATAACACCGCGACTATTACCGTTTTTCGGGGACTCCAAGCAACCATAGTCTCAGAATGCCGTTTCGATGCGTTTAAAAGCTTTTATGCGTATAGTAGCTTGAACGATCGAGGAGGCTCGCAAGTTGAACAGAAGAGTTCTGCTCAAGACACCGCGCTCATTCATCTGATCACAAGAGAGCCCATAGTCCTGCAAGACTGGATGGAAGAGGAAATCTAAATGGGAGCAACCAGGACTGCATAGGACGTGAACACGGAGGACCCTTGAGCGGCATCCTAGACAGGGCGTCACCACCTTTCGACCTGAGGATCTCTTACGGCAGTGATCCAAGTCAGTTCGTTGAGCTTCGATTTCCAAACGGTAAGGGCCCCTTCCCGCTGCTCTTCGTCGTCCACGGTGGTTTCTGGCAGTCCGTCTATGACCTGTCACATGTCGGCCATCTCTGCGCCGCCCTTACACATACAGGAATTATCACCTGCAACATAGAATACAGGAGAATTGGTAACTCGGGCGGAGGTTGGCCTGAAACCTTTCAGGACATCAGTCTCGCAACTCGCAACATTATCCAAGATGTGTCGGATGATTCACGCTTCGACCAAGCCCGGACCGCCATCATTGGCCATTCTGCCGGTGGTCATCTGGCCCTCTGGCTGGTCGGCAGTCACCGAATCAGCAAAGGCTCACCTCTCCACTACGACCAGAAGCAAGAAATCAAAAGCGCAATCTCGCTCGCGGGAGTCTCCGACCTCCGTTCGGCGTGGAAGAAGAAGCTGGGACGCGGTGCCGTGACAGGGCTCATTGGCGGAACGCCCGACGAACAACCAGACAGATACGATGCTGGCTCACCGATCGACCTTCTTCCAACAGGCGCGAAATGCGTCCTGGTTCACGGAACAGCCGATGATACGGTCCCTCTTTCCCAGTCTCAATCTTTCGTCGAGCGGGCAGAGAAGCTGGGCGATCTATCTACCCTGGTCAAACTTGACGGCATAGGCCACTTCGAGCTCATTGACCCAGAATCAGAGGCGTGGCAACCGGTAGTTAGAGCTGTTCTGTCTCTACTAGACTTGGATCGACACCGGTAGCGGTCCGCCGGCTCTGTTATTCGAGACCTTGTCCGATCGCGTGTAGAAAAATTGGGGGTTGGAGGTCTATGAAGAGGATCTGAAGTTCTTGGCCATAGTCAAAGTTTTGAGACCATCTCAAACAGGATATTGGTCGTTTTCCAGTTCCGAGTCGTGGCCCTCACCGACAGGGATTTTTCGATTGCATTGTTGGAGAGTTTGGTTGGGCCATACCCACCGGGACAGTGCAGATAGATTTCACGAGACGCGGGGTAAAATCGGTCTGGACTCGTCGCGAGTGATTCCAGTTTTTTCACGGAGCCTTTTGCGCGGTTTCCGAGAGAAAAGTAACGTGCAGCTTCGAGGAATCGATGCCCTTCTCTTTCAAGAACGGGTTATTCGCGATGACATTTCCCATTTCCTTGGATGTTCTGACGATGACGGGCGAGTCGAATCCGACGGATTGAAGAATTGCCTCATCGATATGTTTCGAGAGGGCAGCGGGATTTTCTGTCGCGGTCTGAAAAACTATGTTCCCACTCTGGATGTACGTGTCCACGTTCCGAAAGCCGAGACCTTCGCATATTCCTCGAAGAACTTCCATCTTGATTGTGTTGTGTCCGCTTACGTTGACGCCTCGCAACATCGCGATGTAAGCAGCCATAGTTCGTAGAGGATCGAGGTGCATTTAATTGGGGTTCGCCAAACTAAATCGGCCACCTGAAGTGACGACCCGTCGATATCCCATCGAAGATTCGGGCTGCTTGGCCAGGATGCGAAGAGCTAGGAAAGTGTCTTTTATCTAATTGCCGTCAAAAGTAAAATGTTTTATACTTCTGTCATCGTGCCAGTACAGAAGAGTATAGGCGCGTTTACTTGAGCGACGATATCGGGGACATCAGGAAAGAGCTCCGGGAAGAGATCCGGTCGTTAAAGGATGAGGTCCGGCGACAAGTCTCCAAGGCAATCGAAAAGTCGGGAAACGGTTCGATCAGAGTTGACCTCAACAAGGACGACGTGGCTCAGACAGAGCCTTCCTTTGTTGTCGTCAAGGATCTTGTCAGACAGATCCGCGAGAACGTCAAATCAAGTCTAGCCACGAGGGGCGAGATTGCCGTCGACGAACTTGTCGATAGCATGCCCGAGACCACCGCAGCCGACCTCCTCAAATCTCTGGCCAACACTGACCGGCTAAAGATGGTCAAGATGCTCTACTCGACGAGAAAGACATTCTCAGACTTCAAAACAGCTACCGGCCTCGAAGCAGCCTCGGTCAATAATCACTTGAAGAGCCTGTTGAATATGGGACTCGTTTCGCACAGCGACGAAGGGGGCTACGAACTTACAAAGAGAGGGAGATTACTCGTTAGGACTCTGGCATTGATGAGCGAGGCACTAGGAGGAGAACAGATTGATTGAGATAGGACGCGACTCTACAATGTCGCTGGTGTTCAGGCGAATCGCAGGCACATTCAGCGGGTTGTCAGCACTCCTCGCTCTAGTCTGGTTGATACGAGGACCACTGGGAATACAATCATCCTCTACTACCCTACTGCTCACTGCTTTCGGCCTATTTTTCGCGGGCCGAATTCTTCGGACTGAGAATAACTCAGGAGTGGGCAGAGCACTTGTCAGCCTCCTCTGGAACCTCACGGCCGGATTCGTGGGGATCATATTGTCGATTTGGATCTTCGGCTGGATCGCGTCTTTGCAGTCGAGCGTCTTCCCAACCATGATCTCCACCTGGGTCCCGGACCTTGTGATCGGAGCGATCGCGACTGGTCTCGGAGCATATGCTGTGCAAAAGTCCGGCCTTGCAAAAAGGACTGTGAAGCCGTTTCTGGTCGCCGAAGGCAGAGGTCCCACAATGAAAGGAACCAACCTGACCGTGAAACAAGACACGGTCGGAATGCCAATCAGGCGTGAGGGACGGACCATCGGCTGCGTACTACTCGGTGAAGTATCAACCTCATTCAAGACCCCGATGGGAATTGTGAGCGCATCGCTTCCGGGTCCCGTCACGACAGTCGGAATCCCGTTTCAAGGACAAACCGTGACCAACGATGAAGCTCTGAAAATGACAGGGAAAGAACCTAGTCAGCTGATCGAGGAGACCACTTCGCGCGCGGCGAATGTGGATGTTGGACGAATAAGGATCCGCGACGGGTGCATGGGGGACCGGTGGAAGATAGGTCCACTCATCTTCGATTGGGACGGGGACGGGGAGCACCATCCCAAAGAGAGATGGCTGGCGAAGGGAACTGGCAGCGCTTATGTCACAACCGACGGCCACCGCTCCACGGCAAAATGGAACGGCAGCACCCTCTCACTTGGGGATGGCTCGATGGAACTCGCGGTCGGCTCCGACAGCTTCTCCTACTCTCCCATAGAGGTGAAGACGGCATCACCACTCCACTCGCTCCATGTCACCCAGGACAAGATTACACTTGACACTCGAAAGTTCACACTGAAGGTTTCAGGCGACAACGTCGTGTTCCGAACGGAAGACAAGACGAGCAAAACCGAATCGAAGGCACTAGCCCACGACCTGCGCTCCATCCTCACGGAGACTGCCAAGAAGCAGGTGAAGGATGTGATGGAAGAGACGCCGATAGATCTCGTTGAGATGCTGACTACGACTGAGGAGGTTCTGGCGAGATATGATTGATTCGACCGTCACGATGCAAAGAGACGAGAAGTCGTCCACACTCATGAAGGCAGTCGTACGTGAACGATACGGCTCACCGGACGTTCTCCAGATAAAGGAATTGGAGAAACCTGCGCCTGACGAAGTCCGTGGAGTCTTGGTGAAGATCCACGCATCATCCGTGAATCCCGCGGATCGTTACACAATGACAGGGGGGCCAAACTTGCTGTTACGGATCGTCGTTACTTTGAGAAGTGGATTGCGCAGGCCAAAGGACCCAAGACTCGGCACAGATTTCGCTGGCGAAGTCGAGGCGGTAAGCAGCAATGTGACCCAGTTCAAACCCGGAGACGAAGTGTTTGGCGTCTGCAACGGTGCGTATTCAGAGTATGCAACTGCGAAAGAGAACAGAATAGCCCTCAAGCCAAGGAACCGTTCGTTTGAAGAGTCGGCCGCGGTCGGCATCGCAGGATTCACCGCACTACAGGCTCTCCGCGACCATGGACACGTACAGCCCGGACAGAAAGTATTGATCAACGGCGCCGGTGGTGGAGTAGGAACGTTCGCGGTTCAGATTGCCAAGTCGTTTGGAGCCGAAGTCACGGCTGTGACGAACACACAAAATCTCGACCTTGTCCGCAAGCTGGGTGCCGACCACTTGGTTGACTATACAAAGGAAGATTTCACAAGAAGCGGACAACGCTACGATGTCATCGTCGACATTGCCGCGGCTCATTCTATGTCTGATTACAGGCGGATAATGAACCCGAACGCGAGCTTTGTCCTTGTCGGTATGAGGGACAAGATCCTCAGACGTCTAGTCTCCTTCATCGTTCGATCGAAACTGTCAAGGGGCGACAAGAAGTTCGTGTTCTTTGTAGCAAAATCAAACCGTGAAGACCTGGATTTGCTGAAAGAACTTATGGAGGCAGGAAAGATTGTTCCCGTAATCGACAGACGCTACTCGCTGGGCGAGACTGCCCAGGCAATGAGGTATCTTATCGAAGGTGGTGCTCGAGGAAAGATCGTTATCAGAGTGGACCATCAAGATGAGAAACAGGTTTCTGACCCAAGTCCGACACTCAATCCCCGATTGGACACTAAGTCGACTGGCTAAAGGCAGGCCGACCCCAAGTAATCTAGATCATTGAGGATCCGGCGGGCAGGACGGTTAGCGTCGTCGAGCCCTTAGCCCGTCCAAGGCGGGAGTTGCAACGCACGCTCAAATGCCGCACGATCATGTACCGGTTCATGGTCAGCGTGCGAGATGATAACTTGTTCGAATGGGAGCTTGAGCAATTCTCGCATTGCTGGCAGTGCACGTTTCTCGTGCGAGGGCGAACTCCAGATTCGGAGCTCTCCGCCCCGCTCTGTTAGTGCATCTCCAAAGACTATCACTTTTTGCTCTGGTAGCCAGAGAGGCGTCTCCAAGCGGCCTCGTCCATCATAAAGAGCCACTATTCCTCCGGGAAGCACCTTGTCCGGGTCGATCGGCTCCAGCTGTGTCCTGGGCATGTCGTCAGGCCAGAAGAGTCTGGGACCGAAGGCACGGACATGATAGCGGCTGACAAATTCGTCGATGTCCCGTACATGATCTGCGATAATTACAGCGGCTGCGGTTGGCGGCCGGCTGTCCAGACGCTTCCACAATTCTTCCGTGGCCATTTTCGAGACAAGAGGGTCCAGCACGTACCTCTGACCTCCCGATTCGACATAGGTTGATGTCACAATTGGCTGCCAGTCGTCACCAGGCTTCCAGTGGTGATGTTCCGCGCGCCAGATCCACAAGCCTGGCGCTACTTCACGAATCTCGACCTTACTGGTCACAGACTGCATGATCTCTTCGTGTGGTTCAGTTGATGAGATAAGTATTGAGCCGGGCTACGCTGGCAGATTAGCGGATTTGGACTCGGGTCGATGATTAGCGAAAGACGATTTCAGTGAGCTGGAGAGTTGTCTATTAGATTCAGATAGTTCCATGTCTTCGCGGGCAGCAACCCTTATTCAGAATCAGAGGCAGAATGTGAATCGTTGCAGAAAATAATCGACGCTCATGTCCACTTGTCTCAACGCGGAGACGACGCCCTCATACGCTTTGCGAGGATGAACGGGCTGAGATACACAATGGACGAGCTGCTGGGCACGATGCGTGAGCACAAGATCGTGCGGGGCTTGCTCCTCAGCCCGCCTTTGCAAGGGTCCAAACCGCTTCCTAACGATGAAGTCATAGCACTATGCGAGAAGAGCGATGGAATGCTCTTACCTGTGATTACGGTAGAGCCTACTGCGAAAGAGGTGAAGGCCGCGACCGAACTCGCCGAGAAGAACAAGAAACAGGTCAAGGCCTTCAAGATTAGGCTGGGTTACGTGAAGGCGCCAGCAGAAGACCCTGTGTTCAACAGACTCTACGACTATGCCGAGTCAGAAAAGATCCCGGTTCTATTTCACACTGGGGATACGGCATTCAGCACTGGGGACCTCATCCTCTCTCATCCTCTAACGCTTGACAGGCTGGCCAACAAGCGAGAGCAGCTGACGATAGTCCTCTGCCACTTTGGCAACCCCTGGTTCGACGATGTGGCCGAGCTCATCTACAAGCACCCGAACGTCTACGCCGACATCTCAGGCTTGATTACACCTAGTGAGGCGTACGCCGACAAATTCTTGGAATGGCTAGCGAAAAAGATCAGTGAAGCCATCTACTACGCTGGCGGAGCCGAGAAGGTCATCTTCGGAACTGACTACCCGGTTACGACACACACCCAAGCATTGGCACTGGTAACTAGACTGGAAATAGCGGAAGGTGATAAGGAGAAGATACTCTGGCGCAATGCGGAGAAAGTGTTCCGGCTATGACGGCACAAGAGAACATCGAGATCACGGACGTTCCTGCTGGGAGGAGACAGGAACTTGACTGGATACTCGAGGAAAGCTTCGAAGGATGGTACCTATGGCATTCGAAGAAGACTCTTCGAGATGTTGAGCTTGTGAGAGCTGCCATGTCATCGGGCAGACCACTCGGATTGGTCATGCTGAAATCTCTCGAGGGAACTGTCGGCTACGTCTACTACATCGCGGTCGCTAAGGCGAGTAGAAAGAAGGGAGTCGGAAAACTGCTTCTAGAGAATGCTCTCCAGCTCTTCAAATCATCCAATCTGGAAGAAGTCTTCGCCAGCGTGGAGAAGGAGAATGAGCCCTCTGAAGCGTTGTTCGCCTCGGAAGGGTTCACTAGGACGAGCTTCGGCGAAGTCTCTAAGAGGCATGGTAGTCTTCACGCGGCCAACATGTACCGGGCAATGACAGTCGTCCCGGGAGAGATCCTGCTCCGGAAGCCGATCGGCTGAGCCTGCGAGATAGTCGAAGATCACGTATACCCCCGCTCGACGAACTTCTTGGTCTGTCCGCTAAGCGGCTCCGCCATGATGTCGAGCCTTCCAACCTGAACGGTTTGTGAGGCGGTCAAGGTTATTTGACTCCAGTCGAACCATCAAGCGACTTTGTCAACCCTAGACGATCCGGTTGTATTGAGTACCATCGTTCAGACCGCGGTTATTACTCTGACACTCGTCATCTTCATCCTCTCCTTTCGCAGCCAGAACAAGGCCATCCAAGAACAAGCCTACCAGAAGGTTATGGATGATTATGGTGACGCTATGAGGATGCTGTCTGATAGGCCAGAGTTGTACGCGTTCCAGCTTGAGCTATTCAGTAGGAGCGATCGGCCGCTCGGACGGGAACAGAAATCGTTGTCTCGGGAGGATCTGATCATACGAAACTATGCAGTGATGATGTACGGACTCTTCGAAAGAATATACGCCCTGTACAATAGAAAATGGATTGACGAAGATACATGGAAACAGTGGGCCGCATTTCTCGAGGTCGTGGCCTCGCATCCAGTCTTCATGGAAGTTCATCAATGGTCGGGCGAGATGTGGGACAAACCCTTCGTCGACTACGTCGACAACATTCTAGACAAGAAAAACCTCCGAGACTCCGCGAAACAACCACAGTAATGACAAGTCATCCTCCCGCGACTTAGGCGCGAGCGAACGACTTGAGTCAAACTCTCTCGCGGGTCCTCGAACGAAGGTCGAGCCGATGGCTTATGCGGGGTCTCGCGAGATTTCGATATCCCCCCCCGGGGGGTCTAGAATAGTTAACAAGAACAGACGGGGAATTTGAAGGTGAGAGAGATTCTCAGAGAGCGGAGATACCCGGCTTCCGGGAAGATTGTTAGCCTAGAACGGAATAGATCTCTTACTTTGTGTCGCGAGACTCAACTGCTTTTCACAATTCTTGAATGGTAACGGGTCTGGTAACGGTAAATGGTACCAAGAAACGAAGCAGGAAACGGGAAAATGGTAACAGGTCCGATGAGAATGGTAACAGTCACACGGGTCTGGATTCTTTGAGATAGGCGAGTACCTCGCTGGCGTTCTTACCGGGCGGAAATACTGGATAGAAGACCTTCTCGACTCTGCCTTTGCTAACGACGAGACTGAGCCGTCTGATACAGACTGGAGGAACTAATCCAACAGGAGATTGTACCTTGAAAGTTGGGAGGTGTAGAGCTTTTGTGAGCCGTAGCTCTTCATCGCTAAGTAGTTCGTACTGAAGCCGATTACGTTGCCCGATCTCGACGAGATCCTCGTGACGTTGAGAACTAACTCCAAATAATCTGATTCCCCGCTTTTGAAACTCTGAGGTTGCGTCCCGGTAATCACAGAGCTGGGGAGTGCAACCCCGCGCCCCAGGTATCAGACTCCAACCAGTCGGGTCCGGAACGCCGGGTCGACCAGCAGCAGGAAAGAAAAAGAGAACCGTCCGCTCTCGAAACGCAATCTGAGAAAGGTCGATAGCACTATTGTTGGAGGACTGCAGGGTAATAGCTGGCAGCCTCATACCCACTAGGTGTCGACAAGCCCTATCGTCCACCGGAACTGGCAATCCGGCCGGAAGGGGAGCGTAAGGATCACTGAACTCGAGACCCATGCTGCGACCGCACTGAACAGTTCGGTCGCGGGATATTTATGCCGACAAAGGTTGGAGATTTCTGGAGTCAAACGCTTAACTGCCGACTATTTGCACCCTCACTTTCGTTCTCGTGTCTGAGCAATAGCCGAATGCTGGCTCAATGCCAAGAATGTCGGGTCAGCGGAGCGACTGGCGCGACCGCCTACACGCTAACCCATCTCGAATGGAACAAGAACTCGCGTTCAAGCTACAAGAAGAAGGGATTTTCTACCAGACACAGGTCGAGATACCAGTAACAACAGCAGACTTCTACTTCCCAACACAACCCAGACCACTAATCGTATTCGTCGACGGCCGGGTCCACGTTGGAAAGACCCAGAGTATCAAAGACGAAGAACTACGAACCCTACTAAGAAAGAAAGGATACCGAGTCCAAGAACTATTCTACAACAACTACTCAGACAAGAAAAGAGACGAACTTTACCTCAGTATTCTGGGTTGTCTAGGCAATTAGGGTCTACCAGAGATAGTACTACACTACGAAACGGTCATGCAAAAAATGAGATTCTACGGGCAAGGATGAATTCCTCTGACCTGGAGTGGGGCAATAAGGTTAATATGTGGATATTACCTGTATTACTTCTTGGTCAATAATGCAAGAACAGCAATCTCTCAAACAGAGAATTCTCGAGGAAATGACCGTCAACTACTCCAGTAACCTTGAGAAAAATTTTGACGTTGCCAAACGGCTAATCCGAATAACTCCTGACGGATTCGTGGAGATTCTGGTTAGAGAGAAGCTTGGTGGCAAGGATCAGATAGTCCTTTACCTCATAGGGAAGATGTATGCGAAAGAAGTTGCGTACGTATCGGATGAATACGTTGGCAATGGAGAGCTCCTAGAGAGACTGGGATTCCCAGTGGGGTCCCTCTTGCCCTTTTTGAAAGAATTACGGGACCAGAATCTCGTAAGACAAGTGAAACGTGAAAACAACGTCTTCCATACCGTTCCGCCCGCCAAGATAGAGGAGATCCTCAACACCATCGAGAGGAAGTTGGGAACAAAGGGGAGGTCAAAGACTTGAGTTTGGAAGAGAGAGTCAGGGAGTTGGACAAGAGAGTTTCAAAGCTTGAAGCAAAGGTCTTCCGTAGTGCTAAGCGAGCGAAAGATGTTGCGGGTTCTGAGCCCTCGAACCTGTCGCTCAAGGATCTCAACATCCCACAGCAGATTCTTTCAGCCATCGAACAAAGGATAAGAAAGACAGGGTACTGGAACCTAGTGCTGACCCTACTTTACTATGCTCCGCAATCGCTGACGCACGCGAGCATCATGAGCTTGACCAAAGAACTCAAGAAACCTGTTTCCTATGATTGGCTCGACACGGAATTCCATCGAAAGAAGTACTCCGGGCTCGTAAGAGCGGAGTCTTCTGCTGGTTCAAAATTCAGGTCGTACACGCTTAATGAACCGGGGAGACGTAAAGCGGAAGCTTTTCTGAGCGCTTTGAAAGAGTAGGACAATCTGAAAGACGATAATCCTGAAATCGACGAAGACTCTCTTATCGGGCAGGGCCAGAAAAGCATGAAGGCCGCGCAGTAAAATGCCAAAGACTAGCGCACCGAGGTTTCTGCAAGACGAAGAAAAAGATGACGCGTCGTTTTTCGGGTTTGATACATACTCCGATGCCCTTGTTGCGACGACAACAGATCCTTCACTGAAGACCCCGTTCACCATTGCGATCAATGGAGACTGGGGTAGCGGGAAAACCAGTCTGATGAAAACGGTTGGCCGCAAAATCAACTCGAGTGCCAAGGCCAAGTGCCTGGTAGTCTGGTTCAACGCTTGGCGATATGAGAAGAGCCGACAACCGCTCTGGTCTTCATTTCTCAACGTAGTTCTGTCGGAAATCTCCAGCGCAGTAGGATCCAAAAACAAAGAACGATTCAAGAGACTTGCAGTCAAGGTTGCGACTGTAAGCGCCGAAGCGCTTCTGAGCCGGGCATCTGGCTTGGGACCAGCCGATGTCAAACAGCTGACATCCACGCTTCATGAGAATCTCAAAGAGTTGACGACGTTGCGAGAACAAATGGCGAAAGCAATCGATGACTCACTTTCGGCAGACAAGCAAGGGCGACATCGCGTGGTGATATTCATTGATGATCTCGATAGGTGTCTTCCAGATGCCGTAGTCGACGTTTTCGAATCCATCAAATTGTTCCTGGACTGCGAGAGATGTGTGTTCATCCTCGGCTTTGACAAGGAGCAGGTCAGAAAGAGCTTTCGAAAATAAATTTCCAAACAAGGAACAGGACCTTGGTATTCGCTACATCGAAAAGTTCGTCCAACTAGAGTTCGAACTTCCCCCGAAGACGAGCCCGCAGGTCGAGGAGTTCTTCAAGGCCGTTGCACCACCTGAGTTGAAAGCCAATGAGGCGGTTCTGAAGATAGTTTCAGAGTTCATTCAGCCCAATCCCAGAAAGATCCTCAGATGGCTCAATAGGGTGATCTTCATCCAGGAGCTATTCCGCCAGGGCCCCTCTACGAGTTCATTTCCGCAGCCTGAAACAGTCCCGGCCTGGGTTTTCATCAAGTCATTCTTTCCGGAATTCGCCAGGCTCGTGGAGAAAGATCCATCAATTCTTCGCTTAGCATTTCATAGGGCAAAAGGTGAAACTTCTCCCGAAGAGGATGAGAGGCTCAAAGAGATAACGACGGACAAATTGCTTGACGACTTTCTTCGGTCCCTTAACGAAACTACAACTAATGATCCCCGGCTACCAGAAGTAATCTTCCAAACGAAGCTAACAATCACGGAGAGTGTCTCCACTCTTCAGCCTGAATCAATGATCGTGAGGGTAGACGGTCTCACACCTGAGGAAGTTGACTCGGTAGCTGATGATCTAACAACAAACAGCAAAGCAAAGGCTTTGGAAACCGCGAAGTTGCTTGGGGAAAGACTCGCAAGCATCAAGATTTATCCAGAATACACAGCCGCAACAAACCGCGTACGATTCTTGAAGCGAATTCTTTCAATGACCGCTTCCGAGCCCGAGAAGAGAACTCTGTATGACGTTCTGATCAACATATTGAAATCCCTAAACGGGCAATCATTTTGGGATTATACAAGCGAAATGAAAACTCTTCTCGCCGTTCAAAACATTCATCGATATGCGATAGAGAATGGTCATATTGATATTTTCATCGCAAATCTCATTGATGCTACCTTCTGGGACTATGCTGGGCAGTTCTCTGAGATTCTCTTGCCCTTCGCGAGCGAGCTTACTCAGGCCCAGGCGAACAGAATTGCGAGCGCCGCTCTGTCGAACAATCAAGTTTACGGCTCGTTCCGAGCAAGGCCCGATTTGACCAAGATACTCTTGACAAACGAGGACGCGATAAATACAGATATCTGGAAACGTCTGTTAGAAGAGCGTTCTAAGGATTTTCGATTGACAAACTAGGTAATCCTTCGAGTGGGGGTCCCTAAACGAGGTGCACAAAATTTTTCAGCAAGAACACCGACCGGCCATTCTCCTTCTCACACATGAGAGATCGACTTGGTGAATGCTAGCTACTTCTTCGAAGAACACCCCACAAGCTCCGTGATCCATCGGACCGGGACAAACGTGTCGGCAATACGTGTTGTTGACCCGGTAGCCCTTTTAGCAAAAACCAGATCATACACTATTCATGACAAGTGAACGGGAAGAGCCCGGTCAACGGAACGGGCAGAAACTAGATGATATCGTGCAGGACGCGGACGAGTATTACAACTATCTCAAGGAGAAGCATGTCCAGCAGACCCGGCTGGATGCGATCATAGTCACCCTTACGGTCTGGTTCGGAGCATTCGTTGCGCTCGGAGTCGGCGCATACACTACAATTCAAGGAAATGCACTGATAGGCTACCTCCTAGCAGCCTTTCTCGCTTCGATAGCTATTGCCGTCGGGGCAGGATTCGTGACTTACATCATCAGGCGTCGAAGGGGGTTCAAGTTTGCAGAGCTTGGTGTGCTCGTTGCGAAGGTGAAGCAGGGAGGAGCCTCATCCGAGGATGGACTCCACCTGATGGACGCAATGCATCAGGCCGCGTTTGCTGTGCGGAAGAGAAGGCTCACGTCAGCGTTGGAGTATGGGATCGTCGGATTCGCGATAGTCACCATATTGGGATTGAACGCTGGCATCGGCGCACTGGCGGGGGTCATCGTGTATCTCTACTTCAGGTACGAGGCGTTGAGAGAGTATGAGCGTGGCGAGGAGAGATACGAGAATTCGAAGAGGACATTGCTCCAGAGCCTCTGATCAGGCTTGGAGCGTCCCGACTTGTATGTCCTCGCCCGATTCCTGGACATACTCTACGACAACCGTCACCTGAAAAAGACGAATCTGCAGATGAGAATTGGTCTAAACTATCCACGCTTCATCGAATATCTTCAATGGATGATCTCTCACGGACTCGTCCAGCAGCAGACCGACGGGGATGGAATAGAGACCTACCTACTTTCTCCGCAAGGCTACGACGCCCACCGCCGTCTCGTGTCATGGATTAGAGAGACAATGAAGGGAATGCGAATCTGATTCGTGACGTACCGAACTTGGTCGGCACCAGGCATACATGCAAAGCTCCGCTATTATTGCGCTTGCTGCCTCAACTATCGCGTGTATCGCTCTTGAGTTCTATTGGACCCGGCCAAAAACAAGTCCAAACAGACGAAATCCGATATCTTGTGAATGAATGCCGGAAGCCCCTTAGAGAACTTGAGCAGCATCTGGTCGGAACGCTTGCATCAATTCCACAATGCGTCGAAAATCTTTCTTATCAGCAATCAATATCTTAGTCGGATCGCCTGACATCTGGTTAATCACGATATGTCCACGACTAAAGAATGATCGCTTTTTCAATTCCAGCCCAGTAACCTTGTCCCTTTTCACTTCGAAATCCTTCCCCTCCAAATCAGTGGGCTTTTGCACATTATGATCCCGAGAAAGTCTCCCACCCACGTATGCTCCACCGAGTGCTGAGCCGAGCATTGCTTTACCCAAGGCTTTTCGGCTTTTTGCTCCGATTATTCTAAGGTTTGTCACGTAGATTGTGTATCCGGCCGCGGTCATCATGCCCGCTTTCTTCAACCGGCTGCTTTGGACGCCTCCCAAATACTGCTCATTTGGTTCCAAGGGTCTGGAGTTACTCCTTTACATTCCTAATCCAGAAGATGAGTGGATAAGAGTTTTCATTTAGACTATCCGAATATCACGTCTGCCGGCTCGGCCATGTTGAGGCAGAGGTCACTTGCTACGACGAGCATCGGTGACTACTGTCCCGGATAAGGGAAACTATGAAAGGGATGCGAATCTGACCTCGACGAACAAACAGGTAGTCGACAAATACTCTTAAGAAGGCAACTCATTGGAAGATTCTTAACATGCCTACAGCATCGGTGCTAACTATTCTCGCTAGCGTATTCATGCTGGCAATCACATTCCATGCCTCGGTCTCTGCCTCGGTAGAATCCAATCCGTATGTGGACTCGAAGAACCAGTTTTCCATAAACCCGCCCAGTGGATGGACGGTGGATTCGAGCGGGGCCTATGGAACCGCAGTCATACTGTACGGTCCAACCGACTCCAATTTCAGAATAAACATGAACCTCGTAATTGAGGCCACCTCTCTGAGCCTAAGCGCCTATGTCTCCTCGGCCAAGTCCCAACTTTCAACCAGTTTGACAAACTATCAACTGGTCTCGGAAACCTCGACCACGATCGGAGGAGTCGCCGCCGACGAGCTGGTAAACAAGTTCACGCAAGGATCGTATAGCATAGAAGACAAGCAGGACATATTGGTTCAAAATCAAAAGGCATACATTATCACTTCCACGGCGCTACAGACAAACTATGGCACTTATCAGCCAGCATTTGATGAGAGCGTTCAAACATTCAAACTAACAGGAACAGCGTTCCCATGGACGACCGTCATAATCGGTGCCGTCATCGCTGGAGGCGTGGCTGTTGGTCTGACAATCTTCTTCGTGAGAAGAAAGGGCCAAGTCAATGTCCCTCCTGCGATGCCACCGCCTCCACCGAGTGCCCCTCCAGCGTAATCGTACCCCAGCAATCTCTCATAGCGCTTGGGCCTGGTAACAGGCCTACCGTTACAGGTTCAGCAGTGTGAAAAAAGGGTCTGTCTTGGGGACGAAGAAAGATCGTAGCAGTATTCCTGGTACGTGTTTTCGGCCCGTTAGCGCTTTTTAGGGTAAAGGCCTGATCGTCCTGAAAGACGGTTATAGGCACAGAATGGATCATGAGCCCTTGTTGCAGCGTGAAAGGAGACAAATCTCGTGACTGAAACAGCTGGCCTAGATGTGGATTCTGACTGGAAGAGATTCATGCGGAAGCATTGGAGGACAGTTGCCACGTTTGCAGTAGCTGCAATCTTGGCGGTCGGGAGTGCAGTCTATGTCTTCTTGTGGTTCGTTGGAGATGCGCAGTCAACCAGTCTGGTGCCCAGGACCCTGGGTCTCTGGACCATGGCGAACCTGGTGAACTTCATTCTGAAAGCGATCTTCTGGGAACTCCTCCTAGTTGGAATCCCTGTTGTTGCGGCCGTGGTGGTAGGCTGGCTGTTGTGGAAGAGACTATCTGGCGAGGAAATGAGAGGATATCACCTCTTTCGCAAGCGCTCACGAACCTCAAGAGGTGGCGGCGGAGTGTCGTTGTTCTTCTTTGTCGCATTCTGTATCAAGGTCTATCTTGATGGAAATTGGAATGTTCCCATCGCATCTTGGACCCTGGACTATGTCGTGGGTTCTATGGTTCTCATTCTGGAATGGACCTTGATCATCCTGGGAATTCCTGCGGCCGTAGCAACAATCTTGTGGATACGCTACCGGATGAAGAAGCCCTAGCACGTTCGTTCGAGTGCCATCCCTGTTCCTATCGTTGCTTTCTGACCCATCGGAGACCCTTCCTATGTGCTCGTTTTCCTTGCGGTTCCTGCTCGCTTCTAGGTACTCAAAAACCGCCGTTATGAATGCAAAATAGCCCCAGAATCCGAGACAAAGCCCGAATCATAAGAATCAACAGTTGCACCCCCCCTCCCCCCGGGGGCCTCGAATCCGTTGAGAGAATTCTCGCCTGGGATCTAGAATGAAAGCATGAAAACATGGGCAAACGCCCTTTGGCAGAATGCCCGATCCTGAATTACAAATCTTCTCTCCGCGTGATTGCGTCTCCTGCCTTGTTCAGTAGCAGATTGATCGATAGGCCTGTAAAGGCAATTGAGACCGAGACCAAGCCGACGGCGAGCACCGGAAGCGCGCCGGGTCCCAGTATGGCCGCGAGCGCCTCCGAGACCAAGACTAGCACGATAATCGGTGAGACCATTATCAGGTTGATGATTGTCTGAAAGAGGAATCTGCGAATGTCTGCCAGCTCCTGGGCCTGCGACGACAAGATATCATCCGCAGAACTCTGACCATACCGTGACGCGAAGTAGATTCCGCCTGCCATCGTGATCCCAGCTATCTCCAAAGCTCCCGGCAGAGCGAGAATAACGCCCAACA
>WNGK01003001.1_pt1 | contig 25080 bp, 13 predicted proteins | sample 5400601 | NCBI WGS metagenome assembly WNGK01 (sample SAMN13153376, study PRJNA577476) | soil metagenome | isolation source: 60 cm soil or saprolite under Garry oak tree replicate 1 | place: USA:California | collected 2016-06-15
ACAGGTTGGCGGGCATGTCTACTTCATCAGCAGTGGACAGATCTCTGAGCGTAGCAGTCAGGGGATCAACGACCAACTGGTAATTGATCTCCACAACCTCTCTACTCCAGCTGCTGGTAAAAGTTACTACGCATGGTTGCTCAGTGACAGCGCTCAAACCGAGGGAACACCGATTTTTATCACAAAACTCGCCGTCGTAAATGGGAACGCGCATTTTTTCTACCAGGGTAACCAGAACCATACAAATCTGTTAGCAGTTACAAGCCGTTTTCTGGTTACGGAAGAGGATGCGAACATCGCACCCAATAGCCCTTCTCTTGACCAGAAGACCTGGCGTTACTATGCTGCACTTCCCCAAAAGCCTGATCCCCTGGATACGGTGGATCATTATAGTGTGCTTAACCACCTGCGGCATTTACTTGCCGAAGATCCAACCCTGCACAAGGTAGGATTACCCGGTGGCCTGGATATCTGGCTTTTTAGGAATACTGAGAAGGTTCTGGAATGGGCGGGTAGTGCAAGGGACTCATGGGAACGGAGTGAGACAATAAGCATACGCAACCAGGTTATTCGTATCCTGGATTACCTGGATGGCCTGGCCTACGTCCAACAGGATGTGCCTCCAGGCACACCTATCCTGGTCAACCCCAAGATTGCACCTGTAGCCCTACTTGAGTTTGATGCACTGAACCAGAATCCTCCTGGGTACCTGTTTCACGTCAGCAAGCATTTAAGAGCGATCACTCAATCTCCTGGTGCCACAGCGAATCAACACAAGCTGGCCGAGACCATCAATAATGCTCTCAATGAAGTGCAAGGCTGGTTAGATCAGGTACGTCAGGATGCCAAAAAGCTGGTAAACATGCCTGTTAACCAGTTAGCCAGCCCTGGCGCTTTATCCATCCTGGATGATATGGAGACGCAGGCCAGGAATGCGTATATTGGACAACTTGATCCAACAACAAACCAGCTACACGACGGCGTCGTACAGATTCATTACGATATCCAGTTCCTGGCAGCTTTTGATGTGGCACCTTTCACATCAACCTCCTAGCGTCCTGCCTGACACACAGTGTAAAGACGCAGTCTCATGCTTCTCAGACTGCCTGACGGCGCAGCCGTCTTCCTTTCAGCTTGCCTGAGCCGTAGGCTAGAGACCACCCTCTCCGGGGGAGAGGTAATCGTCTCGTTGGCAAGTTGGATAAGGAACCTGCACGAAGACTACCTTTCCGAGTGGATGAGTGCGAGGCACTAGCACGAAGTGCGTTTCCACTCGGAAGAAGAGAAGCAGCGTTGGCAGTCGGAATAAGGACCCAGTTGGCAGGACGGATAGTGCCGAGTAAATGTGTAAAGAAACGGGGGTTGAAAGTAAGCGATATGCTTTATGTATGTCGCTTACTTCCTGCGTTTAGCCATCTCTTCCTCGGTCGTCCCGCTGGTAACGAGTTCATATAACAGCGCCTGTCCTGTTTTAGGGCGGAGCACCCGGCCCAGGCGTTGAATGTATTCGCGTTTGGTGCTGTTGCCGCTGACGATGATGGCGACGCGGCAATCGGGTACATCGACGCCCTCATTTAGGACGCGACCTGTGACCAGTTTGCTGTACTGGCCTGAACGGAAGCGTTCGAGAATGGCGCGGCGTTCCTCGGAGGGCGTCTTATAGGTGATGCTGGGCAGGCGAAAACGGCGGCTGATCTCATCGACCACGGGGTTATACTCTGAAAACAGGAGCACCTGGTCGCTGACATGGAGGCGCAGCAGGCGTTCGATCTCGGCATATTTAGGCGGCGCATTCATGGCGATATTGCGCGCCTCACGCCACGCCAGCATAGCCTCCCGCGCCTGGGGGTCGCGCGCGCTCATGAAGATGACCTTCTGCTGAAATTCTTCGGGCGAGTTTATGATGATGTGCCGGCGCTGCAAGAACGAGCGATAGATGCGCCGCTGTTCAGCGTAACGGGCCTCATCCTCAGCAGACAGGGAGATATCGATGCGCACTTCTGAATACTGCGCCAGGTATTGGCCCTCGGTCAGTTCCGCGGGCGAACGCCGGTAGACCTCCGGCCCGATCAGTTGGTCCAGGTCGAGGTGCGCCATATCGCCGCGTTCTGGTGTTGCGCTTAACCCCAGGCGCAGGGGCGTGAACGCGCTTTCAGCGATCAGGCGATAGGTCGGCGCTGGCAGGTGATGGCATTCGTCAAAGATGAGCAATCCAAAGCGTTTTAGTTCGCGTGGATAGAGGGCCGCGGAGTCATAGGTGATGATGGTGATCGGCTTCATCTCTTTCTCACCGCCGCCGAATACGCCAATGTCATCGGCGCTCAAAGAGAGCGCGTTAGCCAGGGCGGTGCGCCATTGCCCCAGGAGATCGAGCGTGGGTACGACTGCCAGCGTCCACAGGTGAGTTTCATGTACAGCCATGGCCGCGACGAGCGTTTTCCCCGCGCCGGTTGGCAAGACGACTACACCAGCGCTGCCTTCTGCCAGCCAGTTCGTAAGCGCTTCGTTTTGATATGGACGCGGCTCTACATTCAACGCGGTCTCAAAAGGCAAGGCGGGCCGTTCCTCGAAGGCAACGGTAAATGGGGTTTGCTGAGTCTGTAGAGCTTTCTTCACCGCCGGGAAATGGATGGGTTGAGTACGTAGAAAGTGGTGCCGTTTATCGCGTCCTATTGCTGCGCGAATGTCGATGGGGAGGTGTGATCCAAAGAGGGTACGCAGCAGTTCCGGCGTCGGAAGTTGCAATAGTTCTTCGCTGGGGATGATGACGAGGTCGCGGCCCCGATGATCGATGGTGGTCATAGGCAATTTCACGCTTCATTTGAGACAGCAAACAGTGAAAGCTGGTCTGGACGAGGTGATGCCTCCTGCTTTTGCTGCTGCAATACAGCACTTTCCTTTAGCAAAGGAGCCAGAACCTCCGCCACATTTTCTACAGGCCACGCTAATGGCTGTCCTCCCAGTTCTATCAACGCTTTATTGCCGGGCAGGGTAGTAGTTCCATCCGACTGGCGCACATACAATGGGCGAGGCTGCTTTAGCGCGCCGTTTGCGCCTTCCCATGTTCCGCCCTGGATATCTGATTCGGCGACAATCACAATTTGTGCCAGGCCCGTCACCACCTTGTTGCGTTCCATTGCGCGACTGACAACCCACTGGGCATCCGGGTGAAACTGGCTCATTAAGAGGACGTTGCCTGCTTCGATTTTCGGGAGCAAGGCTCGCATCTGCACTCCACTGAGTTTGCGTATACCATGCGGCAAGACGACTGTCGTGCATCCCTCGGTGCTGGTTGCGCCTTCGTAAGCAGTACGATCCACACCGCGCGCATTGCCGCTAATGACGTTTGCTCCCCGTTCAGCCAGGTAGCTCGATACAGCACGGGTAAAGGCAAGGCTCTCTTCCCCGGCGTTGCGCGAACCAATGATGGCGATGGTTTTACGTTCAAGAATGCGCAAATCTCCAGCGTAGAAAAGTACCGGTGGTGTCTGTTCGCGCTTGAGCGATGTTCTGAGCAGCTTCGGATAGTCGGCATCGAGTACCGTCAAGATGTGAATATGGTTATGAGCTAGCTGCTCTACTAGAAAAGCCTGCCCAACCAGTTTCTCCCTGGCCTGTTCAAGTTTCTGGATGCTATCCGCTTTGAGCTGGCAGGCATCGCTCCACTCTTGAGGGCTGGCGGCGAAGAACTCCTGTAAGGGTCGCTGATTTTGATGGCACCATGCCACAAGTATGTTATTGACCACGCGGGTAGATAGTCCGCTCTCGAATACCAGCAGTAGCCAGCATGCCTGTTCTTGTAAGTCTCTTTCCATATTTATTTCCTTTACTGTTCCTCTATTGATCATCAGAATGAGCTGTGCGTGTAATAGTAAACGGATAAACAGCCTGCGCGCCAGCCTGCATCAATGTTTGCCCTACCTCGCGCAGCATATAGCCAGAATCATAAATATCGTCGATCAGCAGGAAGGTGCGTCCAGCAACCTGTTCAGGAGAACTCACAACAAAGGCTGCTTTGACGTTTTCTTTCTTCTGTATCCAGTTTGATAAACTTTTCTGCTCATATGTTTTACGGACTTTGGCAATCACCGGTACATATTCTACCGCCAGTTGTTCAGCGACCTGGCGCGCGAACATCTCCACCAGCGTGCCGCTTTTCGTCGGCGGCACACTCACTATAGCATTGATTTCGGCAACGGGATAGCGGCTGCGTATGACCTCGACAGCCCGCGAGACCAGGCCAGGCGGAAATGGACCTGCATCCTCATACTTGCTGGCACGCACCAGCTTACCGACACGGGTACTACCATGATACGACAATGACCAGCCAGCTTCATGCTCTGGACGCCTCTCCGTACCACGCTTTTCGATACGAGGCAGGTATTCCTCCTCCAGAAAACGCGCTGCTGCCGCATATATTCTTTCTGGATATTTGATAGTCGGAAAGTTGGATGAGCGGCAGTTACCACAGGTTCTACAGGCATAACCCGTCGCATCTCCCAGATAGGTGGTCAGATACTCCATGTAGCAGGCCCGGAACCGCGCATATTCCTGCATATCCTTGAGCTCGCGTTGTTTTTGCTCACGCACCGTGTCATAGGCGCTAAAGTCTACTTTCCCCAGGCTCGGAACTGTTGCGTATGTATGATCTTTTGTATTGCGCTCAATCAGTTGTTGCTCTTGCAAATCGAACAGGATGTGCTCAATTACAGATTGTGTATATCCTGTAAGCCGCATGAGATCATGTAACCCCTGCGGAAGTACTTGCAGGAGAGACATGACAAAATCATAGCACTTCGCCTCGGGTTTGGCGGAACGAATAAAATACTCCTGAATGGTAAGATCGGCAGCAGCATAAAGCAGCACACACCATGAGACTTTCCCATCACGTCCGGCCCGGCCAATTTCCTGGTAGTAATGAATAGGAGATGCAGGAGTCTGGTAATGAATGACGAAACGGATATCAGGCTTATCAATCCCCATACCAAGTGCATTGGTAGAACATATCACTTTGTAGTTATTTGCCATGAATTTCTGTTCGATATCTTGCCGGGACTGTTCTTCGCGTCCAGCATGATAATATTCAGCCTGGACACCCTGCTGTTGCAAAAACATCGCTACCATTTCTGCATTATGTTTCGTCGCGGTATAAATGATGCCGGTTCCGGGCAAATATGGGAGAAATTCTGCCAGGTAGGCAAGTTTATCTCGATCGCCATGCAGCTCTACCACATTCAAATACAGATTTGGTCGCCACATCGTCCCGCGAATCACCTGAGTCCCCACGCCAATTTGACCAAGCACATCCTGTTCGACGCGCTGGTTGGCCGTGGCGGTCAGGGCCAGCACGGGGATATTCTTGGGAAGCGCGGTCAGTAAGCGCACGATGCGTTGATAGTGTGGGCGGAAGTCGTGACCCCAGGTCGATATGCAATGGGCCTCGTCAATCACGATCATGCTGATACGCATGCGCGGGACGCTGCTCTGCCAGTCGGCGTTATCCAGGCGTTCGGGCGCGATGAACAGGATTTTGAAGCGGCCCTCTACTGCTTCTGCCAGGGTTGCGCGGTTCTCGTCCCGCGAAAATTCGGAACTGACGATACCGGCAGGGATGTCATAGAGATTGTTGCAGCGCTGGCACTGGTCGCGCATTAACGCTTTCAAGGGAGAGAAGACGATGGTGAGATGTGGGTAGTAGAGACTTGCCATCTGGTAACAGAGCGACTTGCCCCAGCCTGTGCGCTGGATGACGAGCAGGCGTTTGCCCTGTACGAGTTGCTCGATGATGTCACGCTGGCCCGCGTGAAAGCCGGTGGTGATGTGAAAACGTTCTCTGAGGAGTTGTTCGGGTGAGTTGCTCTGCCACGTTGCCGCCGATGTCATGATGGATGTTCCCCCACACTATAAATTTGGACTGGAGAGATGTGCATCTATATTGCCCTTTTGCATTGTAGGTATTGCGGGGGGAATTGTCAATCAGTGACGACCTCCAATAGTTTTTCTGTTACCGATGGGTCAATGTATCGGTTGTGCCGGTTGTCGCAAGAGGGTTTGGATTGAGCGCGGTAAACTTGAATGTTACAGATGTGTCATTTGTATCACTTGTATCACTTGTATCAGTCTGTTTTTTTGATGTGAAAGACTGATAGGATGAGAAGAGCGTGGCTGAAGCGCATCTAGCAAGCACTGTAGATAGTCTTCGGCCTGATGGGAGAAAATATAAGTAGTCATATTCGCAATCTTTTGGGGGTCTCCGTCCTTATGAATGGCGAGTGAGGATCCACTAGAGCATATTCGCATAAGAAAGTGTGATAAACGAAGATGACGAACTTACCCGAGCCGACCCCTACTCATCAATTTCACCTGGAAAGATAAGATCCGCAAAATTGAACTTCTACACATAGCAGTTACTGCAGTATACAAGGATCAATAATTTAAAGGATACATCTGAACGATCTCACCATATGGCATGTCCGGCGTCTGTACATAGGCAGAACCTACTGGAAGTTGCTCAATTCGAGCGCTTAAATCATGGCCCTGTCTTCCCCGGATGAAACCGGACACTTTCTTAGAATCGGGAAAATTCATGCGGAAAATGATCTTTGTGCCTGCATTACCAAGAATATCCTGGTGGAAATCGTTCATGCCCTGGCTCGCAACCACAACTGCAATGCCAAATTTGCGGCCCTCTTTCATGATCTTGGGAAGTGTCACATCGCGCGCGAGACGATGAGCCTCATCCAGAACGATGACAAGGCGCAGGCGTTCAGCGTACCCCCAACGGAACATATCTCGATACAGTTTTCGTAAAACAAACGCTCCGGCAGCGAGTTGTAGTTCCTCAGAATAGAGGTTATGCAGGTCTATCACCATCCCTGCACGAATGGAAGAGAGCAAATCAGGTGCCTGCTCAACCGGGTGAAAAAGGTCCATTTCCAACAGGGGACGGCAGCGAGCAGAAACGTTGTTCACATGGCGCGCCTGTTCCTCCTGTCTGATACGCCTGAGAACTTCCTCAGGTGTCGGGTACTCTAATCCAACAGCATCCTCATCAGCAAATCCGCGTGCCTTATACGCATCTTGTAGAGCTATGTAAATGATATCACGCTGCATCTGCCCCATCCTAGTGACATATGCAAAAATCTCTGCCAGAGCATAACTTGCTGCTTTCCATCCTCCTGCGCCTGGCTCGTGCGTGCATTCAAATGGCGAGAACGGGAGACCTTGAGCAGCATCGATAATCGACGGGTGAATCATTTGTACAAAAGGGCTTTTCGGGTCGGCAAATTGCCCGTGAAAATCCAGAACCAGTGATGGCACATGCTGCTCACCTAGTTCTTTCAGAATGCGCGAGATCGTCCATGACTTCCCCTGCCCGGGTATCCCTAAAATGAAGAGATGCGGGCTGCCCGCTATAGCTGGCGTCCATGCTACCGGCTCACCTGATGCCTCACCCAGAGGAATTACTATCCTGCCGACAGGCGAGAGTGATTGTTCAAGACCAGCGTTATCGTTATCAGGATTAGTAATGAACTCTTCATCCTGCTGGGATATAGATTCACCAAGCTTTGTAGCATTCAGTACTCCATCTGGAGATGATTCTTCGTCTTCCTCTTCTGCATCGATATCAGATAATTGATCTTCCTCAACCTCCATAGACACAGGTTCCCTTGACTGAACGGAATACATTTGCAAAGGAGAAAACTCTGTTGCTTCGTCAAGGTCCTGAGCAGTCAATACGTGTATTTTTGCCCTCTCAGTTTGTGTTTCACTAAATAAGGGCTTGCGCCGCTCGCCTTCCAGACTGACAATATAGCCCTCATAGTTCGGGCGAAAATCCATTCCTGATTTCTCCAATTTGGCTAGCTGCTCAATAAATGCCTGCTCTGCGGCGGGGTCAAATAGTTTGTAGCGGCGGGACCGTTCAAAATAGAATCTGAGGACGTTTGCGAGGTAGGCGCGCTGTAGTGCATTATCGATGCGCTCTTCATCGAAGAAGCGACTCCGCATGGCCTGGGCCGAACCCTCCATCTGAAGCGCCATATCCTCAGCTAACTCCTGCAAAAGCGGTATCTGCCCTCTACGCCACTTTACCTCAATGAAAGTTGCATCAAAAATATTGCGTCTGAACGAGATGAGTACCATGTCACAGCGCCGTTCACCTCTCAACGGCTTACCTGTTCCTTCCTGAGAGAATAAACGCGGATAGCTATCTACCGGCACTAACACGGCCTGACGCAAATACCCTTTTCTCTCAAGCCAGGCTGTGACAGTGCCAAGCCCAACGGCAGCCGCTGCGCTTGTAGGTGATTCGAGAGCCTGCAAAGCCAACCGCCCAGAGACGGTTTTTAAGTAATGAAGAAGACGACTAACGCTCTGCTCAATGTTAGCGAAGCCGAGGTCTTTCATCGCCTCGCCGAGGAGCGTCTCAATCTCTTCGTGCCAGGCAGTTGTTACCATCATGCGATGCCCCAGACCTTCGATAGTCTCAGGCGCATAGTCCAGCACATACTTCCGCGCAACACTATCAAGACTATGATGATGAGGCGAATCGTAATAATCCAGTGTAAAAAAGCGATCCAGTGTAATCACCCAGTTTGTATTCGTGTGCAGACGCTCCAGAAGATCACGCCTCTCCCTATCAAGCCGCACTTCAAGGATAGGGCGTACATCCGGCTGCTGGGTGGCTAAATAGCCGCAGGCATCCAGAAAGGCATCGTGCAGGTCGGTCAAGATTTCATTATATCTGTTGCCCGCGGGGTGTTCTATTTTCTTGACACTTTCGGGGATGATACGATGAACCCAGTGTAGTCCATCTTCATCGGCGGTAAAGTGTGAAACAAAGCGTGTGATAAGACCATAAAGCGCATTCCCGCTTGTAACATTTGATGAGTCTTGCGAAATAGGGCGATAAGCTACCTTTGGCTGGGTAAAATCCGTCACTATTGCAATATGGGCTTCTGGTGGTTGAGCCTGCTCTAATTGACTCAGAGGATACACACTTGTTGAAAATGCAGGAAGCAAATAATCGCTGGCCCCCAAATTCTGCTGCTCGATCTGCCGCCGTACTTCCGTCAGAGCGTTCAACGCCCTCTTATGCTCATCTTGTACGAATGCGTGGACCTGAAAAGAGGAAAGTGGAAATTCTTCCTGGGTCTCTTCGTCAACGAGTTGTTCTGCGAGCAACTGTTGCACCGCCCTACCGAAGAAGGTTCCACGATCAGGATTTATCAACGTTGAAACCAGCGTATTGACGTAAGGATGCATCGACTGAAAACGATAAAGATGATCCTTGAGTTGATGTGGACGAATATCACCCATTGTAGCCTGTTCATGGCTCAAGCCCATGATTATCGCAAGATCATTAAAGCGGTGATGCGGATCGCCAACACCTGCTGGTAATGCAATTCCATGAAAAAAGTTGAGATTCTGAAAGAAAACGAACGATTCGGCTGACACGGGGTGGTATAAGAAGGCAGGCACGTTGATTGGCTCCAACAGGCGAAGAGCTTGCATATCAATCGTGGCCTTACGCTTCTTCGAAGGATATTTGAGTAATTGCGCTTCCCAATTCCGCAACAACTGGGTGTAATTCGCATACCACGCTACCCGAAAAGGGTGGGTTGGGAGGATAACGAGAGCCTCTTCTAGCGAATTTCCTCCTCCAGACATACGTACAAGCAGCGTATCCAGAGAAAGCGCCTGCAATATTTCTGCGCGTACGCAGCCGTTAGAGACCAGGGAATCAAGCAGTTCCCGATAGCTCTGTGCATATCGCAGCGCCACGCCAGCAAGCTCCGGTGTCCAGTCAGCCGTTTCGATCAAATCGCGGGGCGATGATTTTTTCAATCGACTGAAAAATGTTTCGCGCGACTTCAAGAAAGCAGACCACGTTTCCTGCTGGCCAATTAGTAAGGGAAAAGATACACAATCATCTACCGTTACAGGTTGCACTTCGTCTCTTGAGAGTACATAGCAGCCTTTATCACGTGGCTCATCACGAACCTGCTTCTCCAGTTCGACCAGCATTTTGCTTAATCCGATAGTGAGCATTCCACGTCCAGGAAAAGCCAGGCTAAAGTAGTGAATTTCCTTTTCACTCCATTCGGTTCTGACATCCTCGAGTGTACTTTCATGCATACTCATTGCAATCTCGATCTGCCCATAGGCAATCGTCGGAACAGTGATACGTTTTTCACGCTCCTGGCTGGGAATTGCAGATGCGATCTCCTCGAACATGAAAAATTCGTGACTTCGATCAAAAACGGGCATCTCTGTTTCGTTATTGATGATCTCATTACCTGCTGCATCCAAAGGAGTCACCCTGACTCTGACCGGATAAGTTGGAATCTCTTCTTTCTCGATATCAAGTTTTATGGTGACACTACGCCGATGTCCTGGGACGCGAGGTATACTTGGTTCGACAAAGTCGCTCTCCTCATCTAATTCATTCTCTTTCACACTATCAGATGGCAGAATTCTGATACTCCAACTACTCAAGTTATCTGGCTGAGCTGGATCACACTTCCACTTGACCACCATGGTTCTTTTGGGACCGCAAGAGGCTTTTAGATAACCGTCCTTTCCGTCAGGTTGCTCAAGTTTGCAAAATCGCTCAACAACCCCATTAGTATTCGCAAACGGCTGTACAGTCACAGAGCGAATATTACTACGATCCCTCTCCGGGAATATCCATCGATCAAAAGTTAATTCCTCAGAAGCAAGTTCGTGTGACCATGCCAGCACATTGTTCATGGCTCTCCCTCGGAAGAAGAGTCCCAATGCTTTGGCAGTTGCTTTGTCTACCTTCAAACTCTGAATACGTTCGCGCGCCATTGCACTGATTCGCGACGGATGGGCCAATTCAGTTGTACTTGCCTGGTTGCTCTTCAAGTTCTCTACAAAATCAGGGCAGGCATCCGCAATCAATCCTACACGCCACAATTCGAGTCCAAGCTTCGCGAGTTCTCCATGCTGAGCCAGTTCTTGAGCCGCCAGCCCGAAATCAAGACGCTGATCATAACTTGCCTTGAGCGTTCCGCGCCTCACAGCTTGTAGAACCTTCTGAGCCTCATCGGGCAAGAATCTCATTACGTGTTTCAGCGCAGTTTCATGTAGTTCTCGTCCATCAATCAATGCGAAAGAATTGGCAAGCGAACTGTAAGCCGCATCGACCAAGTCGGAAGGCACAAAGAGACAGAGACGCCCATGTTTGCGGTTGCGAATCTCGATGGCCTCATCCGTAGTAAGAGAGATAGCATCTCTTTGATTGGAAGAATCCCGAACGGTGAGTATACGGAAAGCGATATCTTCTTCTGCATGTGCCTGAGCCAGATAGCGGCAAAGTGCGGTCGCCTCTGACCGCTCAAGGTAATCTACTCGAGCGCAATGGCCCTCTGTTGTATCTCTTAACTGCCTGTCTATTTCCTGAGCTAGCAGTTCAATGCGTCTCGTGTTCATAAAATTTATATCTCCATCCTAATAGCGCTGGTATCTGCATAAGGAGGATGTAGACGCTGCGCCGTAAAATCATCCGAGAGATCGCGGAAAATACCCATCTGCCTGAGCCGATCCAACATGGCGCGTAAGTTATCGCGCGCCGCCGCCCTATATTCTGCACCTTTGTATGTGTCCGGCGGGCGATCTATCAATATGCCATAGCGTTCTTCCAGAAACGCTAAAAATTCCTGTAAGCGAATCGGTCTGACTCCCTGCTGGGATATGCGTGCCGCCGCCACCTGCACCAGAACCGCCAGCAAATCATTGGATGGCGCGTAACGCCATGATTGTCGTGAAATGTTACCGTGCAACACGCCATGTGGCTTCTTCATACCGCCAACTCCATAATACCAGCTGATAAAATGTGTAATTGCATTGTCCCGCTGCCCCTCCACGAGCAAATTTACTACTCGTTCTAAACTTGTTTCTGCTGTATCAGCAATTTCATCAAGCCAGACAAGATTCTCTTCATTTTCTTGAGCATTCACATCCTCATCTTGCAACTCATTCTGTTCGCGAATATGCTCTTCATCCATGCCTGCTTGTGCCTCAATAAATGCCTCCAAGGATGGATTACCAGGCAGTTGCAGTAAGCGTTGCAGGTAAAGTGGCCCGGAAGTAACCCCATCCAAAATGTCTTGAATTTTTACTCGACGTTGTGGATTGCGACTCAGTTGCTCAACGTAACGATTAAGCAATCTGAGTCGCAAAATAGAGGGAAGATATTGTTGATAGGCTTCAACATCTCGCCGCACGCAGGCTTTCGCCATCTCATGGCTATAACTTCTCGCATTATTGGTGAAATCCAGGTAGAGCTGCGGCGGCGAGAATTGAAGAACTTCGCTCATAGCAGAAGGCAATGTTTCCGGATTTCGTACCAACTCATTGAGAGCATAGACAAGTTTCAGCGTGTAATTGAACAATTCGAAGTTAATGAGCGCAAGCAAATGATATGTAAAAGCTTGTATGGACATACGCTTATAATACTCGAAGAGGAAGCGCAAAATATCGGTTGCCAGTTCATTTGCAAGCGCAGGACAGGCTGGCTCAACACTTTTTTCGCGGCTCAAACCCACTCTCGTAGGGTGAAAACCATCAAGAAAAGCGATTGAGAGACGTGTCAAGGTATCAAGTTCCTCTTTTTCATCATACCCTCCCCCCAAATCCGGCATTTTACCAATGATGACTCCTCGTCCAAAAATCTCCATAATCGCTTCCTGAAGCCTATCATCTGCCCGATGCATCTTATCTCGCAATGCCTGATAAATGAAGGTATCGGCACCACGGAGTCGGCTCGTAGCAACTGGGAAACCAGCTTTATGAGATAACAGGGTATATGGCACAATGGCAGTTATTTGCTCTCCTTTACTTGCACGTCCTACCCCACCTGTCATAATCAAAGTTGTGCGAACGAGCCGCTCAAGAACTTTTTTTCCCGTCGGATCATCGAAACCTTGAAGGGCTGGATGAGTTGACAGACTCTCAATATAGCCCTTGATATTCGTAGGATCATTGGCTCTTCTCGCTTTACCACGACCTTGTGACAGGATGGTATAGAAAAGGGAGGGTAGAAATAAGTCAATATCGAAGTTATTCATCTCTATGACAAATGCCTCTGGGAACTTTACACCGCTCAAATCCTTTGGTAACTTTACTTTCATATACAACCCTCCTTCTATACACCTGTTCGTACAATTTTCCCGCCACGCTGGGTAATGTGATGGATGCGATACTGATTTTCAATCAACACGAGGTCACGAGTTTCTTGCAGGAGCAGAGCGCCCTTAAATCTTCTGAGGTCTTCTAAGAGCGGCTGGTACTCTTGGGCGTCTGGCTGCAAACCATCCGCAAGGCGCATAAGCAACTCGAATAGGTCGAGCGAAATTTCAAGGCGAGACGCCCCCGATTTGTGTTCAAGTATTACACTGACAGGGATCTGCTCAATGAGCGGTTTATCATGCAGCGGCTCTGCGTATAGTTCAAAATCCTCTAGGGGGAACTGCTTGAGTACCACCAGTTGCTGTTCTTCGGAGGCACTGACCTGCACGCTCAGTTTGTCAGGTGGCACATCTTCTACTATGCCATCAGAGCGCAGGATACCAAGCGCAAGTTGCTCACGAATCCAGCCAATATACTCGTCATTCAGGCGGTTATCCAGGAGTGAGACGAAGTCTTTCGCATAGCGATATGGCAATAACTGTAGTCTGCGAATATGTGGAACAGCCTGTGCAGTATGCTTCTTGTCTCTCGTCGGCTTGCTGACTTCAAAATATAGCCTTCGCTTCGTGGCCGCCATCCACTCATGTTCATCCTTGAAACGTTGCATTGGGAGATCACGATGATCTGCATATAGCAATTGCCGGGTAGGGGTAGATTCTGGCGATTGGTGGAAGTGGAGAAAACGATCAAGATGCGGATGAGCAGATCTGGCAGGGTCAAGAACCGTTAAATCTTGTAGCAGCTCATCGTTCAGCTCGAGTGAAGCAAATGCCGAACGCCAGAAGCTCAAATCGATCAGTGATGCACCTCCATCTAACCCGTGTCTTGCATCATGCACCTGTCGGCAACTGGTATTGCCGGTAATGAGATAAGCAATAGCGGAACGCAAGTCGCGCATGGTTATTTGGCGCTGGCGACGAAGATGGGTCAGCAATAACAGGTATTCCAGCCATTTGCTGATCGCGCGTCTGCGCAGTGCAGCAGCATTTTCTCGAATAGGGCAAATAGTTTTAGCTGCGCAGTCCTCACAAATCTGCCAATGCTGCTGGTCAACCAGGCGTTTCAGGACTTTAGTGAAAATTGAAGACTCTTCGGCATCAGGCAAATTCACGAAAGCACGCCGTTTCAGGTCAATCACCCAGACGGATACCTGTTCCTTTTCGCCCTTGTCCACAAAATGCTCAATTTGCACCGTCAACCAGTGAAAACGTTCCTTATTGCGGTCAAAGTAATCCATGAGACGCCCATCGTTAATAGCGATCAGCACTGTCAATGCCGCGTCTGGTGTCTGCGTTCCCTCCAACCCCTGCAATTTCTGAGCAAGCTGTTCATCCGCGCTCTGCCCGTCATGAGCCTCCGAGGCATCGTAGCAACTGCGGAATATATGCCCCTCAAGATGGCATTCCCAACCACTGGCATCGTGCCTGGTAAAATGCGCCTGCTTCTCTTCTAGTCGCTGCCGAACCTGTTCTAAAAATGCCGTTTTGCCATCTCCGGGATTGCCGGATAGAAACACAACTTTGGGAAGATGATCGAAAATAGCCGGGAGAACCTCAAGGTCCAATGCGGTTGGCACATAGGTTTCGCGCACAAACGGTGTATCCAGTCCCCGGTTATTGGCATTGCCGCTCTCACTATTGCGGTAGAGGCTGCGAATATTGTCAACCCAGGGATTGATGTGTTCGGCCAGATCTATCTCTCCGGGCGGCTCTTCGATTGTCAGAACAGCCGCCTGCAGCTTCTGGCGCATCTGGTCAATCGTAGTGGGACGCTCCGTAGGATCATTCGCGACGACGTTCAACAATGCCTCTGCGATTTTGCGCACTCGCCAGTCGGTAACACGTTCAGGTAATCGAAGGTTGCGCTGCGCTCCGTTGAGCTGGAATGGGAAAGAGCCTGTAAGCATTCTGAACAGCACAATTCCAGCTGCATAGCGATCAATTGAAGGTGGGGGAGTTTGTGCAGTGAACGCTTCTGGTGGTAAATATAACGGAGTTCCAGCCATCCGACTGCCACTTGCCATTCCTTTCTGAATAGCAAAGCCAAAATCAATCAAGACGGGACACTGCTCACCCTCATCCAGGATAATGTTTTCAGGCTTGATATCGCGATGGAGCAGCTGCTTTCTTTCAAGCGTTTCAATAGCATTCATCAAATCCTGTGCGAATTGCCACCAACGCTCAACGGGCCAGGGAAATGTTGATTCTCTCTCTTTTAACGTAGGGCCAGGAATGTACTCCATCTTGATATGGGCATCATCTTCTGGCAAATAAATATCCTCAATACGGGGCAAGTACTTACTTTTAATCTGTTTAAGCGCATTATATTCAGCAACTGCCTGATCGTAGATTTCTTCTGGCCTGAGAAACCGTTTGAGCACAAATGGCCCTAACCCTGACTCTGCATAGGCTGCATAGGTCGCCAGATACGTTTTTGCCATTGTTCCCTGTCCCAGGACACGTTGTACTTTGAAACGCCCATTAAACAGGTGGGTCTCTTCATCATTTGACGCCTCGGTTCGCAGGTTACGTGCAAGTTCGCTGAGGCGTGATGTAATTTCTTTTGCAGATGGCGGCGTATCGTTTTCAGGAATGACAATTTGCTGAAAGAGATTTGAAAGCTCAGCAGCGATTTTAGTAGGCAAAATCGACCAGCGTTTCTGGAGATCGGGAAAGTTGATGTCGCTTTCGACTGACGTCCGTATTGCTGCAATCGAAACACCCGAGATACGTTCCAGAAACACCAATGTGAGGCTAAAGACATCCGTTGCAGGGGTAGCAAATTCATATCCTACGGCCAGGTTAAAAGAAGCATAGGGGTCTTCGAATGCCACTGCAAGCTTATCAAGTGGCTCTGCGATTGTGTTAGTACCAAGGCGGGCAGCAAAGAAGTTAGTAAAGGCAATTTTTGGTGACTGGCTTTTTTGCAGCACATAAATGCCATCTGGCCCGATAGCGCGATGCACTATATTCTTACTATGTATTACATCCAGCCCTTTAAAGCTGGCCGCTGCCACCAGTAACTCCTGGGCTAACTCTTCACGTGTTTCAGGGCGAGAGCAGACGCTTAACGGTTCTCCCTTCAATGGAACAATAGGAAGCACGAGAAAATCTTCTGACCATTTTGAGGGGTCTTGCACTTCAGCAACCAGGCCAGTAGCATATAATTCTTTCAGTACCCGAAACTCTCGTAGATAAAAATCGTATTGTTCTTGCGCAACCAGCGGATCTCTCCCTAGATCATAGACCATGAGCAACCGCGGCTCGTCCCCATCCATTGTGGCGTGAAAGAGTCGCACACCTGAGCGAATGACGATGACATCTTCAATAGTATATAGGTCGATGCGGGCAGGCAATGCTGGGCGATTGGAGAGATCGACGAGAGCTTTTCTTATCAGGTTATGTACTTGCCCGACATACGGATTTCCACCCTGTGCATCAAGCGTCTGCAAACGTTGGCATACATCATCTATCAGGAAAACGCCATTTGCTGCTCGTGCATCAAGAATCTGAGGCTGCTGCTCAGTAGCAGAGAGCAACACACCACCACGAACATAATGAGCGTCCTCCTTCAATGCAGGTATACGCCAGTTCAAATGACCGGCAAGCACCTTCGTTACGTAATCCACCTTCGCAAGTGGACTGCGCTCTGAAGAACCGTCAGAGCGAATCCACTGTTCATCGTTACCACGAATCCTCCCTCGCCACGATTTCTCATCCAGAAGGAAGACCCAGCGTTTTCCAACCACCACAAAATCCATCTCAAATGATCGGCCATTGAAAGTCGAAAGCGTTTTATTACAGATCACAAGCCATGCATCAGGTAGCTGCTTTAACACTTCTGCTGCTCGTCTCTCTCCCTCAGTGGCAAACGATCCCGCGGCGCTCAACAACTCTGCCATCGTGCATGCCTCTCTTTCCATCACGCAAATTATCAGGCAACAATGATGATTATTTCCACGCTGAGAAATTCAATATGTAGCTCATCCCATTAAAGAGTTCTCAGATAACTAATGAAATCCGGTAATACCTCTATCCTTCTGTCCTTGTTTTTTCAGTACTAAATAATTCAACGAAGTTGTAGCCATAGCTATCCTCTCGGACAGGAAAAATAGGAGAATCTGCTTTGTGAGAAGGAAGGCTTCAAGAGGATTTACTGAATTTCGGCACAGATTTATAGTGACTTACTCCTCTTGCCTTCTGTCGCATTGTAGGTATTGCGGGGGAATTGTCAATCTCTTGTGCTATCAGTTAAGGCTAGAGGGGTAGTCCAGATTTTTTCGTCAGAGACGGTGGCACGGCAGGAGCAAGCCCATCCACTACTATACCTCAGTTTCGATGCTCATAGCTTCGTGTATAGTAGTGGATGGGCTTGCCCCATCCATGTAAAAAATGCAACGCTCCATAAGGTTGTATTCTCACGTGTTTGCTTGATACACCTCGATGGCTTTTAGTAGGAATGTACCCTCCTCCTCGTTATAGGGAAGCGGATAGGGCGCTGCCCGGCGGGCATTTCGCTCAGGCCTTTGTACATCTTCCTCAGGCCTTGCATGATACCTTCGTCTCCGTGGGTGAACCCTTGAATCAAGTCTGCCCATTGTTTGACAAAGGCCTGAGACTCGGCGCTGGCGGGGTCTTGACCGCTGGCAACGAGTCGTTTCAGTTCAGTGAGGACGGCGCTCCATTGCTGGCTGGATAGCCGCCTCCTGGTCTGCCTGGCTCCAATTCTTTCCCCACTCGGCTAACTTTTGCTGCTGCTCTTCGGTGTAATACTGCTTGTTCAAATCCTCTATCTGGTTCAGTTGCTCTTCAGTAACGTGCGCACTGAGACCGAGGCTTTTTGTGCGAACTCACTGGTGTAGTAAAAATGTTGATCCAGGTGCTTCCTCCTTCTTTCTGATTGGCAGTATAAAGCATGACATAACGTCATGGTCAAGGAGTTTTGAGAAGATGAGAAAAATCTGGTAAAGAGAAAAGTAGGAAGCCGAGCGGGGGGTAAAGGGCATGGATAGGATAGTGTGACTCAGCCGGGTCACAGCGAGATTGCAAGCTCGACTTCCTATTATTCAGTGTACTGGAACGTACAACAAGCAAGATGTGTATCCGTCTCAACCTTGGAATAAGTAGGGCTGAGATGATTATACCAGCGATCAGGCCGCCGATGTGATCCCAGATGCCAATGCTGGTGTTTGAAAAGCCAAACACGAGGTTTAGGCCCAGCCAGAAGATCCAGTTGCTTATAGCTCCTGTTCCATAAGCACCTAGAGCGCGTCGGTTTACAATGTAGAAGACGCCGAGAGCTCCAAAGACGCCGAAGATGGCCCCGGATGCCCCAGCTGCAAAAGCACCTGGTTGTAGAATGAAAGTGACGATACCCCCCACGATGCCCGACAGCAGGTAGATTACCAGGTAACGCCACTTGCCATAGAAGACCTCAATAGCAGGGCCGATAAAGAACAGCGAGAGCATATTCAAGCCGATGTGCAAAAGATTGAAGTGCAGGAACATGGCGGTAAAGATGCGCCAGACCTGGCCTTGCGCCACCAGGGGGTTATACTGTGCTCCCGCATTGAGCAATACGCCAAGATCGATATTCCCAAAACCTTGCAACCCGCCTGCCTGCGTCACACTTAGTAACGCGGTAATCAGGTAGACCAGAACATTGATACTAATCAGAATATTGGTCACGAAGCGGGGATTCTGACTCATCCAGAAGCGGGTGCGGATGGCGCGGCGCTGCATCATATTGGGGCGTGTCCAGGCGGGTATCTGGTCGCGGTCTATTTGTGGCTGCCCGTTTGGCCCGTCGCCAATATTTGGCGCGGCGGATGTACCCTGGCCGTTGTAGCCAGGGGTGCGCACTGGCTCGACGGGTGGGAAAGCGTTCTCAAAGGTGCCGCCGTGGGCGAGACGGGCAGCGCGTGAGCGAGCGAGTCCCGCGTCGTAGTCCTGTCCGTTGAGACGCAGCAGGTAGGCGCGCATGGCGTGCGCGTAGGCGTTGGCGGGGTCTTCGCTGATGACGGCTTCAAGATGCTGTAGGGCGCGGTCATAACGCCGGTCAAGCAGGTTGAGCAGCGCCTGGGCCATTTCGTTGGCCGCGCCGCCCTCCGGCTGTAGTTCCTGTACTTTGCGGCACGCCATATATACCACGCCATAGGAGCCGAGCGCGAGGTTGGCCTCCGCCAGCCCCAGGTGAATGTAGGGATTGTTGGGTTCTATTTGAGCGGCTTGCGCATACGCAATCGCGGCTTCGCGTGCCTGACCTTGCGCAAGCGCCTGTTTGCCGCGTTCCATATAGGTTTGTACGTCGGTTTGTGCTTCCAAAAGATTATCCTCCCATAAAATGTAACGCGATGAGCGCGAGTAAAATCGTAGCTGCGATTGTCAAGAGGGCTAGAGGCCAACTACGCGCCAGGCGATGGGTATCCTTCAACTGTGTTTGGCCGTTCCCTGTTACGAGAACATAATGGGGTGTAAAAAACCAACCCAGGATGCAGCCACTGAGAAACCCACCCAGGTGGGCATAATTATCAACATTCGGTATGACGAGTCCAAGACCAAGATTAATGCCGATGACTACCATGAGCCAGATGATTACCGGTATACCGCCGCGCCGGAAGGCTTTACGATGCACCAGCATAAAAACGCTGTACGCTCCCACAATGCCGAAGATTGCCCCCGATGCTCCAACACTCACATCTTGCGGAGCGAAAGCGAAGCTGGCGATGATGCTGATGATACCCGTCACCAGGTAAATAAGCAAGAAGCGCAGGTGTCCAAAAATGCGTTCGATGATGATGCCCAGCACGAAAAAGTTGAGCATATTAAGAGCGATATGCAAAATGTTGGCATGCAGGAAGATCGGTGTCACAAAGCGCCAGTATTGCCCGGCGCGAATGGCCTCATTATATTTGGCTCCATAGGCCACGAGTACATCCCCGTTTTGCGCATTGCTGAATACATTGGCCAGGATGTCATGCAAGGTGTGCGCGCCTGCAGCGACCGCGACCTGGTAGGCTGTGATGCACCACATGACAATCGTGCCAATGGTAATGATCCAGGTGACCCAGGCGAAGCTTCTGAGTCTGCCCAGCACTCTATTGCGGCCTATAGCGGTGTCATAACTCAACCTGACGGCATCGTTGCGGTTTATTCCGATCATATGGGTAGGGGGTGTCCCTTGCGAGAAACCTGCCTGGTCGCCAGAACTATAGGTGAAATTTTCTGCCATGATCTCCGTGCTTTTGAATCGTAGGGACGCAACATATTGCGCCCTGGTATCCCGCCTCTACATATATTACGTTTGATAAGGATGATGGTTGTCTTGTATATCGCATTGTACGGATTATATCCTATTCTATGACAAAAGCGCGAATAGTAAAGATCACAATAAAAGGCCCCCGGATTTTGTGTATAGTATATCACTCATCCGGGGGCTATTTGTTTGTAGGGACAGAGTGTTACACTCTTCGATAAGAGTAGCGCCGACGGCTGCGGTAGAGCGGATAGGTTATCAGGTGCCAGAGCGCTACGAAGATGAGCGCGCCGATCAATGCTCGAATCAGTGGGACAGGAGGACTCGTGGGAATGTAGATATCACCGATCCCAGTGATAATGATAACCTGTGTCATGAGCCAGATGCCAATTAACGCGGCAATAATTGCGCCGATGAAACCGAACGGCAGACGCCATCCTACCAGGGCCTCGGCTATGAAACCGACTATAGCAGCCACAATAAGGTACACAATGAAGTTCAGACCGAAAGTCCAGACGTTGTCACCAATTTTAATGGTTACACCGTCTGCAAGAATGAGTGATAAAGTCAGCATATATTTCTCCTTCTCCTTTCGTCCTGCCTTACAGGTTAGCAGGACACATAGGTGCTAGTGCCAGGATACAGAGTGTATATTGAATAGTGGGAGCATCCCCATTTTTCATATACCTATGAACTTGTTATACTTATTGACCTGTACAAAGACAAGTCAACAATAAAAAGTCTCAGTGTATTTTCAGTGTATTTTCAGATTTCTAAGGAATTACTGGCCCCACCTGTGAGGTCGGGCATTAATAGATAGCCAGAGTGTCAGCTATTTGTCCTCATTTCCTGATGCTGGAACGTGTCTATAGATAAGGAGAGCCGAGTTTGGCTTGCATCGGCCAGATTTCAGGTGTAAACAGAGGATTCCCCTGGTTTCCTGAAGTGTTCTGCGCTATAATGTAGAGGTGCGATTACTCCCTTGCGGCTTTCCTGAGCCGCAGGCAAGCCGGGTATTCAAGATTATCGCGTCCTGGAAAATATCTTTGTAGGGAGGCATGCCATGAAGCGTGCGAAAAACTATCTCATTATCACCGGGGTAACCGTCCTGGTATTACTGGTTGCCGGGTTCATACTTGCTGGTATTTTCGGTGTATTGCTGGATGTCCTATACATAGCCCTGATACTTCTGGCTGCCTTTTCCTTGATTTCCACGGCTGTCCTCATTTATGCGCTGCTGACGCTTATCAACACCATCATCACGGTACGCAATGAGATGAAGCCTTTGATAGAGTCGGTGCAAGAGACGGTTAACGATGTCAAAGGATCGGTGGAAGAGACATTGGGAGTCGTTAAAGATACCGCCAAAAGCGCGGGTCACGCGGCATCTACCATCGGCAGTACCGCAAAGCTGACCACTGAATTTGGGATTGCCCCTGGCGTGCGTGCAGCTGCCCTGGTAGTGGCAACACAGAAAATGGTGCGCGTCTTTATGGGGAAAGGCCGTACACGCGACCGCTATGATGAACGCCGCAAACAGCAGATGGAATTATTGGATTCGGCTGTCGGAGGAGAATAGCCATGTTTATCCTGAGTGACGCGCTTGCTCCATGGGGGCAGGCAGCAGCTATTATCCTGGCAATCTATATGTTCATCAATATCCTGGTCGGCCTGGCATTCGCGGCAGCCCTCATGTTTGGCTTTGCCTGGATACGCCAGAAGGCCGAATTGATCAAAAAATTGCGGCCGATGGTCGATAGTGTGAATAAAGCAATTGAAGCTCCAGAAAGCGCTGCTCCTCTTCAAGAGCCTCAGCACAAGCTCGTTCAGGTCGTCCATAAGGTGCAATCATTAGAGATACCACAGAAGATCGAGGGGGTGGATCACCAGGTGCACGCTGTTGAGCAGAAGATCGATCAAGGGGCCGACCGCGTAGCAGAGGCGGTGATTGAGTTTCGCGCGCGCACCGTAATGGCGAAGACAATAGTTAAAGCCTTTTTCTTGCCCGGCCTGACGAAGCCGAAGCGCCAACTTTCCTTAATGGAGGCACACGGTTTTGAGAGCGCGGTGAACAGAGACGGAATGGGTCCTCAATACTTGCCAGAAGAATCCTCTAGAGCTGTGGTTGCCCGGTCAACTAACCGTGTTGAGGGCGCACAGATCCAGGAGAGAGAGCCTGCGGGGGCCAGGCGGGCTGACAATGCACCTCCTCGTTGAGTATGCATGGCAGTTTGGGCGTTTCCAGCGTAATGCTCGCCTCTACCTGATAAATAATGCCTTGAGCGGCATTACCGCGGGCATTCTCCTGGTGCTCTACAATCTGTATCTTATCTCGCTGGGTTACGGGCCTGATTTTGTTGGACTCGTGCTGTTCGTGGGTACAATCGGGGCAGGCATCGCCATCTTTCCGGCGGGTCTCTGCGTTGATCGTTTCAGCGGGAAAACCATCCTCATCTGGTCGAACCTGCTGATTGGCCTGGCGGGTCTAGGCCAGATTCTTTTTCGACAGCCTATTCCACTGCTGATAAGCGGCTTCATCGTCGGGGTTGGCCTGGCATTTACACTGGTCATCAATGCCCCCTTTCTAACGTTCAATAGCTCCCCCGAAGAACGTTCGCATCTTTTTAGTATGAATATTTCGCTAGGGCTGGTGACGCTGGTATCAGGTGAGGTACTTGGCGGGGCTTTACCGGGCTGGTTTCGCGCAATCCACTGGTTAATGGCCCCTCTCCCATCGTGGGCACCCCCCATATTGGCGAACCAGCCTGATCCACGCTCCTATCAACTGGCTCTGCTCTTTGCAGGGATCATCGCTGGCCCTAGTCTTATCCCTTTGTTTATGTTGAGGAATGATCGGCCTCGTAGGAATGGTGATACAGTCTCCCTCAATTCTGTAGGGGCGAGGGAGGACGAGGTGGGAGGGGATGACCTTTATGGTCGCCCGCCAAACGCAGATAGTGACGGCGGGGGAAATGAATACGCTGAGGACGGGCGACCACAAGGGCCCTCCCCGCACCCCTCGTTCGCCCTCGCCCCTACGGAATTGGGATGGGGCAGGTCAGGAATGGATGAGAGGACGACGACAAAGAGCCAGACCGAGATGGAGGAGAACGAGGAGGCGACCGCTAGAGTCCCCACTGCTGACAGCAAAGTATCCGGCGTTGACACCGGCGCCGTGCCGGAAGAGAACGAGAGGGCGACCGCAAGGGTCCCCACCCTTCCCCACACCACCTCCGCCCTTACAATGATGACGAATGTGAAGGCGACGCTCAACGCTTCAAGTATGAGGAAGTTAGTGGGCAGTCGCTTCTTTTTTCTGGCGCTGGTGTATATGTTCACCGGCTTGGGGGCGGGTCTGTTTATTCCTTATTTCAATATCTTTTTTGTGCAGCATTTGAGGGCATCCTCCGCGCTTTTTGGGATGATTGATGGGGGAGCGAATGCTACGACTGCGCTCTTCACGCTGGCTGCTCCGTGGTTAGCCGCGCGCATTGGTAGAATACGTGCAATTGCTTTGACGCGCCTGGTGAGTATTCCCTTGCTGCTGACTATCGGGTTGACGAGTTATTTACCGCTAGCCGCCCTGCTGTATCCATTCCGCCAGGCAACGATGGATATGGGCGCTGGCGTTTTGCAGGTCTACTCGATGGAGGTGGTGCCGGAGCGATATCGCGGCCTGGCAAACAGCAGTTACCAGGCAGCCTTTCAGGTTCCCTGGGCCATTACTGCTTCTATTGGCGGCTTGATCATTGTGCATTTCGGCTATCCTCCGCTTTTCCTGCTGGCGGCGTGCTGCTACTTACTGACGATCGGCAGTACGAGCCAAACAAGACCCATCTTCACAGAGGAGGAACGAATGGCGAAGAACACCCAATCCACGATGCTGGCCTCCATAGTAGGCCAAGAGTACATCAGTCTGACGACGTTTCGCAAGACGGGAGCAGCGGTCGTCACTCCCGTCTGGTTCACTGAACTGGCAGGCACTCTGTATATCTATACGGATGCAACAGCGGGCAAGGTCAAGCGCATCCGCAACAACCCACAGGTGCAGTTTGCAGCCTGCACTCTGCGTGGAGTGGTGACCGGTCCAACCATTCCAGGCTCAGCGCGCATTGTGACTGACCAGGCGGAAATTGCCAGCGCGGAGACTGCTATCAACAAAAAATATGCAGTGGAACGTCGTCTTCTACGGCTGGCCAATTCGATCATGGGCCTCTTTCGACGCAAGCAGCCCAAAACAGGGATCGTCTACCTTGCCATCACAGCCTGATACGATTGAGGGTGGGTACCACTATTCGTTTGTTCGAAGTGGTACCCACCCTCTGTTTCATGCTTCATTACATCAGGCGAAGCTCGTTAGTGTTTCGTTATGCGAATGAACACAATAGTCAGTTCGTACAGGAAAGACATCGCCACGCCCAGGATAATCGGGCTGTAGAAGTCCGCGCCTGGGGTGAGGAATGTTGCTGCAATCCACATGCCGATGTGCGCGGTTGGTCGTTTCCTGCGCAGCGTCTGAGAAGTTACCAGGGCAAGTTGGGCCAGGAATGTCAGCACGAGTGGAATCTCAAAGACGATGCCAAACGCGAGCAGGAAGAATGCTACAAA
>WNGK01001648.1_pt1 | contig 25073 bp, 18 predicted proteins | sample 5400601 | NCBI WGS metagenome assembly WNGK01 (sample SAMN13153376, study PRJNA577476) | soil metagenome | isolation source: 60 cm soil or saprolite under Garry oak tree replicate 1 | place: USA:California | collected 2016-06-15
TCAGCTCTCACTTGATTACATCGACCATGTCTACGGAGTAACGGCCAAGCTTCCGCGCAACGAAGAATACAACCTCGGTTCGCAAAATAAAGCGGGCTGCGACATCGATCGCTCTTAACATTGCCGAAGGATCTACCGGCCAAAGTGACGCCGAACAAGCGCGGTTTCTCTCGATTGCTATTCGCTCTCTGTTAGAAACTGTTGCGTGTAAGCACATCATTGAGCGTCGAGGTTACTTAAGAGATCACGCGACAATATTGCGCGAGCTCGATGAGTTGGGCAAAACACTTGCTCTAAGTCTTCAGGCCATGCGAAAGTCGGTCTTGAACTGAAAACCGAAGCAAATCGTCTATCGTCTATCGTCCATCGTCTATCGCTCGTATGCGCATCCTGATTGCCACAGTCCAGGTGCCGTTCATCCGCGGAGGCGCCGAAGTCCATGCCGAAGGTCTGCGTGATGCGCTGCGCGCCGCCGGGCACGAAGTTGAGATCATCGCCGTTCCGTTCAAGTGGTATCCGCCGGAACGCATTGTGGATCACATGCTGGCGTGTCGTCTGCTCGATGTGACCGAAGTAATGGGAACTCCGGTCGACCTGCTCATTGGCTTGCGCTTTCCGGCGTATCTTATTCCGCACCAAAACAAAGTGCTGTGGATCCTGCACCAGTTTCGCACCGCATATGAGTTGTGGGACCACCAATTGGGCGACCTGATCTATTCACCTGATGGTCTTGAGGTGCGCGACGCAATCCGCCAGGCTGATCGTCAGTTCATTGCGCAGGCCAAGCTCGTTTTTGCTAATTCAGCAAACGTCGCGGCGCGGCTCAAGTACTTTTGCGATATCGAGGCGACACCCCTCTACCACCCGCCGCCAAATGCTGAAGAGTTTTACACGAATGAAGCCGAGGACTATCTGTTTTTTCCGAGTCGGCTCTGTCTGCCCAAACGCCAGGCGTTGGTGCTGGAAGCTCTGGCCCACACGAAGCAGCCGGTGGCAGCCGGTGCGCGTGCGATTTGCCGGCGCAGCCGATCAGCCTTTGTACCAGGACGAGTTGAAATCGCTTGCGCGCAGACTACGAGTGCACAATCGCGTGGAGTGGCTGGGAGAGATTAGCGAAACGGAGAAGCGGGAACTCTACGCCCGCGCGCTCGCGGTAGTCTATCCGCCCATTGATGAAGACTATGGCTACGTCACGCTCGAAGCGATGCTGGCCTCAAAGCCATTGATCGTCTGTTCCGATTCAGGCGGGCCGCTCGAATTTGTGCGCCACGAAGAGACGGGACTGATCGCGGAGCCCCAGGCCACGAGTTTGGCAAGGGCATTCGATCAGATTTGGGAAAACAGAACCTCGGCAAAAGAATGGGGTGAAGCCGGACGCGCACTTTACCAGGAGATGGACATAACCTGGCCGCACGTCGTGCGAAAACTGTTGGCCTGATACTCTTATGAAGCTCAACTGGTTTTCTCCATTACCGCCCGCAAAGACCGACATCGCGCATTACACTACGCGGGTGTTGCCCGCTCTTTTGCAGCTGGCGGACGTGACGCTCTGGACTGACCAGGACAAATGGGACAGGGGCGTCGAACAATATGCGGAGGTGCGCCCCTACCGGCTCAACCGCGTGCCGTGGGTGGACCTCAATCGCGCCGACGCAAACATTTATCAGCTCGGAAACAACCCTCTGTTTCACGGCGCCATCTGGCAGGTCTCGCGTTTGCACGCTGGAGTGGTGGTGCTTCACGATTTTCGTCTGCACCATTTCTTTGACGGTCTTTATCGCGTGCAGTGGCGCGATTTGAATTCCTATCTGGCCGTGATGGAAATGTACTATGGCGAAGAGGGCCGGCGTGAGGCGGCCGAATCATTTCGCAACGACGCACGCAACATTCAATACATGGCCGAACGATATCCACTAACGCAGCTGGCGCTCGAAAATGCGCTCGGCGTAATCGTGCATACGCAGGAATCTTATGACGCTCTGGCGCTGGAGGCGAAGTGGCCCATCGTCTACGCGCCGCTGCCCTTTGCCGCGTCAAGTCAGTCGTCGACAAAGCTACGTCGAAGCCACGGCCCGCCTTTTCATTTGATCGTTTTCGGCTATATCGGGCGGAACCGTCGGCTTGATGCGGTGCTGAAGGCACTGGCGGAATTGCCGGAAAAGGATCAATTTCATCTGGATGTTTACGGAAATATTCTGGACGAAGAAAAACACGTGCGCGCGCGGATCCGTTCGCTTGGTCTGAAAAAGCAGGTGACGCTGCACGGGTTTGCGCTCGAAGCAAAGCTCGACGAGGCATTGGCCATAGCCCATTTGGCGATCAATCTGCGCTACCCGACGATGGGCGAAGCGTCAGGCAGCCAGTTGCGTATCTGGGCCCACGGCTTGCCCAGTTTGGTGTCACAGGTTGGTTGGTATGGGTCGCTTCCGCCCGACGCGGTTGCCTTTGTGCGACCAGACGATAATGAGGTAGAAGACATCAAAGCGCACTTGCGGGCTTTTGTGGCGAACCAGAACGCCTTCTGGGAGATGGGCGAACGCGGTCGAAAAGTACTGGAACAGAAGCACACGCCGGAGCAATATGCCAAAACGATTGTCGAGATGGTGCAAGCGGCACGAGATTTTCGCCCGCGGGCTGCTTCATTTAAATTGGCCCAGCGCGCGGGAGTGTTGCTGAGCGAGTGGCTTGGGCCAGATCCGGGCCGCGAGGTTTGTGATAACGTTGCGAGACAAATTTCGACTCTCGCCGGAGGATAATCCTCTGTGCAACCTCTGTGTTCTCTGTGCCTCGGTGGTGAGTGCTTATCAGCGTCAGACTCACCTCGGAAACACAGAGGACACAGAGAATCTGTAGAGAAAACCTGATTGATGCGCATTGGAATCGACGGCCTGCCGCTGACCGAAGTTCTTACGGGCATCGGACACTACACCCTGGAACTCGCCCGCCATCTCGCGCTTGCCTCAGAGGCAGATGAGATCGAAATTGTTTCGCCACGCGCTTTTCTGTCATCGCTGAATTCGCGACAAGAGCAATCATCCAATCTGCGTTTCGTGCGCTCGCGCGTCAGCCCGCTAACGCGCCATTGGTGGTCCATCGGCCTGCCGCGCTACATTCGCAGTAACTCAATCGACTTGTTTCACGGGACAAACTTCGAGGTGCCGCTCCGCAAGGTTTGTCCCACTGTCTTGACGATCCACGATCTGTCGATGCTGTTGCATCCCGAGACGCATGAAGCAAGGCGTGTGCGGCGCGCGCGTCGCCGGCTGCCGCTGATGGCCCGTGCCGCGACGATGATCGTGACGCCCACTGAAAGCGTGCGCCAAGAAGTTCACGAACACTTGCAGATTCCGCGGGACCGGATCGCCGCCGTCCCGGAAGCCGCGCGCAGTTGCTTCCGCCGCCTTGAAGCTGCGCAAACCGTTCAAACAAGGTATCGGCTCGGCATTCAGGAAGAGTTCCTCCTCTTCGTCGGCACCGTCGAGCCACGCAAGAATCTCGATACGCTCGTGCGAGCTTTTGTGGAAGTGTTGCGCGTACGCGAGCGGCCACTGCAACTGGTGATCGCGGGAAGAGAGGGTTGGCTGGTCGACGGTTTCTTCACCGATCTAAAGCGTTCGCCCGCGGTGAGGAACATTCTTTTTACCGGCTACTTAAACGACGAAGATCTATGCGCACTCTATTCATCTTGTGCAGTGTTTGTGTATCCCACACTCTACGAAGGCTTCGGTCTGCCACCGCTTGAAGCCATGGCCTGCGGCGCGCCCGTAATCGCCAGTCGTATTCCGAGTATCGAGGAAGTCGTCGGCCCGGCCGCTCGCCTCGTCTCACCAGAAAGCGGCGCGGAGCTAACCGAAGCTATCCTTGAACTGCTTTCGTCCGAGGGAACGCGAGAAACACTATCAGCGGCAGGCACTAGGTGTGCGGCCGAGTTTTCATGGACTCGCACAGCAAGACTGACCAGAGTCGTCTATGCCAAAGCAATGGAGCGCTTTCGCCGATGACCACCCGCGCTTTGTTTTGACGCCGCTCGGACCTTCCAATGCTCATGGGTTGATACCATCAGCTTTTCATTTTCTGCTGGTCGTTTCCGCGAAGGGCACGCCCGCTCGTTTGTTGTTCCTTTTTGGATTGGGGAGAATGCCGCGACGCACGAAGACATCGCGGATGACGCTTTCGTTGGCGCCGTGGTTCAGATTCTTGTCGGCGGTGATCAATGCCTTGACGGCATCCTCAAAACTGGCTTTCCGAGAAATGAGAAAGTGATGTGCGATCACGAGTGTCTCGGCCGGTTTGCGACCGAGCGCGGCGCGCAATTCCCACAAACACGCCGACCAGATTTCGCCGTCGTCATGGACTTCACTTTTGATATCCTTCGGATATCTCTTATTACTGTCCAACCTTCTGAGGAATGGTGGCTCGGCGCCGCTATAAGCGACTGCATCCCAGTTGCCGAGAGTCGGTTTCATATTCTTGGGCTTAACGTCGGAAAAGAAGCTGGCGGCCAAAAAGTCACCAAAGCCTTCGCCCATTGCCCCGGCTTCCGCGCTGGCGCCAAAACCAGGCACCTGATTATCCTGAATCGCATGACCATACTCATGAAGGACGATCTCGGCGTCTTCGGCATCGTCGATTCCTCCGGTGCCAAAGCTCAAAGACTTGGTTCCCGGACTGTAGTGCGAATTGTCATCCGTTTCTCCCTCAATGTTCACTTCAATCGGATGGTTAAGCACATTGTTAAAGCCTAGTTCCTGGAGGTAGCGCTGCACACGGTCGATGTGAAAGTAGACCATGACCTCCTTGAAAGCGCGGTCTTGTCTGGTGAAAAGAAACTGGAGATTTTTTCTCTTGACGCGCTTGGCGGTGCCGCGAGTGCTGACGAAGGGACCATCAAGGAGACCGGTATTCTTAAGGTCTTTCAGGATCACCTGGGAATAAGCCGCCGCGGGAATCTGCGAGCTGTCCTTAAGGTGCGTGTTGTTCAAAGTGACGACCGGATTGGGATCAAATACTTTCCCCTTTCCGTCAACAGTCTTGAGTATATTGACCTTTTCCAGAATCGCTCCCGAGTAAGCGTCCAGGTACATCTTCCACTCTGCTTGAGGACTGGTAGTTTTCACGATGACTTTCCAGGCCAAAGTCGGAACGCCGTTATATGGGAAGTAGAGCAGTTCGTTCTCCAACACATCCCTGGAACTCTTGCTTGTAGCCTCCACTACTTCGAGCGCCCGGGACGTAGCTTCCTCTGCCGACAACTGTTTGACTGGCGCGGTCATTAGATCGCGTGTTCTTTTCACCTTTCTGCTCTTAGCGATGACCGGTTCGGGCACCAGATCATTTTGGATGTTGTAAACCTTACCGTCTTTATCAATGTCGATTCTTATCCAGGCGCCGGAGATTGGCATGCCTTCGTGGTACTGCTGATACAGCACATGGCTGCCAAGGATGCTTTGCTTGACTTGATCGAATTTCAACTGAGACAGGTCAGGATTGATCTGGAGGTCTCGAGCAATCTTCTTGAGCAGGGATTCAGCGATCTGAGCCGGCTCCTGCTTGCTCGGCTTCGTCTCAATATCGTAGATCCGGCCGGGAACACCGTATCGCGGGTGGGCTTCAAGTTTTGCTTTCAATCCTCTTATTTTGGCCATGGCTAGACTCCTCGTCCGAGTTAAGATGCGTGGATCAAAGAAGCGCTTGGAAGTTGCGAGACCAATGGCAAGTGCTTGAGCTCACCACCGGCCAGAGAACGAACCGCTGCGCACACGTTCGAGCCCCCAGGGTAATTTTTAAAGCTGGTACAGGGGGAATGCGACAATCGCAGACTCTTGAGGACCAGCCAGTTCTGCGAAGCGCCGGGGAGAATATGTCAGATTGCGAGCCACAGTCAATGCGATATTGGCAAAAAAGGCTAGCTTCGATGGAAGCTAGCCTTTGCACGTCAAAAATGAGAAGCGATTTAATTACGGACACTCAGAGTTGTGATGGGTGACGGTATTGCCGAACCGCAGTTGCCACTCATCGGAGGTGATGAACGAGCAAACCATCTGATGCTGTTTGCTGACATCGCGCAGCGGTCCGCTGTTCACCTGGCCCAGCCAGAACCGGAAGCCAGAGATGTCCGAGTCGCGCCGCAAATAACCCGAATACTGCGAGTAGACAAACGCGCGGTTGTATTCTGCATTGATCAACGATCCATTGCTGATGGGATTGGCCGCATTATCGTCCGCGAGGCGATAGATCACACCACCACGGCTCCCCAACGCGACGAGTGCGCTCTTCTGCGATGTCAGATCCACCCCGAGATCATTCTTGATCGTGGTGAGCACGGCATCGACAAACTGATCCAGCGTAAGATTTGCCGCGTACCTATTGATAAAGTCAGGTCGTTGCACAAAGTCATTGGCTAAAGCCAATTGCGACTGGGCCAGGTTTGAAGCGTCGATGGCCGCGCGATCAGGCTTAAACGCATCGTAGCTGGGAATCTTCAAGTTCTCGCCAGGAAAATTTGAGTCTGGAAATGGATTGGGTTTGGGCTGACTGTTGCCAAAAGCGATCCGGTACAAGCGATAAGCGTACGCACCGGTTTTCTGATACTCCAACTCAAAGAAGAACGCGTTTGAAACGTCGATGCGCTTGGCGAAAATGCATGCCTGATTCGATCCACAGGCTGAAATCTGAGATATCCAGTAAGAAAACCCGCCGGCATCCGGAAAACGATTGAGGAAATCAACGTACGACTGATTAACGAAGAAATCCGCGTCGTCGATGGTGATCACCTGATTTGTGCCCGGCCGCAGACGAACGGGCTTGACCTTGACGTTTCCGTAATAGAGGTCAGCGGGAAGATTCGGTCCGTCCGGCGTCTTAATTTGCAACGTTGGCGCCTGGCCCATGGCGCAGACCGCAGCGAGCGCAATCGTTAGGGTAATAACTGTCAGCTTAAGCATCACAAGACTCCTAGTAGCGGCAGGACTGTTTTCGGTCCTTAGTAACTTTAGAGACAAGGTAGGTTGCTTCTCTGTTCCAATAGTGCGGGGCTGCGCCCGTAACGACGCAAACCAGTTTAGCTTGCGATGACTCGCCTGTCAACGAAATCGTTGGGGAATCCACCTGTTTCAATCAAACTGACTGTATGCGATGCGGCTCTCAGAATCCCTCTCGAGATTCAGGCAAAGGCCCGTATCTACCGGCGCCACCCAAAGGACGGACAGCGAGGCGAGGCCCGCGCTTTCCCAACAAGGTCGCACGCCTTCTTAGACGCTGCGGTCGAGCCAATGGCCGACCTTGTTATCGCCAGTATTCGTTCCTGCCGTGCATATGCGTCAATCCTCCGGCGCCGGTCGTCAAAAATGTCGTCCCAGCGCCCCGAAGCGTGTTACCATGCGCCTCAGCAGGAAGACGCTCTCAGCTTCCAGTTCGACGGTTTCGATTCCATCGCCCCCGGGTTCAAATGAGACGCTCCGCTAGCATAATCACACTCTTTTCTATGCTGCTCGGTTCGACAATCGCCGTCCGTCCGTACACAGTGCAGCTAACGGACAGGTCCGGGAACCTGCAAGTGAGATGGCTCAAGAAGACGATCAACGTTGCGCTCTCTACTTCCCTGACATCGCCTGGAGCCAATATCAAACCGGGCAGCGACGTCGCTGGGGCGGCGCGCAGGGCGATGGCCAGATGGTCCGGCGTCGCGAACATTCAGTTTGTTGAAACCGTATCGAATGCCCAATCAATCAGTCCCTCAGCAGGCGGCGATGGGATCAGCCTGATCACAATTGCCGACACACCCGAGAACAACGCCGCCTTCGCTGTCGGCAGCAACACTGGCCGAACGCGGGTCTTTTATGACTCTGCGACCGGATCGATCACCGAGGCTGACGTCGTCATCAACCCCCATCCGGTTTCTGCTGATGGATCGCCCGCTCAATTCTCGACCGACGGAACGCCGGGTACTTACGATCTCGAATCAGCGTTCACGCATGAGCTTGGTCATCTTCTGGGTTTGGAACACTCGGGCGTAATCGCCGCCACGATGCAGGCACGGCAGGGGGTTAATGGACTCTACAATCTGCCCTCGGCAACCAACCGCACATTGTCGGAGGATGATCGAGCGGCGGTGCGCGGGATTTACGGACCGCACGAGGGCCTCGGTGCGATCGAGGGACGGATCCTGGGTAGCTCAGGCGGGAGCGTTTATGGCGCGCACCTCTGGGCTGAAAACCTTCAGACGGGTCGAGTGATCGCCAGCGGCATCACCCTCGCGGATGGCAGCTATCGCATCGAGAGTCTTCCTCCCGCCCAGTATCGCCTCGTCGTGGCGTATCTGGATGGCGCGGTGATGGCCAGCGAAATCGCTTCATCGGGCGGGGCGTATGTTGGCATGGCGTCACAGCCCGCGTTTCAAACGACGGAGCTCGCAAATCAGATCAGTGTCATGCCAAATGCGACCGCGAGTTTGAATGCGATCCTAAGTGCGCGGCAGAACTCCCCGCCGACTTTGAAACCGAGATTACTGGGAATGAAGGCGCAGCTTTCGAATGTTGCGGTAGCGGTCGAGGCAGGCAAGACCTACACGGTCTACGTTGGCGGTGAAGGAGTGGATCAAGTCCTGGGAAGTGCGATTACAGTGACGTCGCCGTTTATGATTGTGAATCCGATTAGCTTGACGCTCCAGCAATTCGGCGCGTCATTTCCGGTGATCAGTTTTGAGGTGAGGGTGGCGCCGAATGCACAGTTTGGCGACTATAGCATTCGCATGCAGGCGAACTCAGGCGAGGTAGCCTATCTTGTCGGCGGCCTTACGGTCGATCCTGGAGTCAACACGGTCACACCGAATCCAGTCGACGACGCTCAGTTCTTTGTACGGCAACACTATCGAGATTTCCTCGGTCGCGATCCGGATCAAGCCGGTCTCGATTATTGGACCAGTCAAATCGCGCAGTGTGGCACTGACGCCGATTGCGTTCATTCGCGGCGCCTTGATGTGTCGGCGGCATTCTTTATCGAGACGGAGTTTCAAGAGACGGGATCGTTTGTCTATCGGCTCTACAAGTCTGCTTTTGGTCGCAGACCAAACTTCGCCCAGTTCTTCGCGGACCGCAGCCAGATGCTCGTTGGGTCGAATCTCGAAGGGAGCAAGCAGGCCTTTGCCAGAGCGCTGGTTCAGCGGCGCGAGTTCGCCCAGAAGTTCCCGGCCTCGATGGATGCCGATCGATTTGTCGATACGTTGCTGGCGAGCGTCGCGCAGAACTCCGGCATCGACCTCGCTGCTCAGCGCGCGCATTTGATCGGGCTTTACGACGGTACGAACGCGGGCCGGGCGGCGATCATTCGTGAGGTGGCTGAGAACGCGGCATTTGCCCGGAGCGAATACGATCGAGCCTTTGTGCTGATGCAATACTTTGGCTACCTGCGGCGCGATCCCGATCAGCGTGGTTATGATTTCTGGGTGAACGTCTTAGACAACAAACTGCCCAACGATACGTTAGCCTATCGCGCGATGGTTTGCGCGTTTGTGTCTTCAACTGAGTACCAATCACGATTCGGGATGATTATGACGCACACGAATGGCGAGTGTGGGCCATAGCAGGCGACTGTCCGAAAATAAAGGCAGCGAGACTTCCAGCAGAACGATCTCCAGCGAGTTTCCTCACGGCCTCAGTCTTGCAGTGAGTTCGTCCGTCAGCGATTCCAAACACTAAGAAACACTCACCAGATTCATGTTTGGTGAGAGTTTGCCGGAGTTTGCCGGAAGCGGGTGACGAATGAGGTTGAACTCCCGCTCAAATGCCTTGAGACACGTCCCTGAGGGACAATATGGAGTTACCAGCAATGTTTAAGAAACTCATGACAATGGCACTAGTTATCCTGCTGGTCCAAGTGACTTGCGCGAGCACTACCGCGGTGGCGAGCACCCGAGCCGAGAAAGAAGCACACCTGGCCGACAAGGTCAAAGCGGGCATCGCCAAGCTTGGCACAGGCAAGCAGGCAATCGTAAAGGTTAAGCTGCGAGACGGTACGAAGCTCGCAGGTTACATAAGCGAAGCGAACGAGAATAGTTTCGTCATCGTCGATTGTAAGACCGGCATCTCCACAACCGTGGCTTATCCGAATGTCACTCAGGTCAAAGGTAATAATCTTTCAAGCGGCGTATGGTTAGCCATTGGCATCGGCGCTTTGATAGGCATAGGCCTCTTAATGGCTGTCGCGTTGCGAGGGCGTTGAGTGGGGCGTTCGAGATCGACGCTTGCGGTTGACGCATGACTGACTGTCGCTCCCGCATCAATCTGTTCTAATCGAGTCGACCTCGGTTTCGCGCACGACGCGCTCGACTGCTGTGCGAAAGGATGGTCCGTCTAGGGCCGGATAGCGATAAAGCTGGCCTTCGATAGCAGTGAACAGTTCGAGCAGCCGCTGCGGTTGTACCAAACCGCGCCGGATCATCTCACGGACGTCCCACTGGTCGACCGTATGACCTCGCTCAATTTTCGCGAGTGCTTGAGCATAGAAATCGTAGTGAAAGAATGCGAGCTTACTTTCTTGCTGGATGAACTGGCTTCGTTCCTGCCATCCGGGTAACTCGGGGATAAAGTGATCTGGCGAAGCCAGCTCGATGTTCATCTGGAAACGTTCCTTGAGGGGTGGCAAGCTCCTGAAGACCTCGTCGCTTTCGGGAATGATCTTCAGATCGACATCTATGGTGGAGTCGCGCCAACCCAATAAAACTGCTGTCGCGCCGCCGACAAGATAGACGCGATAGGGGCTCGTCACGCCGGTTCCGAGCGCTCTCATGAACTCCTGTAATCGCGTGAACGTTACCGGTTGACGCATTCGGCTGCCCGTTCGAAACTGACCAATCTTCGGATCAGAGCGTTATAGCGCGTGTGGGCTGAGTCTGATCCTTCCTGTGCTAAGAGCGCATACAAGCGATGCTCAGGGTTTTTTGGCAACTGGTCCGGCAGTTTGAACCCTGCGCGTCGTAGCCTGGGCGCGCCGATCGCGACAATCAGGGCCGCGATCGTCTCGCGACCCTCGCGCAGATCTCGCAAGCCTGTTTCGATCGTGTCGTTTCCCGGCAATGCTGCGTTCATAGATTTCTGCGTCTTCGAATCAAGCATAAAACCAACACTCTACATCGCCCCAATTGTTGGAACAGCTATTCTAGCACTGCTGAAACGACCTCGAACGCCAGCACAAGCGGCTCTGAATCTTGTTGCTCAAACCAGCAGATGTCCTGACAGACGAGATCGATCTTGAGCGTGTAACGGCCTGGCCTCTCCGGCGCCGGATGATTCACTTTTAGCTGTACTCTTTCTCCCGGCGCGACGGCGCGCGGCAAAGGCGGCGAGCCGTGAGTCTCGTCGATTACTTCGTTCATCTCGTTTAGGATCTTCACGCCGAGACGCACCGTGCCTTTTGGCGCCGCGCGACTCACCAGCCACAGAGTGTCGCCAGCGTTTTCGATCTCGATCGGCAGATTAATGGCCGCGCCAGGAACGACAATTGAGGGGAGCTCTCCCCGGAGAGTGAATCTCGCTCGCAACTCGCCCGGATTCCGACTGTCGAGAATCTCTCCCCCTTTCAACGACACCTTTTTGCAGAGCAGGTAATTAAACGCCGGAGTTTCGATGGGCAAGAGACGATCGCCATTTAGCGTCTCGCGATCGAAGAGCCCATTGACGCTTATGTAATCGCCAACGACCGCGAATCCGTGCTCGCGCAACAAGCTCAAGAGGTAGTCGCGGCTAAAAGGCGACTCGAGCGTCTCGTACTGACGCATCGCGTTGCGCAGTTCGACTTCGGTCTCGGAACCCTCTGGCGGTTGCTCGCCTTCGAGGACGAAGAGCTGACCGCCGTAGTCGAGCATCGCCGCGACGTTTTTCAACACTGCACGCTCGTCTTCAAAGTGATGCAGGGAGTCGTAGCAGATGATCGCCTCGAACGCTTCCTTGAGTGGCTCAGCCTCAACGTCATGGATCAGGAAACGATAATTCAAGATCTTTTCATGATCGAGACCGTAGGGCACTTTGCTCAAACGCTCACGCGCCACCGCTACAAGAGCAGGACTGATGTCGATGCCGGTGACTTGGTAGCCGAGCCGCGCAAAATATTCGCACAGCCAACCGGAGCCACAGCCTAGGTCCAGGATGCGCGAACCGGGCGGCAGCGCAAGCGCGACCGCCATATTGGCGAAATCGCAGAAGTGACGATGAGTGTCTGTATCAAGACCTTCGCCTGACCAGCGTGCGTGTTTGTAGGCGAGATTGTAGAAGGGCTTCGTCAGCAAATGATGGCGATCACTTGGGCCCAGTCGATTCGAATATTCGACGGCTCCACGCTTGTAGTCCAGGCCATCAATCTTTCGGAATCGCATAAATGAAGTAACAGTATAGCAGCGGTTCGCCGAAAACCCTGGCTTTGAAGGATCGCCTCGTCGTATTCTCAACCCTTCCGATGGAAGCAAACCGGCTGACGCATACTTCGGGGAAACGTCTTAAGCTGTTGCTCGCAACGGCCATTTTCCTGATCACGTTTTTAATCTTTCGGGCCTCGCCAGTTCGCGAAATGACGGATTCGAATTACACGATGCTGACCAGCCAGACTCTTTTCCAATATCACACATTCAAGCTCGACCGTTATCGCTTCCCCGACATCCGGACCATTGACCGTTCCGGCTTGGGAGCCAATACAACTGTCTATCAGATCGAATCCGTCAACAGTCATCTTTTCTATTACTTTCCGCCCGGCACGCCGGTGCTTTCGTTGCCTTACGCGGCTTTGATGAAGAAGTTGGGAGTGTCAGCCGCGAATGAAGATGGCAGCTACAACCCGGAGGGCGAGTTAGCGATCCAGGGCAGTCTCGCAGCATTCCTGATGGCTGCTGCGACAGTGATCTTTTTCTACCTGGGCTGTCTCGCGCTCTCGCCTGGCTGGAGCGTAATCGTCGCCCTGGGCGGCGCGCTCGGCACGCAAGTATGGAGCACGGCATCCAGAGTGATGTGGTCAGATACCCTGGCCATCGTATTGATCGCGGGTGTGATATGGATTCTCTTGAGTCGCGAGAACAGTCGGATATGGACCGGTTGGTCCGCCTCAGTGCTGGCCACCTTGTTGGCGTGGAGTTATTTTGTCAGGCCGACTAATTCGATCGCGATCGTGGCGGTAACCATTTACCTCCTGATTTTTCAGCGAAAGATCTTTTCCGGCTTTGCGATCACCGGCGCCGCATGGTTCGGATTGTTCACGATTTATTCCTGGCATAATTTTGGTCAGGCCCTGCCCTATTACTTTCGCGCTAATCGCCTTCACTCTGGACAGTATTGGGAGGCCCTGGCCGGCAACCTTATCAGTCCGTCGCGCGGCTTATTCGTGTTTGTGCCCGTGCTCTTTTTTGTTGTTTATCTACTCTCACGTTTCTGGAAGAAATTGTTTCTGAAGCGCCTGGCGGCGCTTTCCCTGGTTTTGACAGTGGGACATCTGTTAATCGTCGCGGCGTTTGTGCCGTGGCATGGCGGCGGGTGTTTTGGACCACGGTACACGACGGGACTGGTGCCGTGGTTTGTCTTGTTGGCCATCCTCGGCTTGCGAACGATGTTGGATTATAAGCCGTCCAGGAAAGCATATCTCGCGCAACTGATCGCGGGTGGAGTGCTACTAGCTTTAAGCGTCATCATCAATGCGCGCGGCGCGATCTCTTACGAAACCTCTTTGTGGAATGACTCGCCGGAGAATATTGATTTCGACGCTCGGCGCGTCTGGGACTGGCGCTATCCTCAGTTCCTCGCGGGCCTGGTTCGTCCGCCTGTGCCCCCGAACTTTCCCACCGTCCGCCTACCTGCGACGATTGATTTTACTTCGCATGACGCCGACAAGTTTTTGTGGTACGGCTGGAGCGGTCCGGAGCCAGAGTTTCGCTGGACGCGCGCCGGCGAAGCGACAGTAATCTTCAAACTGGAAAACCCAGCCGACTTGCTGCTCAAGATCAAGGCCAGCCCTTTTCTGTTTCCGGGAAAAGTAGGGCGACAGAGTTTGAGCGTCAGCTTGAACGACAAAGTGGTTGGCAGCTTTGTAATGGACGAAGCCAAAGAATATGATTTGACGCTGCGCTTTTCGGCCAGTGATTTGAAGCAAGAAAATGTTCTAAGCTTGAATCTGCCGAATGCCACGTCACCGCGATCATTGAGGGTTAGTTATGATCCCAGGCATCTCGGAATCGCCGTACACTCTATAAGTTTTCAACCAGCAGAGGCGAGTAGTCGTTGAGCCTTTGAAGACCACGCACCGCCCTTTGCAGTTATGAGCATTCAGACAAACGGGCGAATCAAGTCTGTTGGAGATTAACACGACGCAGAAGAACTCATTGGGTACGCGGTGGTGGGGCGCAACTCGCGCCGCTTGTGCGAACCCTGCGCTGCGCTCCAGCGTCTTCGCTTTTCTGCTGTCGCGACTGCTCATTTTATTCATCCTGGTCTTGACGGCAAACATTTTGTTCGACGCGCCGGTGCGCGGACCAGTGGGCGACGTGCACAATTCGAACATCTTACTGCGCCGCGGTGTTACCGAGGTGCTGCGACGCGTGACCCTCGGAGCCGACAGTCTTTGGATTATCAACATTGCCCGCGATGGTTACGAGAAAGAACCATTCAACACGACGGCCCAACACAAATGGGCGTTTTTCCCGCTATATCCGCTGCTGTTGCGCTTTTGCGCCAGCTTAACGGGCGAATTCCCTCTGACCGGGATCGTGCTTTCGAATTGTTTTCTTTTCTGCGCTTTGGTGTTGGTCTACCAGACGGCGCGGGCCTTTGGTGGCGACGCTTTGGTAGCGAACCGCACGGTTTTCTATCTCGCCTTCTTCCCAGTCAGCTATTTTTTTTCACTCGCACAAACAGAGTCGTTGTTTTTGCTGCTGACGGTGAGCTGTGTCTACGCCGCAAAGCGTGAGCGGTGGTGGTTAGCGGGAATGCTGGGTGGCCTCGCCTCCGCGACTCGCTTTGCCGGAGTTTTTCTGACCATTCCACTTGGCGTTCTTTACTGGCAGGCCTCTCGCACCAACGCCCTCGGGACAAGTCCCGACGCTAAACGGTCTTCACAAAAAATTAGGACCGACGTCATCGCGCTACTCCTGGTGCCCACAGGCTTGCTTGCATTCATGATCTTTCTCAAGCACATCACTGGCGACGCTTTCGCTTTTGCTCATATTCAGGTGGCTTGGGGCCACACCGCGGGATTTTTCTGGCAGCCGCTTTTGACCTACCTCCGCGATCCGCTGCAGGTGAGCGCGGGGTGGGATTTCCGTTTACTCAACTTCGCGGCTACGATTACTGCGCTGGTTTGTTCGATCGTACTTATGAAGCGGCGCGAGTGGGCTCTGGGTCTTTTCTCGCTCGTTTCGATTGTTGTTCCGCTGTCCTACCAGCCACTGCTGCAGTCGTTGGCGCGTTATGTGATGGTGATCTTTCCGGTCTACATAGTGCTGGCGCGGGCCGGTAGCTCAACAAGAATCGATCAAGTCATTCAAGCGATCTTCGTCGGCTTGCTTTGCCTGATGAGCGCAATGCTGGCGGGCAGCGTGACGCTTGCCTTTGCTTAATCGTGCCCTTCAAAAGACTGCGGAGCATTCACTTCTGCTCGATCTTCAACTGCCGCTCCGTGGAAGCCGCGAATGCTTCAGTGAATCCGGCATAGTCGTTGTGGCGATCCAGCTTGTAGAGCCAGAACTGATAGCCGCCCTCGTCGGGGTCGCGCTTCAAATAACCAAAGTAATGCAGTAACACGAAGGCCCGGTTGAACTCGCGCACCTCGAAGGAGTTGTTCTCGATCACGTTTCTGAGAATCGCCGCGCGCGTGGTGGCCCCGTTTCGCAAATCAAGGATCAGCTTGTCACGGTCGGCGCCCCTCGTTGTTAGACCGGCGTCAGCTAAGAGCGTGTCCACATAATGTTCATCGTTCAGCGACTGGTATTTCGCTTTGAACTCAGGTCGCTCGATCCATGTCCCGATAAATTTCTGTTTGCCGGCCTCGAGGTTTTCATCGCTACCATCCTGCTTCAGCAGTTGGACGTCGGGCAGGAACTCCGCAAAGAGCGGCGCCCGGCCATAAGAAGCCTCATAGAGCCGATAGAGGAAGAAGCCGGTTTGTTGAAAGTCGGCGACTAAACCGGTGAACAATGGCTCGCGTGCGGCGCGCGACACCGGCGGCGGGCGCGGTCCTTCGGTAAGGGCTTCCGGTTCCGTCTTTACTACCGCGTAAAGATCGTTTCGCAGTCGCAGCCCGCTTCGCATGCCACCGTCAAAGCTCCTGATGAAACGCAAACGCCCGGCATTAATGCCACGATTGAGAAAGTCTTCGGTTTCCATTCGTCGTTCCGGCGACATGAAGGCATTGTGGATAGTCACGTACGACGCCGGAATTGTCTCAAGCAAATCAAGCAGTCGTTCGGGAATGGGGGGATTCGTTGTCAGCGCTTCTATCTCTTGATCAATGGGCGGCGTAAAACTGTTTCTGGCCGTTACCAATGGGTGCTGGTGGTCGGCAGCGCGCAACATGTAAAGGGTACTACTGTCGCCGGCAGGCAGTTCAACAATTCCGCCAGACATTTTTTTCTCTTTCAAGTAAACAGTCATCTCGTCCGGATCCACCTGGCCGCGAACCAATGGCAATGGCGCTACTCGCTGATCCAGCAACACAAACAGAATTAGCAAAGCGTAGATCGGCGCGGCCGGCAGCCTGGGCCAATAGTGTTGCAGAGCTTGGACCAAACAACGTGCTCCCAAACCAGCCAGCAGAGCGAGGCCGAGATAACAGATCATGCTCCAGCGCACTGCGGCGCGCATTGCGCGGAAGAGCGGAACGAATTCGTAAAGGAGCCGATGGACAAAGAAATTCAAACCGAGCGAGCCGCAGAAACCAATCACGATCCAAACGCTACCATGGACTAATAACTCAGTGTTGGGAGTTGTCGTGGCGCGTGCGGCAGAGTTTGAGATCCGCCTCGACCGATGGCGAGTGAGTAGCCACACGGATCCGACGATGCTGATTAACGCGAGCAGCAGGATAACGACGCCGGGAAAGAGCGCCATTTCGTAATCTAGTCTGCCCGCGCCCAATCCTTTCCAGAACCGATTGCCCTCCTGGACCGCTAACCAATTAGCGGCGGAGGCAGAAAACACTTGCACCTCAGCCGCGCCGCGGACGAACCCATGGGACTGCGCGGCGCGACGAAACGGAAGTAGGAACGGAATCAAAAACAGCGACGACAGGCACAGCGAGATTGCCACGCGCAACCAGAAAGAGGAGTCACGCCAGGCGCGATAACGCGCCAGCAGCAACACTCCGGAAACTGCCAGCGGAATCAAGACGAGAATGAACCAGGTGAAACACGTCAGCGCATTCATGAAAAAAGTGACGCCCAGCCAACCGGCGCGCCGCCAACTTCGCTCACGCGCAAACAGAATCAGCGCTTCGAACAGCAACGGAATCCAACCCGCGAAGATCAGCGGCAGATGAGCAAGATGATGGAAGCGGTAGGGAATGAAAATCAGCGCAATCGCTGCCACCCAGGCGACGGAGTTTGATGCAGAAAGCGTTCGCGCGAGGCGAAACATGCCGTAGCCCGTAAAAGGAAAGCTAAGAAAAGCCGCAACGCTGTACATGGTCAGGGGCCGAAGCCCGAAAGCAAAAAGAGGGAAAAACAAGAGTGCGATGCCATAGTCGTTTTCACCAAAGGCGAGCGTGTTTCGATAAGGATAGAAGATGGTGGCGTCGAAGAGATGTAGCGGGTCATGGAAGGTCTGATGATAATCCCACCAGAGAAAGTAAGCGTGAGCGTAAGAATCGCCTTCATCGCCGACTGCAGTGCGCAGGTGCAGCACCCACGGCCAGGTCATGACCGCGGTTAACACAAGGAAGCCGAAGACGATCAGCGATTCGCGACGTAATCTGCGGGCAAATGAAACGGGAGTGCTTTCTAAGATCATTGGTTGAATGTCATCAGGACTGTGGCTCACTTAGGAACGTAATTTTTTACCCCGGCGTTCTGCGCATCAGGCTCGGTCCTGGTCACGGCGTAGAGATCATTATGCTGTCTTACGCCTTCACTAGTCATTGCGTCGGAGCTCGTGATAAATCGCAAGCGTCCCCTCGCCACACCGCGGTTGAGAAAACTGTCGATCGCTTCACGATCGTCCGGTGAGAGAAAAGCGTAGTGGATCGTTACGTACGAGACTGGGATATTCTCGAAGATGTCCAACACGCGATCCGGAATCGGTCGACTCGAAGTCAATTGCTCGATCTCATTTTGCAAAGGCGGCACAAAGCTGTACCGCCCGTTGACTATCGGGTGCAAGTGGTCGGCCGCGCGCAGCATGTAGATGTGGTCTCGTTCGCCAATTGGCAGTTCAATTATTCCGCCGGACATTTTCCGATTCTTGAGATCGAGAGTGAGTGCGTCGGGATTGATCTCGCCACGGGTCAGCGCGAGGGGAGCAGCGTGCAGCTCAAAGAGTATGGCCACAACGATGACGCCGTAGACTATGGCTTTGCCGAACCTGGGCCACCACCGTCCAACCGCGTCGGTGAATCGTTGTGCGCCCAGGCCCGCAAGCAGCGCCAGACCGACATAGGCGATCATGGCCCAACGCGTGGCTACGCGCATGCCGCGAAAAAGATAAACGTGATCGTACAGGAATTTGTGGAAAGAGAAGTTCAATCCGAAAGAACCGGCAAAGCCGATGGTGATCCAGACCAGCGCATGTCCGAACAATTCTGAGCGCCTGCGCGAATTGAAACTTGCTGATAGGTTTTTATCTCCGCCCATGCATCTTCGGAGCACCCTTGGATAGGCAATCAAACAGCGAACAAGAACGGTGAGGATAAGGATATTAAGGGCGCGCGCAGGTCCGGTTGCGCTCAGTATCACGTGTCCAAACAGGCGCAGCTTGAAAACCTCATAACCCAGAGTCAGGAGCGCGATAATCCCGGAGATGATCGCGGCTGAATCAAGCAGTCCCAGAACGATCCTCTTATACCCTGCATCTGCTTCTTCAATCCGGTCCTTCGTTTGTCGTGGCGGTAATAGAAATGCCGCCAGCGCCAACAGCGGGGCCAGCAAGCCGGGGAAGAGGACCATCTCCGTATCTACTCCCGCTGCGCCAAGCCCGCGCCAGACTTTGTTTCGTTCCTCCGCGGCCAACCAATTAATGAAGCGTGCGGAATACTGTCTGACCTCATCCGGCGATCGAATGAATCCGTTCACCGCGGCGACGCGACGGAGCGGCAGCAAGAAGGGAAGCAGTAACAATGACGCGAGGCAAAGCGTCGCAGCGCTTCGCAGCCAGAAGTTGCGATCACGCCAGGCATTGTTTCTAGTAAGGAGCAGCACGGCGGAAATTCCCAGCGGGATTATTGTAAGGATCAACCAGGTCGTACACGTAAGTGCGTTCATCAGGAAGGCGAATCCCAACCACGCCGCTCGCGGCCAGGTTCGCTTCCGCGCAAAGAGCACCAGTGCCTCGAACAGCAAGGGAATCCAGCCTGCAAAGATCAAATGCAGATGCGAAAGATGATGAAAGCGAAAGGGCAGAAAGGCGATGATTAGCCCCGCTATCCAGGCAATTGCCGTCGATGCCGATAACGTGCGCGCCAGACGAAATGTGCCGTAGGCGGTGAAAGGAAAGCTGAGGAATGTGGCTATGCCGTAAACGGTCAGCGGCCGGAGCCCGATCACAAAAAGCGGAAAGAAAAGCAGGCTCACACCGTAATCGAATTCGCCGAAGGCCAGTGTGTCCTTGTACGGATAAAGGATGGTGGCCTGAAAAAGATGCAGCGGAGCATGAAACGTCTGATGAAAATCCCACCAAAGAAAATAAGAAATGGCGTAAGGATCACCGGTGTCAGCCACTGCATCGCGAAGCTGCAAAACCCACGGCCAGGTCATGATTGCCGTCAGCGCGAGGAACCCGAGAAAGATCAGGAACTCGCGAGCGATTGGACGGCGAATGGGCAACGAGGGAACCTCATCAGCAACCGCAACGGCAGTCGCGAAACAGGCTGAGAGTTACGAAGAGCTCTACATCAGACGTTCTTCAAATGCGCTCGAAGCATAGATTAGTCTGCCGCCAGGCAGCAAGTGACATTTGTCTGGTCTATAATCCCATCACATCAACGGTCCGCTTAGCTCCGTAGGAGCCTGAATGTTTATAGTTACGCAACCGAGCAGGCTACACAGCGCTGTAACAGCGAAATGTTATTCTGATTCGTAACTCTGGCAGAAACTAATGTCGCTCCTTCGGAGCTGCCGAGCATATTTGGATCGATCGTCTATAAACATTACGTCCCCCCGGGACTCGCTAACGCGGTATCGCGTTGAGATTCTTAGCTGCTGCATCCTTTTGTGATCGTCCCGAATCGACATCTTTTTCCGAAACAGCGTTCGAAACCGTCGCTGAAACTGGAAAAGGCGTTGGCGCTTCGCTCCGGGCGTTTGGCTCGGTCTTCGATACGGCGTAAAGATCTGCGCCTTCGAAGCTGCGAATGAATCGAATTCTGTCGCGGGCGATCGCCCTTGAAAGAACGGTTTCGATCGCCCGCCTGTTAACCGGTCCAAGCATATCGTTGTGAACCACCAGGTAAGAGCAGGGTATTTTTTCCAGCAAGTCGATAAAGCGATCGGGAATGACTTCGGCTTGCGTAAGCGAATCGATCTCTTCTTCGAGCGGCGGCAAAAAGCCGGAAAAGGCAGTAATGAGCGGACGACCGTGATCCGCCGCACGCAGGACGTACCTGAAGTTCCACTTCGTGCCATAACCGGCCGGAAGCTCCACTATTCCGCCAGTCATCGGAGTTTGTTTCAGGCGGATAGTCACCGCGTCTGGATCGACGGCTCCATGAATGAGATTGAGTGGGAAGGCGCGCTGCTCGAACAGAAGGCTAAACGCAATGATGAAGTAAACTGTCCCCGAAGGAATCCTGGGCCAATGGCGCTTTACCAGATCGGTTAACTGCGCGGCCCCAATACCCGCCAGCAGCGCCAGACCCAAATAACAGATCATGGCCCAGCGCGCGGGCACGCGAATAGCGCGAAAGAGCGGAACGTATTCGAAAAGAATGCGGTGGAAGAGGGAATTCATCCCGAGCGATCCGCAAAACCCGATCACAATCCAGATGAGTCCCAACCAGAAACCATCCGAACGGCGCTCGGATCGCAGCGAAGCAATTAGGCTTTGCCTCGACGCTGACTTGGCGATCTCCGGGTAAGCAATCAAGATTCGTGTAAGCATTACGAGGATTAATGCAATCACGACCGGAATGATGCTGTAAATCTTGAGGAGGTAAAAGCCGAAAATGCGCAGCTTAAAAAAACCGAAGCCCGAGATTGTGACGATCAGAATGCCACAAACAATCGCCGCAGTGTCGAGGAGAATTAATATTTTCCGCTGCGCCGACAGTCGCCCTTCACCGTGATGCTTCGGCTTGACCAAAAAAAGCGCAGCCAGCGCCAGCAGCAGTGGTAATAATCCTGGGAAGAGGGCTTTCTCGCCTTTCGCGATACTTGCGTTCAACCCGTGCCACATCTTGTTGAGCCCGTCCCCGACCAGCCAATCAATCGGGTTCGCGGAATAAACCAGCGCGTCTTGTGCACTGCGGACGAAGCCGTACAACTCGCCTGCTCGACGGTACGGTAGCAAAAAGGGAATTAACCCCAGACCGGCAACTGCCACGGCCGCGAAGCCGCGTCGCCACAGCGAAAAATCCCGCCAGGCGTGGTAGCGGAAGATTAGAACTATGGCCGACAATACAAGTGGGATAGGCGTAAGCACCAACCAGTGAATGCACGTCACTCCATTCATAAAGAATGCGAGGCCAAGCCAGAGCGCGCGTCTTCTGCTTCGTTCGCGCAGGAAAAGTACCAGCGCTTCGAGCAGAATCGGAATCCAGCCTGCGAAGAGATAGATGAGATGAGGCAGTTGGCCAAACCGATACGGGATAAACGCGAAGGTGATTCCCGCCACCCAAGCCGCCCCATTCGAGCCGGTTAGCGTACGCGCCAAACGAAATGTTCCATAACCACAGAAAGCGAAGCCGAGCAGTGTCGCTAGACCATGAATTGTAAGCGGGCGCAAGCCCAGCGCGAAGAGTGGAAAAAACACCATAGCAATTCCGTAGTCGTGCTCGCTAAGAGCGAGGGTATATCGGTATGGATAGAAAACGTTGGCGTGAAAAAGATTGAGCGGATCGTGAAATGTTTGATGATAATCCCACCACAGAACCCAGGAAGCGAAATATGTATCACCGGGATCGGAGGCCGCGTCGCGCAAGTGCGTTACCCACGGCCAGGTCATGATTATCGTCAAGGTAAGGAAGGCGAGAAAGATCAGGAGATCGCGAACAATCGGGCGGTGAATGAATGAATGCAGCTTCATCGGCAAATTGTTGCGGCGCGAGAATCACGCGATTAAGCCGGCGTAGATCATTTACCTGGAACAGGCGTTGCAGGCTGCGACTTTTTGGCGATTGCTTCATTAATCAGTTGAACGATGTCCTGATGTTTCTGCCCACTGGCGAGACTAAGCGGCGTGGCGCCATCCATCTTCTTGATCTTCGGGTCCGCACCGCTTTCGAGCAGCAATTCGACTGTTTCCGTCTTGCCGTTAAAGCAAGATTCAGTGAGCGCCGAATGCCCGAACTGGTCGAGCCCATTGAGCGGCGCGCCTTTCTCGATCAAGGCCTTGACGAGTTGATTATTCCCTTTGCTCGCCGCGTCTACGAGGGCGTTGACGTTCTTGAATAAATCAATAATCTCTCTGTTCGGGGCCAGCGTCATTGGCGTGGCGCCGTCGTCTTTCCTCGCGCTTAAATCAGCGCCGTGATCGAGCAACAGTTTGACGGTATCGAGGTGGCCGGCGAAGGCAGCTTCCATTATTGGAGTGTTCCGATTGGGCCCGAGCATGTTCACATTGACGCCTTTGTCTAGCAACTCCTTGACTCGCGCGTTATCGCCTTTAGCTGCGGCCGCTAACATAGCCGCGTCCAGCGCAGATACGGTCGTCCCAGGCCTCGGCGTCTCGCGTCGAGTTTCGACACTGTCCTTGCCGCAAGCGGTCAGTATGCCCAGCAACGAGGCAGCTAAAACGAATTTACCAAGACCGGATTGTTTCCTGATCATGGGATTTGTGAACGCCCTCCTCTCTGTGATCCAAACGAAGAGCGGGTAACCTGTTCAGATAAAGTGCGGACAGTGTCGCACAGCATAAATCGTTTCGTCAAAAAGTTTCCGAGTGACGAATACTTGCGCCTCCGCGCGCGCGCTCGCGTATACTTCGCGCACATTCTGAGCTGAAGGCTCAGTGAGAACTGCAACGGATTTCGAGAAGGAAGTCTCCCGATGCTGCGAGTGGGTAAGCAACTGTTTCGACCTGGCTCCGATGTAATGCTTGCGGTCTTGCTCTTTGTTGCAACTCTTTCGATCTTTCTCGTCTCACGCGTTCATCAGGTGACAGATTCTTCATATTCAATGCTGTTGAGCGAGAGCTTGATTCATCGTCACAGTTTCGCTTTGGACAGTTACGCGTTGCCGCGCGGCGAGCCGGTCTGGTTTGGCGATTACTTCAAGTACGGAAATATTTATCAACTGGAGGTCGTGAACAGCCGCATCTATTACTACTTTCCACCGGGTAGCTCCCTGCTCTCGATTCCTTTCGTCGTGGTGATGAACGGGTTTGATATTTCCGCCACGAATGCCGACGCCACTTACAATCCGCGGGGTGAAGCGACGATTGAAGCGATTATCTCGGCGTTGTTGATGGCTGGGCTGGCTGCGATCTTTTTTTATTTGGCGCGGATGGCGCTGCCAACATGCTGGAGTGTGATCGTAGCGTTAGGTGGCGTGCTTGGCACTCAGGTGTGGAGCACGGCATCGAGAGGTTTGTGGACCGATACCTGGGGTTCATTTCTGCTCGGTTTTGTTGTGCTTATGCTGCTGGGCGCCGCAACTAATCGCATTCGGCTCAAGCCGATTCTGCTGGCGACCTTGCTTTCCTGGATGTACATCGTTCGTCCGACTTTTGCGGTGCACATCATCGCCATCACGGTTTATGTTTTTTTCTTCTACCGCTCGATCTTTCTTCGCTTGGCCATTGCCGGGGCGGTCTGGTTTGCCGCTTTCGTGCTGTATTCATGGCGTCTGTTTGGCCACATGCTTCCCGGTTACTATCGCACCAGCCGCTTGCAATTTGATGTTTTCTGGACGGCGCTGGCAGGCAATCTGATCAGTCCCGGACGCGGTCTCCTGGTCTATGTACCAGTGCTCTTATTCATCGGCTATTTGTTGGCGCGTTACCGCCGACAGTTAGTCTACCGGCGTTTGGTAGTGCTTTCGCTCGCTGTTATTGTTGCGCACATAGCGATCATTTCATGCTTTGTTCACTGGTGGGGTGGGCACAGTTTTGGCGCGCGCTTTAGTACCGGACTTGTTCCCTGGTTTGTGTTGCTCGCGATCCTGGGATTGCAGGCCATGTTAAAGGCACGCGCGACTTCCGTTTCTGGTAAGACATTTGGAAGGAAGTTGGAACTCCTGACGGGTGGCGTCCTGTTGTTTCTAAGCGCCACGATCAACGGACTCGGTGCTACCGCGGATGCGACTTGGCTGTGGAACACGCGGCCGCTGAACATCGACGAACATCCCGAACGAAACTGGGATTGGCGTCAGCCACAGTTTCTTGCAAGCTTGATCCGCCCGCCGCTGCCTAAAAATATTGCGGTAGCGACCCTTGATCGGGTTGACTTCACGACGCCCGAGTCTGCTGCATACCTCTGGTATGGCTGGAGCCCGGCGGAACCGACGTTTCGCTGGACCGAAGCGAAGGAAGCGGCGCTCGTGTTCCGTTTGAACGCAATTAAAGACCTGCAGCTTACCGCGAAGCTTCACGCGTTTGTGATCCCGAATCGACATCCCGAACAGAGACTGAGTGTCGTCCTTAACGGAAAGCCGATCGGCAAGTTCTCATTTAACGACGAGACGGCTCATGAGATTACCCTTGCGCTGCCGTCAAGTCTGTTGCGACAAAAAAACTTCGTGGAGT
>WNGK01003869.1_pt1 | contig 25070 bp, 24 predicted proteins | sample 5400601 | NCBI WGS metagenome assembly WNGK01 (sample SAMN13153376, study PRJNA577476) | soil metagenome | isolation source: 60 cm soil or saprolite under Garry oak tree replicate 1 | place: USA:California | collected 2016-06-15
GCGGCAGCGGCAGTTGTGGAACAAAAAGCAGCGGCAGTTGTAGCACGTGCGGCGTAAAAAGGACCTTGTAGCACACTTTGATGATGAGAGGGAGGCAGCACATTTATGTCGCCAGACAAGAACAAACCTGATGCCACGTGGCAGGGTCCCAGCCTTCACTGGGAGGAACCAGCAAACGAGGGGATGATGCCCCTCTCTTACGAGCAGGATGAAGCAGAAGAGGTCAATTCCGACCCACTGGTTGGTGCGCCAGGTGAGGTGGAAGGACCGGAGCAATTACAAGGTTTCAGCCTTTGGTTTGAGAGGCTGAAACAAATCGGTCAACATATCCCGTCCATCATCACTCCCCTGCTTTTTGGTGGCATCACCTTTCTATTTCTGCTACCCCTGATGCGCAGCGGCCAGTTCTACCTCCACGCGGATCGCCTGTGGCCGGCCGTGCTGGTCATCATTGCCGTCATGATATTGCAAGGAATGCTGCTTTATTATGCCGATATGAACAACGTGTACTGGACGCTCAGTATTGTTGGGGGCTTCTGCCTCTTCCTCCTCGTGGGCTGTTTCGCGCTCTTTGGACCCTTCCCCACCCTTTTCCTGGTGGTCGTCCTACTGATAGCCGGTACGATCGCGGCCCGTTTCACTAAACACAAGGTCAACGAAGGTTCTGTGGAAATAGTCTATGCTTTTGGCAAATACAGCCGCACCCTTGATCCAGGTCTGAATTTCATGCTGCCCTGGGAGAAGGTTACTGCTCAGCTACAAACAAAAGAACGAACGTGGATCTGTCCTGAGCAAATGGCACACATTTCACCCAACGATGATGTGCATCTCAAAGCCATGATCTGCTATCAATTGATGCCGGAAGACGCTCACCTGGCCCTAATTCAGGTTGAAAAGTGGGAGGAGAGCCTGCAAGAGCTTTTCAAGTCCGTCCTTCAGTCCGCTGTTACTCACCTCACTCCCGACGACTTTTATGTCTGGCCGGGTAGGTCAAGCTCACTCCCGAGCAATGACGGTGGTTTGAGGTTGAGCAACCCTGAAATAGAGGGAGCCTCGCACTGGGCACACATCAACCTGCTGCTGAAACAGCAGATGCGGGACCGGGTTGCGCCCTGGGGAGTACAAATGAACTGGGTGCACATTCGCGATATTACGCTCACGCCTGGCGCTGCCACCCAGATCATTACAGATCCCAACATCGCCTGGAATACAATGTCAGCTCCGGCGACCCCGACCCCACCTGTTATGAGCAACCAGGCCTTCCCATTCAGTAGCGCTGGAAGAGCAACAACACCACCTATCATGGGCAACCAGGCCCAGGCTTTCCCAACCAGCAGCGCTGGAAGAGCAACAACCCCGCCTGTCATGGGCAACCAGGCCCCTCCGTTAGTCCTCAAAGGCACGGCAGAGCCTCGCCAAGCTGCCCCTGGAGCGAAGCTTCCGAAAGAAGAGACATTAACGGGCGCCTATATACAGATTAAAAACGGCGTGATTACCTCACCGGACACCATTCGCACTATCGCCGCGGGTTTTCAAGCTATCGCCAATGACCCCGTAGCCAATAACAATGCCAGCTTCGATGCTGCTCGCGCCGCGCAAAGCCTTTATGAGCGGGCCAGGCTGATTGAAAATCAGAACAACACTCCCCCCCCGCTGAGCGCCGGCAGCGCCTATCGCGACGAAACTCCCACATCCGGCTGGTCGATACGCACTCCTAGCGATGATATTTTGCCGGCTGGCAGCTAGAAAAGAACGCGTAAATGAGATGAGGCCCTGCCGTATTCTTCGATTACTGCAGGGCCTCATCAGGTTCATACGAGAAAATGTTTACACCGATTTTTCGATGGGCGCCTCGATAAGGCTGCCCCATTCGGTCCAGGAACCGTCATAGTTCCGTACTCGTGGATAACCCAGCAGGTAGTTGAGCACGAACCACGTGTGGCTGCTGCGCTCACCAATGCGACAATAGGCAATGACCTCTTTATCGGGAGTGACACCTTTGCCACCGTAGAGCGCGCGCAGTTCATCCGCCGACTTAAAAGTGCCGTCATCACGCACCGCCAATGACCATGGAATGTTTGCCGCGCCCGGAATATGGCCGCCGCGCTGGGCTCCCTCCTGCGGCAGGTGTGCCGGGGCCAGCAGTTCTCCGCTGTACTCGGCAGGAGAGCGAACATCGACTAACGCCACATTTGCATTGCCAAGGTCATGCAGAACCCGGTCACGTAGCGCGCGAATCTCCGGGTGTAGAGCTTGTGCGTGATAAGTCGCGCGTGGGTAGGATGGGACTTCGGTGGTGATCTCGCGCTTATCAGCCAGCCATTTCACTCGCCCGCCGTCCAGCAGCCGGACATCCGAGTGCCCGTAGTAATTGAGTATCCACAGCGCCCAGGCGGCAAACCAGTTGTTGTTGTCCCCGTACAGTATGATGGTGGTGTCATTGCTCACACCAGCGCGCGCTAAGAGTTCCTCCAGATGCTGCCGGCTCAATGGAGCGCGCACCACCTGGTCTTGCAATTCTTTTTGCCAATTGAAACTGACAGCGCCGGGTATGTGTCCCTGATCATAGGCGGAACTATCTACGTCAACTTCGATCAAACGTACCCTGGGATCGCGCAGGTGGGCCTCTACCCAATCTGCGTCTACTACTAATTCTGGATGGGTATATCCTTTGTTTTCGGACATGAACTACTCCTCCTGTAAATAGATCTGGCGTAACAGATTTGACTAGATGATACTATAATATACTTTGTTGCTTCACAATGTCAACAATACCATATCCAGGAGGGCGCGATAAGAATTTCCAGTTGCATTACAGGTCAATCCTCCCTGCATTAACAGCCGCGATTGCCTCTTTCAATTTTTGGTACACAACATCTAGATGTTCCGGCATGACCTTGACCTCGGCAACGACCGGCATAAAATTGGTGTCACCATCCCAGCGGGGCACGATATGCAGGTGCATGTGATCGGCGAAGCCCGCGCCCGCGACTTTTCCCTCGTTAATGCCCAAATTGAACCCGGCGGGCTTCATCGCGATGCGCAAAGCTTTGAGGGCGAGCTGCGCCTGCGCCATCAGTTCGGTGAGCGTCTCTATGGGGAGTTTCTCGATGGCGCCCATATGTTGATATGGCGCGATCATTAAATGGCCATTGTTGTAAGGATAGAGGTTCAGCATCATGAAGCAGCGCTCGCCGCGGTAGAGAATATGGTGCTCTTCATCGCGGTTATCGGCTGGTAGAGCGCAAAAGATACACTCCTGGGGGTGTGGTGTTGGCGGCGCAATATAAGCCATGCGCCAGGGAGCCCATAAATGTTCCATGAAAGAATTATAGCATAGACTGCTGCAGGTGTGTTTGAGATATGTTTGCTGCGTTCGTTATTCAGCAAGAAGAAGAGAAGACGATTCGGGCAACGTTATCCACGTTAGCGCCCATTGACGAATCGCCAGCACAACTGGCTCGAGCGCTCGTCCTTTAGCTGTTAGCTGGTACTCGACACGCACGGGGATTTGGGGATAGACGACGCGCTGAACGACGCCTTCCAGCTCGAGTTCGCGCAGACGATCGCTCAGTACGCGATCGGAGAGTCCCTCGACGGTGTTGGTCAGCTCGCAAAATCGCTGCGGGCCTTCCAGAAGCGCGTATAAGAGGAGGCCCGTCCAACGCTTGCCGAGCAACTGAACGGCGTGTTCATACTTTGGACAGATGCTGCCAGTCGTTGCAGTTTGTGACATTATTGATTCTGTGATGGGCTTCGTTGCCATGTTCCGCCTCCCTCTCTGATCGTATATCAGGAGATCAGAATAGGGTAGTAACTTACATTATGTATACTGTAGTATAGCATGTTTCTGCTTCTAAGGCAAGTGATGAAACTAAGAAAAAATTAGTGAGTATAGCTCAATCATAAGTTCATTTGACACCCTTCACACCCTGTGCTACCATACAACATGAGGTAGTGTACTGAAGACACCATGAACGCCAGGGGGTCGATGAAGCCTCCCCTGCCTATGATATTTATTGCGAGAAATGAAGGATCCCACCCATGGGAACGCTCCCCATTTTCATTTTAGTGACGCTAGCTGTTCTCTTTGGCCTGTTCGTCATGCTCTTGACTCCATTCCTGGGGCCAAAGAAGCCATCGCCAGAGAAGCTAGCTCCTTATGAATGCGGCATACAAGAGATTGAAGCGCCTAAGAGGCGTTTTCCTGTCAAGTATCTTTTGACGGGTATGCTTTTTATCGTTTTCGATATCGAAATTGTTTCATTTTATCCATTGGCCATCCTGCTTCACCAGCTGAAAGTCTACGGGCTAGTCGAACTGCTCGTTTTCCTGCTGATATTGATGATCGGCTATATCTACGTGTGGCGAAAGGGCGCCTTCACATGGGAGTAAAAAACCCCTGGGAGCCAGTGCAGACTGTCTCGAATAATCAGACGCCGCGGCGACAACTGCATGTGAAAAACGGCGAGCCGGGCATTCTGACAACCCAGGTCAGCAAATTCCTTGATTGGGGACGCAGCTCCTCTCTGTGGCCTGTATCCTTTGGCCTGGCCTGTTGCGCCATCGAGATGATGTCTACCAGCGCGGACCGCTGGGACATCTCACGTTTCGGCGCCGAGGTGTTCCGCGCTTCGCCGCGCCAGGCAGACCTGATGATCATTGCCGGGCGCTGCTCAATAAAAATGGCGTCCGTGCTGCGACAGATTTATGACCAGATGCCGGACCCCAAATGGGTCATCTCCATGGGCGCCTGCGCGTCCTGCGGCGGCGTCTTTAATAACTATGCGATTGTGCAAGGAGTAGATAAAATTGTGCCGGTCGATGTCTTCATTCCAGGCTGTCCCCCGACACCCGATATGCTACTCTTCGGTTTTAATGAACTACAACGAAAAATTCGTGAAGGTATACCCAATCCTCCCGATCCCTTGAAGGCCAGCGGCCTTAAGCTGGTGGGGCCAATCGGAGAAGAATTGTAAAAACGTCCATAGTAGGGGGGCGATCCCTTGTGGTCGCCCTCCCTGAGGACGCGGGCAACTAGGGCCCCCTGGGCACCCCAAGGGATGCCCCTACGAGTGTTGTGAGGAAGTATTTTTGTATGGCCATAACAGCGACATCAACGGTCGAGACGCTGCGACAGAAATTTCCGCGGGCGATAGTTGAAACGGTCGAGTTTCGCGGTGAGCAGACGATTGTACTGAAGCCAGAAAACCTGGTAACCGTTTGTAGCTACCTTCAAAAAAACTTACAGTACAACTTCCTTTCCAGTGTGACGGCGGTGGATTGGCCCGGGCGCATTCCCCGCTTCGATGTCGTCTATCACCTGCTTTCGATCCCCAACCAGTGCGTGTTACGCCTGAAAGTGCGCGTTGGGCAGCGCAGCGAAGAGCATCCCTCCCTCCCAACGGTGGTTGGAGTATGGCCGGGAGCAAACTGGTATGAACGCGAGGTGTACGACCTCTTCGGCCTCACCTTCACAGGGCACCCGGATATGCGCCGCATTCTCATGCCTATGGACTGGACGACACACCCACTGCGCAAGGACTATCCGCTGACCGGCTTCGACTTGCCTGAGCCACATTGGGGTGGACAGGTGCCGTATGATACGAATCCCGGCGTTGGCAGCCAGACGCTGCGTACACCTGAGGGACGCGAACTCAACGAGAATCGCAGTCATATCAGCCAGAATCAGGAGCCGGGGACAAAGAAAAAATAGTGTAGGGACCTTCCCTTGCCGATTTATCGCGTCCCAGAGTGAAGTATTGTGAATGAGCAGCAACAAGCAATAGAAAATAGTTACATCATCGAGGAGAGCCAGCCCGGTGAAGATGGTCAGCGCAGCGATACAATGACCATCAATATGGGGCCGCAGCATCCCAGCACACACGGCGTGCTGCGCCTGATATTGACCATCGAGGGCGAGACCGTCGTCAAATCGGTGCCCGATATCGGCTTCCTGCATACCGGCATCGAGAAGACTGCCGAGGCGAAAACATACCACCAGGCGCTGGTCTTGACCGATCGCATGGACTACCTGGCGCCCCTTAGTAATAACCTGGGCTACTCGCTGGCCGTTGAGAAATTGCTCGGAATTGAAGACGAGATCACGGATAAGATCAAGTACACGCGCATACTTTTGGCAGAACTCCAGCGCATCGCCAGCCACCTGGTCTGGCTCGGTACGCACGCCATCGATCTTGGCGCTATGAGCGTTTTCCTCTATTGCTTCCGCGAGCGCGAGATGATCCTGGACGTCTTTGAGTACATCTCGGGCGCGCGCATGATGACCAGCTATATTTGTCCGGGTGGACTGCAGGCCGATCTTCCGCCAAAGTTCGATGCCCTGGTGCGCGAGTTTAGCAGTATCTTCCCCGCTCGATTGCAGGAATATCACGACCTGCTGACCAATAACCAGCTCTGGCTGGAACGCACGAAGAATGTTGGTCTATTGAGCGCCGGGGATGCCTTTGCTTACGGCGCCAGCGGTCCGGTGCTGCGCGGGAGCGGCGTTGTCTGGGATATCCGCAAAGCATTCCCTTATAGCGGCTACGAGCAGTTCGACTTTGATATTCCGGTGGGATCCAATGGAGATGTGTACGATCGCTACCTGGTGCGTATGTTGGAGATGGAGCAGAGCCTGAACATCGTCAACCAGGCGCTTGAAGGGATGCCCACCGGGGAATTCCGCGTCAGCAACCTCAAAGTCACTCCCCCGCCCAAGTGGCAGATCACGGGCAGCATGGAGGCGCTGATTCATCACTTCAAGCTCTTTACAGAGGGCTATCGACCGCCTGTGGGAGAGGTATTCGTGCGCACTGAGTCGCCCAAAGGCGAGCTTGGCTTCTATATTGTCAGTGATGGCAGCGCAAAACCATATCGCATGCACGTGCGCGCCCCGTCGTTCGCAAACCTTGAAGCTCTCCCGTTGATGGTCGAAGGACGCTTCCTCTCGGATGTGGTCGCGGCGATTGGTAGCATAGACATTGTGCTTGGTGAGGTTGATCGATGATTTCAGAACAGGCGAAAGAACGTATGCGCAACCTGGCATCTCGCTATCCGGCAGCGCGCTCGGCGGTGATGCCCGCGCTGTATATAGCACAACAGGAAGCGGGTTATATTACTCGCGATGCTCTGGAGGCTGTAGCCGAGACAATTGGCTTGACCGTTGATGATGTCGAGAGCGTGGCTACATTCTACACCATGTATTACCAGCAGCCGCCCGGTAAAAAGGTCATCAAGGTGTGCGCCAGCATTTCATGTTACCTGCGCAACTGCGATGCGCTGATCACTCACCTTGAACAACGTCTGGGCATCAAACGCGGCGAGACGACTGCCGATGGCAACTATACGTTGCTGGCGGTAGAATGCCTGGCTTCCTGCGGCACCGCGCCGGTCATCCAGGTCAACAACGAGTTTGTCGAACAAGTCACGTTGGAAATGGCCGATGCGCTCATCGATGAATGGGATAGAGAATTGAAGGCAAATGTAGGAACGCAATTTATTGCGTCCTCCAGTGACCAGGAGATTTCTGTGCCACGAGCGCAATAACCCGGATTACAACGCACATAAGGACACATTGACTATGCCGGAATGTATTGTCACAAAAGATATAGATACGCCAGGTATCGATACCCTGGAAGGGTACCGCCAACTTGGCGGCTATGAGAGCCTGGCGAAGGCGCTCAAGGAGTACCAGCCTGATGAGATCGTCGAACTGGTGCAGCAATCGGGTCTGCGGGGACGTGGCGGCGCCGGCTTTCCAACGGGCATGAAATGGGGATTTCTGTCGAAAAATCAGCCGCGTTACCTTTGCTGCAACTGTGACGAGAGCGAGCCAGGGACTTTCAAAGATCGCATGTTGATGGAGAAGAACCCTCATCAATTGATCGAGGGAGTTGTCATTACGAGCTTTGCCTGCCGCGTCTCGGTCGCCTTTATCTATGTGCGCGGCGAGCTGGCTTTCGCCGGTCGACAGATTGAACGAGCCATTGAAGAGGCATACGCCGCGGGCCTGATTGGGAAGAATATTTTGGGCAGTGGCTATGATCTGGAAATTATCATGCATCTCGGCGCGGGCGCCTATATCTGTGGCGAGGAAAGCGCCTTGATGGAATCGCTGGAGGGCAGACGCGGCTATCCACGCTTGAAGCCGCCCTTCCCGGCGGTCATTGGCCTTTATGGCAGCCCGACCGTCATCAACAATTGTGAGACACTCTCGACCATTCCGGCCATTATAAAGAATGGCGCCAGTTGGTACGCCTCGTTTGGCACGGAGAAAAGCAAAGGGACGCGCCTCTTTTGCCTGAGTGGGCATGTAAAAAGACCCGGCAACTATGAATTGCCCCTTGGCGCCCCGCTGCGCACGCTGATCTACGATGAGCAGTACGGCGGCGGCATCCTGGGTGACAAGCAGCTCAAAGCCATCATACCCGGCGGCTCGTCGACCCCCATGCTGGGCGCGGACACGGTCGATACACCGCTCGACTTCGAGGCTATAGCCGCGGCTGGTTCGATGCTCGGCTCAGGCGGCGTGGTTGTCATGCACGAGGATACGTGTATCGTCGGGGCCGTGCTGCGTATGACGGAGTTCTACCGCGACGAGTCGTGCGGCAAATGCACCCCTTGCCGGGAAGGGACGTACTGGTTGACAGAAATCTACGAGCGTCTCGAACACGGACGCGGGAAAGAGAGCGATATCGACCTGCTGCTGGACATATGCGATAATATCAGCGGTAAATCCTTCTGTCCCCTGGGCGACGCAGCCACCAGCCCTGTCACCAGCAGTATCAAATTGTTCCGCGCAGAATATGCATACCATGTCCAACATGGACGCTGCATGGTGGGGAGTCAGCACGCAGATTAAAGCAATATTTGAATAACAATACCTGATGAAACGGTAAAACATATATGGCAGAAGAGCATAAAGACGCAATCATACACCTGACCATCGACGACACACCCGTCGCCGTTCCCCCGGGAACACTGGTCTGGGCAGCAGCACAACAGGCAGGGATAGAGATACCCATCTATTGCTATCATCCCAAAATGCCCCCGCTTGGCGCCTGCCGCATGTGTTTTGTTGAGATCGAGAAGGCGCCCAAGCCGCCTCAGACAGCCTGTACCACACCAGTCAGCGAGGGCATGATCGTGCATACGAAGACGGAAAAGGTGCTCAAAGCGCGCAGGGGCACGCTGGAATTTCTCCTCATCAATCACCCTCTCGATTGTCCAATCTGCGACAAGGGAGGCGAGTGCGATCTGCAAGACTTCACCCTGCGCCATGGCCCTGGCGGGACGCGCTTTGACCAGTCAAAACGTCACTTTCAAAAGCCCGTGCCTGTCAGCGACAGGGTTTTACTTGACCGGGAACGTTGTATTTTGTGCCAGCGCTGCACGCGCTTCAGTTCGGAAATATCCATGGATAACGGTCTCGTGATGATCTCGCGTGGCTATAAAATGGAGGTTGGCACCGCTCCCGACCACGCTTTCGACTCGATCTTCTCCGGCAATACCGTTGAGATATGCCCCGTGGGAGCGCTCACTGCTACCGCTTACCGTTTCAAGTCGCGCCCATGGGAGTTGAAGCACATCCCCAGCGTCTGTAACAATTGTAGTGTCGGCTGCAATGTGCGTATCGATGTGCGCGTCGACAAGATCATGCGCAACATGTCGCGCGCCAACGATGCTATCGACGATGGCTGGCTCTGCGACCGCGGCCGCTGGGATTTTGAGTTCGTCAATAGCTCGCAGCGCCTGCGCGCCCCGCTTATCCGGCGCAATGGTCAACTGACGGCGGTGACATGGGAACAGGCCTTCTATTACATTGCTTCGCGCCTGGGAGAGATCATCAAAAAGCACGGGGCGAAGTCGGTCGGCGGCATTGGCTCAACCCGCGCCACTAACGAAGATTCTTATCTCTTCCAAAAACTCTTGAGGCAGGTGATCGGCACGCCCAATGTCGATCATCATCACGGCTACTTTCCAGGCCCGCGCGACGCCCTGACGGGCTTCCCCTGGATGATGACCAACAGCATCGCGGAGATCGAGCAGGCGTCACACATCATACTGATTGCCGCCGATCCCTACCAGCGCCAACCCATTCTCGAACTGCGCATCAAGAAGGCCATGAAGGGCGGGGCAAAGATCTACATCGTCAATGCCAACGAGACGAAGCTCGATCGCTTCGCCATCCAGAAGATCACGATACCCCAACATGGCGCTGGAGCGGCGGCAAAGGTGCTGTTGAGCGCGGCTGTTCGCAGCGTAGGAACCCAATTTATCGAGTCTCAGGATGAAGAGTTGAAGGCAAGAATACTACAAGAGGCGACTATGGCGGCTACCCACACGTATGCAGAGGCCCTCGGGGACGAGGTCACCGCACAATTGCGGGAACTTGCCCAGGAGATAGCGGGAGCCAGGGGGGCCATCATGCTCTACGATGAAATGGCGACGCTTGAGCCAGGATGCGAAGATCTGGCAGAAGATATACAGGCACTGGCGGTGGTCACCGGCAACATCAATCGCCCTGGCGCCGGAGTTGGCCCGCTCTTCGAGGATGCCAACTCGCTTGGCGCGCGCGATATGGGTTTGCTGCCCAATGCGCTGCCCGGCTACAAAGCTCCTTTAGAAGAGGGACTATCTTACGCCGAGATGCTGGGTAACCAGGGCAGCCCACAGCTCAAAGCGTTATATGTCATGGGGGCCAATCCCGCGCGACATGTTGAGAAGCTGCCTGATACATTGGAACTGCTCATCGTGCAGGATATTCTGCTGACTGAAACGGCTCAACAGGCCGATGTTGTTCTGCCAGCTGTGACCTTTGCAGAAAAAGACGGAAGCATGACCAACATCGATCACCACGTACAGGCTATTCGCCAGGCGCTGCGCCCCTTGCCAGGAGCGAGAGCCGACTGGGAAATCACGCTCGAGATAGCCAGGCACCTGGGGTCCAGGTGGAGTTATGCCGGCCCCAAAGAGATATTGCAAGAAATTGCCGCGGAGAACCCGTTCTATGCGGCTGTAGACTGGGATGAGCTGGGAGCGCAGGGTGTGCGCACGCAAGAGCAGGAGGTGGCGCGTGCTTGAATTTCTCAATAACGCAATCGTCGCCGATGTTATCAAAAGCGCGATCGTCATTCTCGCCCTGATGACGGCCTTCGCGTATATGACGCTGATCGAGCGGCGCGTGGTCGCCAGGATGCAGGGCCGCTTAGGGCCAAACCGGGCGGGGCCGTTTGGTTTATTTCAGCCGGTAGCCGACGCCATCAAGATGGCCTTCAAAGAACAGATTATTCCCACTCAGGCCAGGGTCGCCATTTATCTCGTCGCCCCGATTATCTCTGTGGTGGTTGCGCTCTGCGCCTTTGCCATTGTGCCCATCGGCAACAGTTGGATCGAAGGGAAAGCTTCAATCTGGGACCCGATCATTGGCGATATCAATATTGGCCTGCTCTGGATTCTGGCCATCTCTTCGCTGGCCGTCTACGGCATCGTGCTTGGTGGATGGGCCTCCGGCAACCGCTACTCTCTGCTCGGATCGCTGCGCAGCGCGGCCCAGATGGTCTCCTACGAGACAAGTCTGGGGCTGGCCCTGAGTGGCACGCTGATGTGGGCAGGCACGCTGAGCATGGTTGGCATCGTCAAGGCCCAGCTACCTTATGGGCCAACAGGCCAGGGCATCTGGTTTATTATGGCGCAGCCACTGGGCTTTGTGATTTACCTGATCGCCGGCGTCGCGGAAGTCAATCGCGCGCCATTTGACCTGCCCGAGGCCGAACAAGAATTGACGGCAGGCTACCTGACCGAGTACAGCGGGCTGCGCTGGAGCCTCTATCAAATGGCCGAATATATCAACATGATTACAGTAAGCGCTGTTGCATCGACGCTCTTTTTCGGCGGCTGGAGTTTCTTTGGTCTGGAGCGCATTCCCGGCCTGTCGATACTCATTTTCATGCTGAAAATAGCCGTGTTCCTGTTCCTGTTCATCTGGCTGCGCGCTACGCTGCCGCGTATCCGCTATGACCGGCTGATGCGACTGGGCTGGCAATTGCTCCTGCCGCTGGCCGCGCTCAACGTGGTGATTACAGCAACGGTTATTGCCTTCGGTCTGCCCTGGTGGATCAATGGCCTGGCCGGGCTGGCCATCCTGGCGGCGGTCTTGCTCCTGGTGCGCAATCGCACGAGGGAGGTACAGGCTGGCGTAACTACTCAAGCAGGAACGATACCAATGCCCGCGTCAGTACGCCTGGCTAAGTTTGAGCCTGTTGGCAAACAGTTAGTTGCTCCCATCCAGGAGCAGGACATAATAGTTTAAAATCGTGGGTGGAAAACCAGCTTTTGTTGCAGATGACAAGTGTAAGTGACTCTGGTATGATTCGGTCAAACGTCTGGCATAGAAATAAGAGGGAGAGAGCATATGTCAACCTACGCTTATCGTGAGATACTGAATAAAGCTCAACATCTTACACCTGACGAACAACTTCAGTTGCTAGAAGATTTAGCAGCTTTAATTCGCCAGCACGGTAAAACTCGACCCAAACATAGTATCATGGAACTTAAAGGGCTGGGTAAAGAAATTTGGAAAGGCATTGATGTGGAAAAGTATATAGATGAGGAGCGAAATTCATGGAATGGATAGACTCACTACGGGGAAGTGTAGTGGGTTTAGATACAAGGAGCCAAACATGTCTTTCGACATAATAAAAGGGATGGCAACAACCCTTAAAAATATGGGCAAAAAGCCGACCACTGTCTCGTATCCAGAAGAGGAACGAGAACTGCCGCCGCGCTTTCGGGGCCGCCACGTGCTGCACCGCTACGAGAATGGCCTGGAACGCTGCGTCGGTTGCTTTCTCTGCGCGGGCGCCTGTCCAGCCGACGCGATCTATATCGAGGCCGATGAAAATAGCGAAGAGCGCCGCGTCTCTCCGGGAGAACGTTACGCGAAAGTCTTCGATGTGAATTTACTGCGCTGTATCTTCTGCGGCTACTGCCAGGCGGCATGCCCCACCGGGGCAATCACACTCGAACATGAGTATAAACTGGCCGCTTACTTTCCAGAAGACATGGTGTATCACAAAGAGCAACTGCTTGAACCCAAAGGGCAGTCCAGTATTGGCTCGAATACGGTCTGGGATGAGCCAGCGCCGCAAGAGGCGGCCCAACCCGTGCCGCAGGTTGGCAAAATCTTTGACGGCTCGCAGGCCAGCGCCGCCGCCGTCGGCCTGGGTGACATACGCACCGAGGAAACCATATTGCTCACCAATGAGGAACAGGACGAGGATCGGCGTAGGGACCCGATACATCGGGTATCTGGCGGAAAGGAACAGCAAAAACGATGACAGGAGTGCAAATCTCTTTCTTTGTGCTAGCCGCAGCCAGCGTCGCTTCCGCCATTGGCGTGATCACCTTTAAGAATGCCGTTCATTGCGCGCTGAGTCTCATTCTGACGCTGCTCTTCCTGGCGCTCTTTTATTTGCAACTGGGGGCGATGTTTATTGCCCTGGTGCAAATCCTGATCTATGCAGGGGCGATCATGGTCTTATTCCTCTTTGTCGTCACGATGCTTGCCTCGGAGGCCAACGATACAGAATTGGCTGACCGCATCCCCTGGCAGCGTTGGGTCGCCGCGATACTGGGACTTGTGCTGGTTGGCGCACTGAGCTACCTGCTTTTTACAGGGACGGCCATCGACAGCAGCGCGGTGACAACGGGCGCGAATAGCCTCTCACATGTAGTGAAAACGCAGGGCGACACAGAAGCCTTTGGCCTGGCCCTTTTCCACGGGTTCGCCTTTCCCTTTGAGGTAACAAGCCTGTTGATTATCGTAGCGGTTCTCGGCGCAATGGTTCTGGGCAGGAAAGCATAAGCATAGTAGGGGCAACCCTCGTGGTCGCCCTGGTATTGTTCGCCCTGGAGGTATCTATGCCGTTATCAGCATATCTTATAGTGAGCGCTCTTATTTTTACGGTTGGCGTCCTTGGCGTGCTCATACGACGCAATCCGCTCATTATCTTCATGTCTATTGAATTGATGTTAAACGCCGTCAATTTGTCGTTTGTGGCCATCTCTAGCTCCCTCGACTCGGCGGACGGGCAAATGTTTGTCTTTCTCGTGCTGACGGTCGCAGCCGCAGAGGTTGTTGTTGGCCTTGCTATAATCGTCTCCATCTTCCGTACCCGCCGCAATATCGATGTGGACGACATGAATCTGTTACGAGGGTAGTAGTGTTATGACAAATTTAACCGTATGGGTGCTGCTCATGCCCCTGCTCGGGTTCGTGATACTGGGTGTAATGGGCAGCGCTTTGACAAGCAGGGCCATACTCACCGTGGCATGGGGCGCCTGTGGTCTCGCCTTTCTTTGCGCAACCATCAGCTTCTTCTCGATGCTCGGCACACCCGAAGCAGCACGATTTAGTGACCAGGTACTCTATACCTGGGTCGTCTCTGGCGACTTTCAACTGAGCTTTGGCCTGCTCTTTGATCCCCTATCGGCCACGATGTTGATGATTGTGACGGGTGTCGGACTCCTGATCCACATCTATTCAGCGGGATACATGAAAGATGATCCCGGCTTCTGGCGCTTCTTCTCCTTCATGAACTTCTTTATTTTTGCCATGGTGCTGCTGGTTAGCGCCGATAACTTCCTTTTCTTGCTGGTAGGCTGGGGACTGGTTGGCCTGGCTTCATTCCTCCTGATTGGTTTCTGGTATCGACGGCCCAAAGCGGTCGCGGCAGCCAAAAAAGCCCTGGTCATCAATGTCATCGGTGACTTTGGCTTGATGGTTGCTATCTTCCTTATTTTCAATCGGTATGGCGTACTGAACTTCTACAACAACGCCAGTGGCATCGGCGTCTTTTCAGCGCTTGACCCGGCGAGTACGGGTCAAAGAATACAGACAGTGATTGCTCTCTTCCTCTTTATCGCGTGCGCGGCGAAATCGGCGCAACTGCCCCTCTATATGTGGCTGCCAGATGCAATGGAGGGTCCTACCCCCGTCAGCGCGCTCATTCACGCGGCAACGATGGTGACCGCCGGCGTCTACCTCGTTGCGCGGGCGCACCCGCTCTTTGAACTGGCTCCTACTGCTTTAACCATTATCGCCCTTATTGGGGGAGTGACCGCCCTCTTTGCCGCGACCATTGCCATCTTCCAACTAGATATCAAGCGCGTGCTGGCCTATTCGACCATCAGCCAGCTTGGCTATATGTTTATGGGAGAGGGTGTCCATAACTATACTGCCGGTATCTTCCACCTCACCACCCACGCCTATTTCAAAGCCCTGCTCTTTCTGGGCGCGGGAGCCGTCATCCACGCGCTCGATGGCGAACAAGATATGCGCCAGATGGGCGGACTGAGAAGCAAACTAAAGATCACCTTCTGGACATTTTTGCTTGCCACCCTGGCAATAAGTGGCATCCCTCCACTCGCCGGCTTCTGGAGCAAAGATGAAATTCTCAGTTCATTGTTGGCACAGGCGACGGCAAACCACAAACCCCTCTCATATTTGATCTGGGGCATGGCTATGATCACTGTAGGTCTCACAGCCTTCTACATGTTCCGCCTCTTCTATGGCATCTTCGCGGGCGATTATCGCGGCACAGGACAATCCAGCCACGCGCAAGACGAGGACGGTGTAGGGACGCAATATATTGCGTCCTCTGCGGACACCGCGGACACCGCGCCCCATCGCACGACAGGACGCCTCAAGATTCACGAGGCTCCGGCCATCATGACCGTACCACTAATTATATTAGCCACCCTTTCCTGTGTAGGCGGCCTGATCGGCTCGTTTGAACTCCTTGGGCTGGCCAAGTGGCGTCCATTTACGAATTTCCTCGCGCCAGTCTTCGCCGACGTGCATACCATGGCCCCGCTTTCATTTAGAATAGAGTGGATATCAACTGGCTTGAGCGTAGGTCTCGCTCTACTCGGTATCCTGACAGCCTGGCGATTATATGGCCGCGGTTTCCATTACAAAGAGAACAAGAACCAACTTTACCAGCTTGCGCTGCATGCGTTCTACGTCGATGAAATACTGGACGCGGTGATCGTCCAGCCTGTTCTCTGGCTCGGGCGCACCGCGACACGCCTGCTCGAAGGTGACCTGCTTGATGGCGGCAGCAGGGCAATAGAGGGGATAGTAGAGTATGTTTCCAATTTTATCAATTATCACATTTCTCCCTTTCGTAGGAGGGATTGCCATACTATTCATTCCCAAGAAACAGGTAGCGGTGATCCGTTGGAGCGCCTTTGCCGTGGCCTGCGTTGATCTCTTCCAGGTGCTTGGGCTGATACTGGCATACTCGCAGGCCAATGTTTCAACGACCTCGCCGGTAGTGGGCAACGCGCCAAATAGCGCCTTTCTCTTCAATGAGCAATTGAGCTGGATTCCGTCGGTGGGCATTAACTACAGCCTCGGCGTCGACGGCATCAGTCTCTTACTGGTCGCCCTGACGACACTGCTCTCGCTGGTCTGTATTGCTGCATCCTTTCGGGTTGAGCAAAAGGCCAAGAACTACATGGCCTTCATGCTACTGCTAGAAAGCGGCATCATCGGCGTTTTCCTCTCGACCAACCTCTTCCTCTTCTATATTTTCTGGGAGGTGATGTTGATACCGGCCTATTTCCTGGTCGGCAGTTGGGGCGGAGAGCGGCGCATCTACGCGGCCTTCAAGTTCGTGCTCTATACCTCGCTAGGCAGCCTGCTGATGCTGGCAGGCATCATCGCCCTGGGATATTTTCACTGGAAAACGTCGGGGGGCAGCTATACACTCGATCTGGCAGCGCTGCTCAATAGCAAGCTCGACAATACTGCACAACTCTGGCTCTTCCTGGCCTTCGGGGCGGCCTTTGTGGTGAAAATACCCTTTGTGCCATTCCATAGCTGGCTGCCCGATGCATATAGTGAAGCGCCCGCGGCGGTCACGGCCATGCTTGCCGGAGCCATGTCAAAGACGGGCGCATACGGATTTCTACGTATCTGTCTGCCGCTTTTTCCATCGGCGGCACACACGCTGGCGCCGCTCATCAACAGCCTGGCGGTGGCAAGTATACTCTACTGCGCGCTGCTGGCCCTGGTACAGACCGACCTCAAACGGCTGTTGGGATATTCAAGCATCAGCCATCTTGGCGTCATCATGCTCGGCATGTTCGCCTTCAATACGCAGGGGATAGAAGGCTCTGTGCTACAGATGGTCAATCACGGTATCACCACCGCCGCGCTCTTCCTTATCGTGGGCTATATTGAGGTCCGGACGGGCACACGCAACATCAACGACTTTGGCGGATTGGCGAAGCGCGTCCCTATCCTGGCCACGGTGACGCTGATCGCCGTGCTCTCATCGCTTGGACTGCCGGGACTGAATAATTTTGCCGGTGAGTTCCTGGCCTTGCTCGGCGCCTTCCGCAGCAGCCCGCTCTTCGGTGTGCTGGGCACTGCTGTGGTGGTACCGGCGGCCTGGTACCTGATTCGCTTCTTCTTGCGAGTGATGGAAGGACCGCTCCAGACAGAAGGCCCTGTGGCCTCACTCGAGCGGAGAGGAATGCTGCCTGACTTACACTTCGCAGAATTCTTAACTCTATCGCCATTGCTCGTGCTCATCTTTTTTATCGGGATTCAACCAGCTCCGCTGACCTATTTAATGGAGCCGTCAGTGGTAAACACGCTACAAAATCTGGGTATTGCATTGATACATTGATCCTGTAGGGCAACCACAGGGGTCGCCCCACACACGTAAAGGTATGTTTTATGACATTTACCTATACAGTTACCGCCGCCGATTGGGAGCGTATCGCACCGGAACTGGTATTGGCAATCACGGCGCTCATAGTGATGATTGCTGATATATTGCTGCCGCAACAAGGAAAAAGCGCGAAGGAGAGCGCCCCGACGAATTTTGCTGTTTTGCCGGTGTTGAGTCTTTTAGGACTGGCAGGCGCCTTTGTGGCAACCATTGCGCTCTTCGCGATGGGAGACCAACTGACGGCCTTCAACCAGATGGTCGGCTCCGATTATGGCTCGCTCTATGCCTATATCATTATCCTGAGCGCGAGCTTCCTGGGCATTCTGCTCTCTCCAGCCTATCTCAAACGGCTGCAACTGGTGCACCAGGGCGAATACTACGCGCTATTCCTGCTGGCCACCGCCGGCATGATGCTGCTGGCAGCTGCAGAGAGCTTTCTGGTGGTCTTCCTGGGATTGGAGATGTTCTCGCTGGCGTTGTACATCCTCTGCGGGTATGTCGTACGGCGCAAGGGTTCGCAGGAAGCAGGTATGAAGTATTTCCTGCTCAGTTCATTTGCCTCGGCCTTCCTGCTCTACGGCATCGCCTTCACCTACGCGGCAACGGGCAACACCTCTTTTGTGGGCATACGAAGTTTTTTGATAAGGACTACGCGCGTTGCTTTTCCCCTTAATCAGCCCATCTCTCTACTATTTGCCCAATCCTCTCATAGTTCAAATCTGTTGCTCATCGCCATGGGACTTCTCATGGTTGGTTTCGCTTTTAAGGTGTCTGCGATACCCTTCCAGGCGTGGACGCCAGACGTGTACGACGGCGCGCCAGCGCCAGTTACGGCCTTTATGTCCGTGGCAACCAAAGCCGCTGCCCTCATCGCCTTTGCGCGAGTCTTCGATGTGGTATTCCGGCCCGTCAGTGGAGACTGGACGCCGCTCATCTGGGCCATTGCCATCCTGACCATTGTGGGTGGCAACATCCTGGCGCTTGTGCAGAGCAGCGTCAAGCGTATGCTGGCCTACTCCAGCATCGCACATGCAGGGTATCTCTTAATCGGGGTAGTCGTAGGTGGAGCAGCCAGCATTTCTGCGATACTCTTCTACCTGCTCTGCTATGCTTTCATGAACCTGGGCGCCTTTGGCGTCGTCTCCGTGCTGGAGCGCGTCGATAATAGCGGCAGTAACTACACTGAGCTGCGCGGCCTCTGGTATCGCGAACCCGTCCTGGCGGGTCTGCTCTCATTCTTCATGCTGGCCCTGGCAGGTTTCCCACCCATGGCAGGATTTGCAGCCAAATATTACCTGTTCTTCACGGCTCTGCAGGGTGGCTACCCTGAGCTGATGATCATCGGCCTACTCGCCAGCGTCCTAGGCATTTACTATTACCTGCGCGTCATCGCCACAATGTTCATGGAGCAGGAAGTTGTAGAGGCCGGGCTAGCCCCCGCCCTCGCGCCAAACAACAACAATAAAAAGATCTCCGCGAAAAGAGGAGATACAGGCGCCCTGGCCCTCAAGCGCGGCGCTGCGGCGGTCGCAGTAAAGCCAAAGGCTACCGCTGGTACGGCAAAGGCGGCGGTTGTGGTGGTCAAGGAAAGTCGAAGTGCGAGTATCAGTTGGATGTCGTGGGTTGCCATATGGATTGCGGCGGCGGGAACACTGGCGATGGGTACAGTGCTCGCGTTCTGGTTTGTGCAGTTGGCGCAGCAGGCGGCGGTAATGATGTTTAAGTAGAGCATACTACAGAAGGCGTTTCCGCGAGGTATTCTGGAAAGTACGAGGGAAAACCTCGTGAGGGGGAGATCCGATGTTTGAGGCAGTACTTACGCTCACAGCAACGGTCGAGGTGAACGAGAACGCTCAGATAGCATTTCAGGTTCATGAGGGAGAGATACCAGAACGAGATTTTTTATCGTCGCTTGCTATGACCTATTACCAGGAAGTATATCGACTCTTGCAAGGAGGAGATACTCTCACGGTGACCATTCGAGCTTCTGAGGTAGAGCGCATGATTACCACAAGCTTTCGGGAAGGGCCGGGAGGATATGTCTTTGATGAGCCGGGGAACGTTCAGACCCCGGATCTGTTTCCTCGGATTGAGGAGATGTATCAGGAGATCCTCGGTCTTTTTCACAGTGGGAGCACGCTCTCAGTAAGCTTTCAGATAAAGCGTCTGTAATGAGTTTGCTCGCAACCTGTGACAAATTGTCACGGGTTGAAATCTCAGATTCAGCGTAATCGCTCAGGTATATTTCTCATAATGGAAATCTCGATTTTCGACCACAAACCTCTTGACATCCCATCTTTCCCATGGTACACTTTACCTAACTGATTATGCACATATTTGCATAATAGCATAACTATTGAAAAGAAGGTTTATCATGGCACTACCACTTTCAACTCGCCAGTCCGTCCCAATCAGGGTCGCCCTTGAACCAGTGTATAATGCTCTGAATAGCTTCTCATTGCTCACCGCGACCGAACGCCTGCCCGGTCTCAACGCGTGGGTTGTGCAAACCGCAAACGCGCTTACCCCCGAACAGCGCCATACGAATCGGCTGGTGTTCGAGGGCGCGCGTGATGCTCTGACGGCAGGGCAAGACGAACCCAACTTTCCTTCCTACCTGCACAATCTGACGGAGATGAATCCCTACGCGCTGCGCGATCGGATACTCGAGCCACTGCGCGCCCGTTTCTCTCGCCGCGTCTCATACGCGCCGCCAGATACGAAACGCCTGCTCAGTGATGTGCAGGCTTATCTCACCTGTGTTGAGTACGTCCAGGAGGACACCCCGTTTGATCCGGCTCTGCTGAGCGAAGTCCATGCATTGCTCGAAGATCCAGCAGCGATGCAGCGTTTGATCATCTCACATCTCGAGGAGCTGTGGAAAACGACATTTGCCACTGAATGGAGGCGCGCGCAATCCTCCCTACACTGGCAGGTGGAGATGTTTACGCGCAGTCTCGAAGAGGGAGCGACGATCGAGGAAACCTTTCACACCTTTACCGGGCGCAATCTCCCTCCTGGTGTGCCTGGACGATTGAGCGATATCCCGGAGATCATCCTTGTCCCTTCGCGGCACACGGGACGACACATCACGCTCTGGGAGAATGGCGAGAGCGCCAGGCTTTTCTTCAGTGAACCGCCCAATTACGATATCAGCATCCTGCGTTCTGCCCCGGTGGGCCGCGCAGAGCTGCGAGCGCGACTGAGCGCGCTTGCCGACGAGACACGCCTGCGCATTCTCGAACTTCTCGCGCAACAGGATGAACTGCATGCCCAGGACATTATTGCCTCCCTTGATCTCAGTCAATCGAGCGTCTCGCGCCATCTCAAGCAGCTCGTCTCTATGGGCTACCTGTATGAGCGCAGAGGTGAGGGAGCCAACAAAACCTATCGCCTCAGTTCTTTCTACTTCGAGCGCACTTTCCGTGCCCTTGAGCAGCTCGTGTCAGGAGAAAATACACGGACCGTAGCACTGAAAGAGACGCATGATGAAACTCAGCCACAGGAACTGAGACGTTTCCTGGACATAAGCGGCAGGCTGACCATGTGGCCTCCGGCTAAGCAGCGAGATAAACTACTCATACTGGAATTCCTGGCGAGTTTTTTTGAGCTAGGGCGAGAGTATGCCGAAAAAGAGGTGAATGATCTGCTCCTCCTGCATAGTACCTTCAATGATAGCGCGGCCTTGCGACGAGCATTATACGAATATCGCTTCATGAACCGCGCCCGTGATGGTTCACGGTATTGGCTGATAGGCTCAGCAGAACTGGACAACGTGTAGCGCCGCTTCCAATGCCAGGAGCTTCGTCCATAGTAGCGGGCGATCCCTTGTGGATGTCGTCTCCCCCGGAGACCGAGCGCCCTTTGATATACCCATTTGGGTTATTCTGTACCATCCTGTGTAAAGATGTGATACTCTGTAACAGTAAGGGTAATCCATGTAGGGGCCAGATTTATCGCGTCCCAGGGGTGCGTGCATGTTCGAAAGAATATTTAGCAGAACGAGATTTCTCTTTCCTCTATTACTTGCCCTGTTCGCCGTGTTCTTGACCGGCTGGCTACTGGTTGCCGCGCCCATGAATAATGGGGCGTGGTTGCAGTCCGTCTCACTGCAATCGCAACAAGTAGTAACTCTCAATAGCGACGCGACAACCCCTCGATTGTTAAATGGAAAACTCGCCTCGCTGGGCTGGATTGTTGGACGCGATTGCCAGCGGGGTATACAAGCTTACCTGAAAACCGCCGCTACGAACCCGGACGCGGCCCTGGTTGGTACCGGCTGGCTCGATCCCACCAATGGCACGTTCATTAACGGTCAGAGCAATAATTGCATGTCCGGCAACCTCAGCATGGATAATGTGGTGCAAATGGTGCACAGCAAAGGCGGCATGGCCTATTTCACGGTGACCATGATGACCGATGGCTCTGCCCAGGCATGGACCTCGCAACAACAGTCAGACTACATTCGTAAAGCCACGACCGACCAGGGCTATATCGACAACATAGTGAGCGAGGTTGAACGCGCCCATTATGATGGGGTCATTATGGACTTAGAGGCTGGTCTGGCCTCGTATCCCAATATCCAGCAGCTCTTTGCTATTTTTAACCAGCATGTATGGGCCGCTCTCAAGCCCTTGCACAAGTGGTATGGTATCGCGCTCATTCACAAACTCAGTGACCACGATGATTATTACAATCTCAACGCCTTCGAGAACTGGTCGCTGCTCGCTCATGCCTCCGATTTCATCGTCATCATGGCGGTTGACCAGTCCTACTTCACACCAGGCCCAACCGTGAGCATTCCATGGCTGAAACAACTGCTGGCCTACGCGCTGCGCACGATGCCCAATATGTTGCAGCGCACCATCTGGGAGCTGCCGCTGTATGGCGCTATATGGCATCTGTCGGGAGGTCGGTGGGTCTTTGATAGCGGGATCAACTACGCCGATGGCGTTGCCCTTGTGCAGAAAATACCCGCTTCGCAAGTCGATGCTGCCGCCAGCAATCTGAACGATGCCACTTGCGCCCACCTGGTCTATACCGATTCGTCTGGTGTGCAGCACTCGCTGTGGTATCACACCGCCAAAAACCTCTACTACATTATTTCGAACTTCCGGCAGATACTGGAGCAGACGCCACAATTTGGCCATAGCCATTTACAAATTGCGGTGTGGTATCGCGCAACCTGGGAACCAGGTGATGTATGGCCTATGTTGAGGAATGTGCTTCCAAACTAAAAAACGCTGAAAGCGAGTTACTCGCTTTCAGCGTTTTTGTTTTTCAGCCTTACAGCGGCTACATCATTCCGCCCATGCCGCCCATGCCTCCCATACCAGCAGGCATACCACCGCCAGCGCCCTCCTCCTCAGGAGCATCCGTTATCAGCGTATCGGTCGAGAGGACCATTCCGGCGATACTGGCAGCATTCTGCAGGGCAGAGCGCGTCACCTTCACCGGGTCAACGATACCGGCCTTGAACATGTCTACGTATTCGCCAGTCAGGGCATCGAAGCCATGACCACGGGGGCTATTGCGCACACCGTCCACAGTGACGGCACCATCGCTACCCGCGTTGAGAGCGATCTGGCGCAGCGGCTCTTCAAGGGCGCGGCGCAGGATGTTGACGCCCGTCTGCTCGTCGCCCGCGGCAACTTGCACCTTGTCCAATACAGCAACGGCGGCAATCAGGACAGCGCCACCACCGGGCACAATACCTTCTTCAATAGCGGCGCGGGTCGCGGAAAGAGCGTCCTCAACACGATGCTTCTTCTCTTTCAGCTCTACCTCGGTGGCTGCGCCGACTTTAATCACGCCAACGCCGCCGGCCAGCTTTGCCAGGCGCTCCTGAAGCTTCTCGCGGTCATAGTCGCTGGTTGTCTCATCAATCAGTGCGCGGATCTGGCGCACGCGGGCCTGGATGTGCTCGCTGTCGCCAGCGCCCTCGACGATTGTGGTGTTGTCTTTATTCGCCGTCACCGTGCGCGCGCGGCCAAGGTCGCGCAGAGCGGCATTCTCAAGCTTGAGGCCAGTCTTCTCGGTGATGGCTTTACCACTGGAAAAAACAGCGATATCCTCCAGCATGGCCTCGCGGCGGTCGCCAAAGCCAGGGGCCTTGACTCCCAGCACGTTAAAAGCGCCGCGCAGTTTATTGACGACCAGTGTCGCCAGCGCCTCGCCGTCGACATCTTCGGCAATAATCACCAGTTCTTTGGTACCCGACTGCAAAACGCGCTCCAACAGGGGCAAGATATCCGCGATGGCGCTGATCTTCTTATCGGTAATCAGAATAAAGGGATTGGATAGCTCGGCAATGGTATGCTCATTGTTGGTCGCCATGTAGGCAGAGAGGAAGCCGCGATCAAACTGCATGCCCTCGGTATACTCTTTTTCCATCGCCAGGCCGCGGCCCTCTTCAACGGTGATAACGCCGTCTTTGCCAACTTTGTCCATCACGTCGGCGATCAGTTCGCCAATTTCCGCGTCAGCCGCGGAGATCGAAGCCACCTGCGCGATCTCTTCGCGTGTCTCGACCGGCTTGCTCATCGATTTGACCTCCTCGATGACGGCCTCGACACCCTTCTCCAGGCCGCGGCGCAGGATCATCGGGTTTGCGCCCGCGGCGAGATTCCTGAGGCCCTCTGTAACGATGGCCTGGGCCAGCACGGTGGCGGTGGTGGTGCCATCACCGGCCACGTCATTGGTTTTGGTTGCGACTTCTTTCAGCAACTGCGCGCCCATGTTTTCAAATGGGTCGGGCAGGTCGATATCGCGCGCTATGGTCACGCCATCATTGGTAATAGTCGGCGCGCCAAACTTTTTGTCGAGCACAACATTGCGGCCCTTTGGCCCAAGTGTGACTTTGACAGCTCCTGCCAGCGCGTCGATGCCCTTTTTAAGGGAATGGCGCGCCTCTTCATCAAATTGTAATCTCTTTGCCACGAAACATACTCCTAATAATCAAGTGTAATGTTCAATCGTATTGGGTAGTTTGATTACTCCACAATACCCATAATGTCGCTTTCGCGCAGGATCAAATACTCTTCGCCATCCATTTTGAATTCGGTGCCAGCATACTTTGCGAACAACACCTTCTGACCTACCCTGACCTCCAGCGTGGTGCGCTTGCCATTGTCCAGCACCTTGCCCGGGCCAACCGCCAGAATCTCGCCCTCCTGGGGCTTCTCTTTCGCGGTATCCGGTAGCACAATGCCGCTCTTAGTGACGGTTTCACGGGCCGATGCTTTGACTACCACACGGTCACCCAGCGGCTGAATTTTAAGGCTCACTGTTGACATTCCAATTTCTCCCTAATTTTCTATAGGT
>WNGK01004890.1_pt1 | contig 25067 bp, 16 predicted proteins | sample 5400601 | NCBI WGS metagenome assembly WNGK01 (sample SAMN13153376, study PRJNA577476) | soil metagenome | isolation source: 60 cm soil or saprolite under Garry oak tree replicate 1 | place: USA:California | collected 2016-06-15
CCAGTCGGGGCAGCAAGGACAGCGCCACCGGCGCGGCGCCAACCGCGATCGCCAGATAGTAAAAGTTCAAAGCGATCTGGAAAGCGATGACTCCGCCGGGCAGGCGGTTGGCGATCATCAAAAGTGTGAGAACCTGAAGGGAGGCCAGTCCCGCTTGCGCGATCGACGGCAGTGCCCGCCGAATGACAACGCGGACTTCCGGATCGCGCCACCCAGGTCGTGGCACGATTACCACGCCGGCTCGCCGGGCTCCCCACCACTGTGTCGCCGCGTGCAAGGCAACAGCGCCGGTCGAGCCGAGCCCGAGCAGCACCATCTCGCCTGGCGGCACGTTGTTGAGGCTGGTGCCAGTGCCGTAGATCACGGCCGCCGCTCCTAGGACGGCCATTGTTCCAAGGTTCTCGACTGCAGGGGCGCCGGCGGCCAGCGCGAATCGTCGGCGTGAGTTCATCACCGCAGTGGAGGTACCAACAACGAGAAAGATCTGCGGGATGAACATGAAGATCAGCACGAGCCCCACCCGCATCTGTGTGGCAGCCTCGGTCACCCGCGGCCCGCCTCCGACGCCAGCGAATCCAAGTACCAGCGGACCGAGGGCAATCGCCAGCGGGGCGATCACCAGAAGCACCACTAGCGTCATGCCCAAGAAGCCACCGGCAACCCTCTCCGACCCGTGGCGGTCACCCTTGTCGATGTGGCCGACGAGAGCCGGGACGAGCAGCGAGGAGAAGAGCGAGCCAGCCAGGAACCCGTAGTAGACGAGGTTGGGCAGCGAGTTGGTGAACTGGTACGTGTTGCCGAAGAAGGTTGGCCCAAGGACCGCACCGATCACAGCGAATCTGATGACGCCAGTGACGCGGCTCACAATGGTCCAGGCGGCCACCGTCATCGAGTCACGCGCGGCAGCGACCGCTTTGAACTGATCTTCCGACTCGCTCCCGATTGGCACCACGCGCAGCGCTATGAGGCGCTGCCGGTCATCGTGCGCCATGGGTGGACAGCACAACCGGCACGGTCTTCATCAGGATTACGAGGTCGAACACGAAGCTCCGTTTGCGCACATACTCGATGTCTAGGTCGAGTGCCTGCCGCATGGTGAGCTTGTTCCTGCCGCTGACCTGCCATAGGCCGGTGAGGCCCGGGTAAGCGAGGAAGCGGTCGGAATAGGCGGGTCCGATCAAGTCCGCCTCCCACGGAAGTACCGGACGGGGCCCGACCAGCGACATATCGCCCCGAATGATGTTGAGCAACTGGGGAAGCTCGTCGATGCTCGTCCGTCGCAAGAGCCGGCCGACAGGCGTGATCCGCGGATCGTCCTCCAGCTTGAACAGACCCTGCCGGCCGCCGGTGGGCGGCTGATCATCCGTCAGGAGCCGGGAGACATACTCTCGGTGGACATCGTTCGGACTGCCGTCGTGCATGGTCCGGAATTTGTAGAGCACGAACAGACGACGGTCCCGGCCAACCCTGGTCTGTCGAAATAGGGGCGACCCTGGGCTAGTCACCAGCACCATCAATGCAACGACCACAAGCAGTGGGGACAGCAAGACCACGCATACGCATGCAACGAAAAGGTCGAACGGCCGCTTACCGGCCGGCGTCGTCGCCGACCGGACTGCGCCCGGTTGGTCGGTAGGCATGTGCTGAACCTGGGATCCCAGCGGCTCGCGGCGGATCATCGTGACTTCGACCCGGCTGTCCGGAGGACTGTGTCGGCCGACCCTGCGAAGCGGTAGCGACTGACCGAATCGGTCACCGCATCGACTCGGGACTCGATCGCCCGCAGCTGGCGGACATTCCCTCGCACCGTGGCGGGATTGCCGAACGCTACGGATCCGTCAGGGACATCACGGACTACTACGGCGCCAGCGCCGATGAGGCATCCTGCCCCAATGCGCACAAACGGCAGAATCGTCACGTTAACCCCTATCTGCGCGCCGGCGCCGATGACAGGCCCTGACATCATGGCGGCGGAGGTTGACTGCCCGGGGTACAGGTCATTCGCGATCGTCACGCCGGGCGCGAGAAATGCCCCGTCCCGGATTTCGGTGAACTGCGCGATGTAACAGTTCGAGTGGATCTTGACGCGGTCGCCAATCCGGCATCCGTAATCCACCACCGAGTTGCTCCACACCGACACGTCATCGCCGATGCGGCAGTCTTCACGAATGACCACGTTGTGACCGGTATGGAAGCGCGCTCCGATACTCGATCCCAGGTAGACCACGGTGCCGCTGCGGATACGCGCATCCGCTCCCAGCAACAGCCCGCTGGGCGCCGTTCGCGATGACTCATAGCCGATGATCGCGCTTGGGTCCGACTGCAGCCCGTCTCCAATCAACACGTCAGGCACTGCGCACCTCAGTGGCGGAGAGCGCCTCGAGGACCGCGTCACAGACCTGGCCCAATTGGTCATCACGCAAGTGCGGGAAGATCGGCAGCGACACGATTTCAGCGGCGGCGGCCTCGGTGACGGGCAAGGGTCCAGCCGCGAAACGCATGTAGGGAGCTTGCTGATGACATGGAATCGGGTAATGGATCGCGCTCTGAATCCCCATCGTCGTGAGCTGCTGCTGGATCCGCGTGCGGTCCGGCACCCGGGCGACGGCCAGGTGGTAGACGCCCTGCCCTCCCGGCGTGTCCTCCACCATGCGGATGGGCGCGGAGGCAAACGCGGCCCGGTATCGGGCGATGATCGACCGGCGAGCCTCGTTCCAGGCGTCCAGCCGGCCAAGCTTCGCGGTCAACACGACGGCCTGCAGGGCATCCAACCGGCTGTTCGTGCCGATCAAGTCGTGACAGTAATGGGACCCCGCCACCCGGCCATGGTCGCGAAGGCTCCTGAGCCGCTTCGCCAGATCAGCGTCAGCAGTCACGACGGCACCGGCATCGCCGAATGCACCCAGGTTCTTGCCGGGGTAGAAACTGAAGCAGCCGGCCCGCCCGATCGAACCGGCCCGCCTGTCGCGCCAGGTCGCGCCGTGGGCCTGGGCAGCATCCTCGATTAGCAAGACACCGGCCCTGTCAGCCGTGCGGCAGAGCGAATCCATGTCCGGCATCTGACCGTAGAGATGAACCACGATCACGGCGCGTGTCCGGCTGGTAATGGCGGCCTCGATATCGGCGCTGGTGAGCAGCAGGGTCTGCGGACTTACATCAGCGAAACGTGGCGTGGCCCCGGAAAGGACCACCGCTTCTGCGGAGGCCACAAACGTGTTGGAGGGCACGATCACTTCGTCGCCAGGGCCAATACCTAAAGCCATAAGGGAGAGCTGAAGAGCGTCAGTCCCATTGGCCACGCCGACCGCGTGCGCCACTCCGCAGTACTCGGCCCACGCGTGCTCGAACTCCTCAACCGCTTCGCCGCCGATGAAAGCGCTTCGTTCGAGTAGCCGCGCCCATCCCCGGTCGATGGCGGGGCGGACCTCCTGCGTCATTGCACCCAGCTCAGTGAATGGAACCACGACGCTCATACCGCCTCTGACCTGGGCAGGGTCAGCAGTGGCGCTGACAGGGCCGGCGACCCATCGCCGGAACCATTTGCATGTTGGGAAGCGGCATGGTGACCGTTGCCCCAGCCGATCGATTGAAAGACGTGGCTGTCGACGCGTACTTCCTCTAGCAGCACAGGGCGTCCCAGTCGACGCGATAGTTCTGCGGCTTCCAGCGTCTCGACCACCGCGAGCCCGTTCGCCCCGTCGGTCAGGGGCTGGGCACCGCTACCGATGCACTCGATAAAGTGCCGATCTTGCACGGCGAGCGGCTCGTCCGAGGCGATGAATGGAACCACTATGTCGCCATACCGATACGACGTCGGTGGCTGAGTGAGGTTGCCCCCATCCGCCGGCAAGCTCACACCCTTGTCCAGGACGCGGATCCGCTCATCGGCAGCCAGGTCATCGTAAACAGCCATCTTCTTGCTGCCGACCGCGGTGACTCGGCGCACTTTGCACGGATCAAGCCAGCTGACGTGAATGTTTGCCGACATGCCGCGGTCATCGAAGACGTCGTCGTAAAACAGACGCAGATAGGCGACATCCTCGAAGCGGCGGTGAGCGTGACGCGCCGCCCACGCCTGGACCGCGACCGGCCTGCGGTCCAGCACGTTGTTGATGATGGAGACATCGTGGGGGGCGAGATCGAAAATGACGTTGACATCGTTTTGATACAGGCCAAGGTTGAGCCTGGCGCTGTCGATGTAGTAGATCTCGCCCAGCTCCTGACTGCGCACGAGTTCGCGGAGCTTCCGCACGGCCGGGTTGTACTCAAACGTGTGTCCGACCATCAGAATCACGCCGGCTTCAGACGCTGCTTTCACCAGCCGCCGTGCGCCAGCGGTCGTGGGCGCGAGCGGCTTCTCGACCAGGACATGTTTGCCTGCCTCGATCGCCTCTAGAGCGACGCCCACGTGTGTGCTTGGAGGGGTCGCGACCACTACGGCGTCCACGTGTGGCAGCGCGGACCGCAAATCGGCATAACATGGCGCCGCCTTGAAGTTGCGGGCCAGAATCTGCAGACGGTCTGCGCGGCCGTCGACGAGGGCTACCTCGGCCACGTCTTCGGTCGCATGAAGGACACGGACGTGTTTCGATCCCCAGTACCCACACCCGACCACGGCAATCCGGAGTCCGGCACCCTTTGCCGTTTCCATCAAGTGATCCAAAAAGGCCTGCAGGACAGCCAGAAACCGGGGGTCATTGGCACAGGCGAAACGTACCGTCTGGGGCACGCCATGGTAATAGGCCGATCGTCCTCAGGGGATGGGACTTTCAAGTCGTGGGAGGGACTATCAGGTCGCCAGGTCGCGCGAGCCCAGGAGGCCTTCCTGCTCGAGGTAGCGCAGGATCAGTTCCGCTGCTCGGTCCGGCTCGATCTCGGAGGTGTCGATCGTGAGATCGGCGTCCGCAGGGGGTTCGTAGGGATCGGAGATGCCGGTGAAGTCTTTCACGATCCCGGCCCTCGCCCTGGCATACAATCCTTTGCGGTCGCGCTTTTCGCAGACTTCGAGGGCAGGGGCGAGGTGCACGAGCACGAAGCCGCCGTAGGGCTCGACCATTGCCCGGACTTCTCTGCGGGCCGCATCATACGGGGCAATTGCGGCACAGATCGCAATCCCGCCGTGCCTGGTGATCTCCGACGCCACAAACCCGATCCGGCGGATGTTGAGATCGCGGTGCGCTCGGGAGAATCCCAGCTCGCTGGACATGTTCTTGCGCACAAGGTCGCCGTCCAGCACGGTGACGGTGCGGTCACCCCGTTCCAAAAGCTTGACATTCATTACCTTGACGACGGTCGATTTTCCCGACCCGGAGAGCCCGGTGAAGAAGACAGTGAAGCCCTGCTCCCGACGCGGACGATAGGTACGCCGCAGCTCATTCGCGACCTCAGGGAAGGTGAACCAGTCGGGAAGCTTTTCACCCGAAATCAGTCGCCGACGGAGTTCCGTGCCGGAGATGGATTGGGCTGCCAGCCCGTTCGGGACCTCATCCTCGGGGAGGTATGCGTCCAGGTCTCTGACGTACACGAGTATCGGGAATGACACCATCGTGATCCCGATCTCTGCTTCAAATTCGCGAAGCAGGTCCTGGGCCGCGTACGGTCCGTAGAAGGGGCGACCGTTCCGGTCTTTACCAGGGCCGGCGTGATCCCGGCCCACGATCAGGTGCGTGCATCCGAAGTTCCGTCGGATGATCGCGTGCCACAAGGCCTCCCGAGGCCCCGCCATGCGCATCGCCAGCGGCAGCAAGGCGAGCATCGTGGTATCTGCGGGATAGCGGTGCATCAGCGCCTTGTAGCAGCGCACGCGCGTGTAATGGTCGACATCGCCGGGTTTGGTCATGCCGACGACGGGATTGAGGAGCAGCTTGGCTCCGACGGCATCGGCTGCCCGCATCGTCAACTCCTGATGGACTCGATGCATGGGATTGCGCGTTTGAAACGCGACGACTTTTGACCAGCCCCGTTTCGCAAAGGCCGCCTGGACCTGCCTCGGTGTCATCCGTAGGTCTGGGAAGTCAAAGTGGCTAGGAAGGTGCAGGCCCTCGACCGTCCCCCCGACGTAAACGGGATTGGTGCGGTCCAGGAGAAAAGCAACGCCGGGATGGTCCCGGCTGGCGGTCCCAAAGACGCTCCTCGCTTCCGCCTCGCGGTCGGGCCGGTAGAGGTCCTCGACGTGGACAACCGCGAGCACGGCCCCTTCAGGGTCGCGAAGGGCAAGCAGCACGCCGGGGGCGAGATTCTTGGCCGCCTCCTCGGTCACGTCGAGCACGACTGGGATGGGCCAGACCGCCCCGCTTACCAGCCGCATGTAGCGGCAGACCGATTCATAGTCCAGCTGGTTCATGAACCCCGTTAGGGGCGAAAAGCCGCCATTGAGAAGCAGCTCGAGGTCACAGAGCTGCCTGTCAGTCAGGTTCCAGGATGGTGTGTGCATGGTGGCCTGGGTGACCTCATGGCGGCGCTCCCGATCCGCGATGAGGTCGCTGACGCCGTCGTGACCTGGCAGCTGCTCGGCAATCATCTTTGGTGACGAGTCGGACTCAACGCGCCGACCGTCTGACTATGCTCACGTCCCGACGTCCATTCTGTCTATCGCCGGTCGGGTCGCACCTCTGGGACTGTCGGTTCTTACCTGGGCATCTGTCCCGTCGGGCCGGACGCGGCTTCGCCAGCCAGCTTTTTCAGAGGGTCGCCGTTGGTACCCTGCGCTGCCCAGCGGTACGCGCCCTCAGCGGGAAGTCGGCAGCTGATGTAGTGCTTACTTCCGGTCCTGGTGTTGACGGTCCGATCGAGTCGATACCCGAGCCGGGAGAGCGCGGCCAACATTCTTTGGTCGGTTACCTGCCCCTCGATTTGCCGTGCCCCAAGCTGTTCGGCGTAGACAATCCAACGTGCATGAAGCTCCAGGAAGAACAGCGGCGAGACCCCAAGTCCGCGGGCCTCTTTCGAAATCGCCTCATACATAGAGACCGCGGTGGTATTCCGCGTTGGAGGCCGAGTCGTGGCTACCCATCGAATGAGGCCTCGAATATAGCCGGGGGCTTCGTATGCGCGTTGGAGGATTGCCCGTGCAATACCAGCTGCCAGTATCAGCATGTGGTGTCGGACCATGCGCCTCATGAAACGAGACTTGTCGAGAGTCCCAACGCTGTAACCCAGCAGCCGTCCATCTAGCTTCGCGGCCAGACTTACCTCATTCGCGAACTCTTGAAAGAGCCGAACCAGAACGCGCTCACCGGCCAGCGTGAAGAGGTCATCCGGGAAGTTTCTCTTGTGAAGGCTTGCAGCGGCATGGGCATCGTCCCGAGTCAACATCCCGATCGTGAGGCATGGATGTTCGTCATCCTTAGCCGGAGCGCTTTCGTCCCCAGTTGATTGTTGCCGGGGCATCACGTTTGTTTCGAGCATGCGATACGAAGCAGCCACCTCTCGATGCACAGACTCGAGCCGCTCTTCAATGGCTTACGGCATCCTCGGTTCGTCTTCCATTGACGGTGAGCTTGATTTGAGACTGAGCTTGCTGGCGAGCGCAGACCGCAGGCGTTCATAGCTCAGGAGCTCGGCCATCTCCTCTTCAGAGAACCGGACCCCAAACTCCTGCTCTACCGACACGATCATCGAAATGTGCTGCAGCGAGTCCCAAAGCTCGACGTTATCAATAGACGTCGTTCCATTGATGGTCGAGGGGTCAAGCTCAAAAATCTCGGCGAGCACTTGTTTCAGGCTCAATTCTTCGGCATCGCCGATCATCCGGTGACTGCTCCTATTCGCGGGTGGCCGGGGAGCGCAATTGTCGCGAACCAACCCGGTACCGCGAGGTCCGCCTCCCCCAACATCAAGCTCCAACTTGTGTCGTCCTCTACGTGACGCCTAAAGCCGTGATCTGGATAAAACGCCGCCACGGCCTGGTTACGTGCGGTTGTGACATAGGTGCCACGCAAACGCCGGTAACCTATCGCCTTACCCTGAATGGCTGTTGCGTGCAGAAGCACATCCTCGAGCCCTCGACCGAGTACGCGACAGCTCAGCAGGAACGTGTCGATCTGCGCCTCGTCAGCGTGAGCGCCAGGAACAAGTATCGCGACTCCAACCAACCCTGCGTCTCCGAACCGGTCCCTCACGCGAATCGACAGAATTTCGACGCCAGGCTGACGAGCGAGATGAACGAGTTCCTCAGCCGTGTAGCGACGGGTCGTGAGGTTGAATTGATTGGTCTTCTGGGTAAGCTGCGCAATTCTTGTTGCAGAGATCTCGTCGATTCGTCCAACCTCAGCCGTCATTTCAAGAGACCGATAGTACTCATCCAAAGACGACGCGGATTGCCGGGCAACTTCTCGTGCCTGCTCGTTCCTGTATAGCTCGACACGGCGGCGATCTTCATCCGTTAGCCCTACGGCATTGAAGCACTCGAGCGATTCGATAGCGGCTCGGTACTCACTCGGCTCGGGCGGCAACTGGACAACGAGCACGGCCGGGAGCAAGGTCCTGACCATTTCGCACTGATGCGGATCGTCATCGACAAAAACTAACGAGTCCAGTCCAAGGTTCAAATCGGACGCGATCGCCCGCAAGTTCGTCACTTTGTCTATCCAGTTCACTCGTCTGGCTGAAATATCGGACTTACGCAGGACCATGGAAGGGTGATGGTCGAAAACTTCATCAACGTCGGCTTCATTGTTGGCACTACACAAAGCCAGGAGAACCCCGCGCTTGCTTAGATTAAGTGCGGCTTCCTGAAGGCCGACATACGCGGAGCCTGGGTATGCCTCGCCGAGGCGAATTCCGCCTATATGGTCCTCGCCTATGATGCCGCCCCAAAGGGTTCCGTCACAGTCGAGGACAAGCACCTTGCGGGACCTTCCCGCACGGGCCCGAAGAATTCTGGCGTAGACATCGCTCAGCTCCTCGAGGATCAATGGCGTGAAAGGCGCGCGGGCAACTAACCAGTTCCGGGAATCGATGGGCGTCCTCTCAGCCATCCTTTCGAAGTCGACTATGAACGCATTCCCCATGCCGCTCGCCAGGGCGACGAGTTCCTGGTTCAGGCCTCGAATGCGACTGGTGAGACTGGTCATCGAGCTCGTTTCGGCCAGACCTTCAAGCGGGTGTCTCGGAAGAGCGAAGTTGTGAATCACTATGGTCGCAGTGCTTCGTTCCCTGATTGCCGATACGATCTGACGAATGAAGGAAGCTGTCTGCTGGGCCGCTTGAGAGGCCTGCGGTGCGCTCAGGGTCAGAAACCGGTTGAAGAAAGTCGGTGCGAGGTTCTCGAGACTCAACGCGATGATGACAACGTCTGGCTGATAGTCGAACAGCCAACTTTCCGTGATCAATGAGTCGCGCATCGCAGTGTCATATCCGCCGATCTGCACGTCTACCGCAATGCCGGCGGACGCACCCTTAACGCATGTGTATGCCTCGATTGGTTCGACGGTGAAGTTCCTCAGCACGGCGACCCGGACGCGGGGCCAATCGAGAGGAGTCAGCAAGCGCAGCTGACGCCTGGCCGCCAGATATCGACTTATCGTCGGTTTTTCCCTCACCCAGGCGAGACGGCTCTCAACATCACCTGGAACGACACCATTCACGTGAGCCGGCACCTTCGGAGCTCCGCCTCCAGGCGCTACCACGTGGTCCTCCCGCGAGTGGTGGATACAGCTCCCGGAGGAATCTCCCCGGGACGAGCAGCAATCCGGGCCCGCCACCACCGCGCAACGTCTCGCGGCAACGCGTGCCACAGGTCGGTTCGGTCCGCCATCTCTGCGAGGAACGCCTCGTATAGGTTCCACGTCTTGGGTCGGCGAAGGTAGTCCGGATGCGAGTTCAGCAATGCCATCCCGCGGCGCGCGGCGATGAAGTCAACCTTTTCAAGCCACAGCTGCGGAGTCGTCTCACCCAGGACCTGCGTCAGCGTGTAATCCTGGACAAGGGTGTAAGGCAGTTCGACGAACCGTCCGAGAATGAACGGCCAGAGGCTCATGGTGCCGCCAGGAATCGGCTCAGTTGGCGCGAGACCGGAACAGCTTTCCATCATGATTCAGATCATGGACACCGAATTCGAATCCTCGAGCCTTCAGTTCGGAGACGAGTCCCGTATCAGTGCGGTACCGCTCGGGTACGAAATTGAAAGAAGAACGAAACCCGTATCGCTCCTCCAGTTCGACGACTTTCATCACGAAGTCGTGGCCTTCGCGAAGCTCCACGTCGTGCGTCAAGACAAACGCCAAGCTGCGATCATCGGGCCAGACGCTTACGCACCTCGCGCTCTCAAGCCCACGCTGGTCCAGCACATGGACGAGAACAGCCTGTAGGAAGTCGGCATAGCGCGATTCGGACGGCCAGCCGAGGCCGCCGGCTCGGTCGTCATCGCGCCCATAGGCTCGCCGAAGCAACCCAATGACAGCACGCGGAAGCAACGGCTTGAGGTCGTAATAGATGTATTTCGCGATTCCGAGCTTCCAGTGGTCGACCCCGAACTGACCCTCGCAAAGGACGGCCTCCATGAGCCCGCCCGCTCGATGAGCATGCGCTGTTGCTGATGGCGGGAGGATGTGCGCGCACTCGTCGATGGCCTCGTTCCACTCTTGGGCGGAGGGCACTGGATCGAGCAGTTTCCAGAACGCCGCGGGGGTGTTGCTCGCACAGAGCGATGCCGAAGTTACGGCGCGCATCGCCTGGTCAGTTGACGATGTCACCGGAAAGCATCCCTACCATCAGCAGTGGTCGCTCGGAAAGCGCCGCGGCGATCGTCGCGGGAATCATCACTTGAGGGCTGGTTTGCCTCATCGCGGTGTGCCCGGTCAGACAGCTGCAGTGTGGCCCTCCGTGACACGTCGGCCCGCTTGGCCAAGGACAACCCGAGCGCGTCGCGATAGCGGCTCGAAACCGACTCCCACGCTAAACCGTCCATCACAGCACGGGCCAAACAGGCCTGCCGCCTGGCCGCGGACGGGTCGGCCAGCAGCCGTTGCACCTGCGCTGCGAGGCCGGCGGCATCGCCTGGCTCGCAGTACGCAAGACAGTCCTCCGGGAAATGCTCTTCAATCGCCGGCAGGCGCGAGCAGACGACGGGAATGCCGAGCGCGGCAAACTCCAGAACCTTATTTGGCAGACATAGATCGCCGTAGCCATCGGCAAGCATCGGGACGAGGCCAAGCGTCGCCTGGCGAACCTGGTCGATCATGGGACGCCAGGGCAGGAATCCGTGGGAGAAGTGCACGCGATCCTGCAGCCCCAAGCGGTTGGTCAGCTCGACCAGCAGGGGCTCGCTCTCTCCCTCGCCGAGGATGCGAAGCGTAAGCCGGGGCCATTCGCTCGCCAGCCTGGCCAGCGCCTGAATGGCAATGTGCACCCCATAGCGCTCAATCAGAGTGGTCTGGATGATGAGGAAGGGTGGCTGAGCAGGCCTGGCGGACCCAAGACCGGCTACAGGGTGCGAGTTTGGAACCACCGTGACCTTGTCGCTTGGCAGGCCACGGCCGAGCAGGATCCGCCGGCATGGCTCGCTGACAGTAATCACGTGATCGACCCAGGCAATGGCCGCCCGCTCCAGCGAGGTGGCGAGCCGGACCGGTAGTGCCTGGGGATCAAGTCGCAGCCGAGCGGCCGTAAGCTCCGGCATCAGTTCCATCGAGAAGAGCACGATTCGCGGTCGACGTATGCGCGCCAGCACCGTGGTGAAGACGAGGAAGTCCGGCGTGTTCTCGACCTCGATGACGTCGTAACGGCGAAGCAGGCCCAGTAGTGAAACGACGACCAGCGCCCAGAGGAAAAAAGTCAGGTAATGAAGTGCATACCAGAAGGCATGGGTACGGCGAGCCTTGATCGGGATGCCATAAAGACGAAGCCCTGGTTGATCCGCGACAAGGCTCGCCCACCGGAAGCCGCTCGTCAGGCACACGACGTCGACATTCAACCCCCAGGTGACGAGCTGTGTCACGTTGCGGCGAAGGGTGGTCCCGATCGGGTAGGGATGGCGGCTCACCACCAGGACCCGTTGGGCGTCGGTCATGAGGCGAGCCCTGGGACCCGTCCATACAGGAGCTCACCAGTAAGCCGGCAAACGACCGTTGGCGAACTCTGGATGATTCTCGCCAGGACCTGGCGGCTCAGCCCTGGCAAGGGCCGGACTGGGGCACTCGTCAGGTACGAATAGTCGAGCGGCACCTCGACGGCACCCCAGCGTCGCTTGAACTCGCGAAGGCCGTGGTTGTCGACGTCAGTACGGCCGAAGTCGAGCTCGCGATAGCCATGCTCACAGGCCCAGTCGATCGCAGCCCACATAACGAGGTTGTTGGGGCGAAGCTCCCAGAATCGAGCATCGGAGGCTCCGAATTTGTAGATCAAGTGCTGGTTCCAGGCGAGATAAATCGCTCCTGCAACGGGTCGGTTGTCCTTATGAGCGAGGACGACGAACCCAAGTCCCTGATCGATGACATGCTTCCAGAGCAAGCGCAAAAACCGCTTAGGCTGAACCGGAACGCCCTGGCGCCGGCGGGTCTGCAGATGCAGCTGATAGAAGGTGTCGGTGTCGGCTTCCGATTGCGAGATCCGCGCCGTCACGCCCTCGCGCTGCGCCTTCTTGATGGCGCGATCGACCTGAGTGCCTTTGATGCGTTGCAGGAAGTCCTGCCTCGTGCAGCCGAGCGGCAGGAGATGGCGTACCGCTCGCGGCAAGATCTGGATGCCCGCGGTCGATGACAGGCGGCCGTGAACGACGAGCTGGTGGACCTTGCTGCCTCGCTGCCAGCGAAGCAGGGCGGCGGTGAGCTCGGCCAGAGCGTCCTCGCTGGTCGCAAGCGGAGGACAGTAGTCGGTGAACGGGAGGGACGTGAAGCGCCGCCTCGGGCTGAACCGCTGGACTTCCAGCAATGGCATACCGGCGGCCACAGCGCCGTCTCGATCGAGTTGGAACAGGACCGATGGTCGGTAACCATAGGCATCAACCAGCACCCGCGACCAAGCGGGATGGTGAAAGACCGTAGCTTCCCCGTGCGAGCCGGCGAAGTCCAACCAACGTGGATCATCAAGACCGGTAACTACCAACCCTGGGGCCGCGTCCGGCACTAGACGGGACTCGCGATGGAGACCGGCTCGAGCCCGAGCGGCGGAGCTATGGCGATACGTTCAGGAAGGATCACGAACGCGCCGGCGTTGACGGAAGGCATGAGAAGGAGCGCCATGGGTCTTGGTCCGAGTAAGCCTACGCAGCATGCCGGGCGCTGTGAATGGGCATAAACGGCCGAATGTCCCATGGCAGGGCGGTTTGGTCCCACCCGGGGCCTGCTATTTCGATCGCGATTCAACGACCAGTGCACGCGCTGACCACCAGGCTGCGGAATCAAGCACGTGACTGTGGGCCACGGTCATCTCGTCATCGTTGTGGCCGCGTCTCACGATTTGAGTCGCGAAGACCACGGATCCTCGCGAACTCATCGGTGACTTACGAACTCAACACATGGTTCGCTAGCAGGAACGAATGCGCCACGGACGCTGGAGTCTCCCCGTCGATCGTCACCGCCCTGTTCAGAGCCCGCATCACGGTGACTGTGAGCAGGTTGGTGACGGACGTATACGTGTGCTGGAATGCCGGCCCCAGCTGGTTGAGCAACGACGTCTTGATGATCAGGGCTACATGCTGGAAACCGAAGATGTTCTTCGGATCACTGAGGACGGCATAGGTCCCGCCCGCCAGTTGCGGGTCGGTCAAGAAGGCGTCTCCCACCTGTACGAGGTGGCTGTTGAGCGCATCGTAGATCGAGCTGCCCGTGGGCAGCGGCACGAACTCGAGATTCGTGAGGCCATACGCCTGCTGGAGCCCCGCGTAGCCGTCATACCGCGTTTGCTCGGCGGCATAGTCCCCAAACTTGACGCGGAATGGCACCGATTTGAGCTGCCCAATCGTTTTCAGATTCCTCTGCTGGGCGAAGCTCTGGAGTGCGATCAGCCCGTCAGTCTCAGAGAAGGGCGTCACCGGCATCATCACCGTGGCCCCGTGGCTCTGTTCGTACTGTTGTGCGATCTGCTCTGCCTGAGCCTCGGACGTAAGCGGCGCTGTGTGGGCAGCATCGGTGGCCGCAAGCATGCCGAGATACTCCGGGTACGCGCTGATCTGCCCAGTCTGGAACGCCGTGTCGGTCTGCTGCCTGCCGCCAATGTTGGGCTTGAGGTCGACGATATAACCCATGGCCCGAAATGCCTGCGCATACAGTTCGCCCAGGAGCAGCTGTTCGTCCGAGCTCGCATCCCCGAGCACGATCGTGGGTTTGCCTTGGCCCGGCAGGGTGGTGCCTCCGCAGGCGGCCAGCAGCACAACCATTCCAGCTAGCAGAACGAAGCGGCTGCGGTGTTCGTGACCGGTCACCAAATTGGCAATATTCTGTTGTCGAATCTCAGGCCCTGGTCAGCTAGGGCATCCGTACTTGGCATCACAACTGTATTGCTGGGCCGAGTCGTCGAATGAAGGAGTGAGCCACGTGTGGCTGTTCTGGTCGTTCTGCACGTGTGCGATGTAGGTGTTGGCACCGCTGGAATGCCAGTCACCTGAATACCACGACCCAACACATCCCCACAGGTCGCCCGCGGCGTAGGTCCCGGCCCCGGTGCTCTTCAGCCAATAGGCCCAGCCTTCATAGCAGCCGCGCACGTATGCGCCCCAGTAGTCAGCGGCCGCGGCCGTGGAGTCACGGGTGAAGGGAAAGGTACCGTTCTGGTCTTCGCGATAGGCCGGGTAAGGAGCTTCCCACGCAGGGTCGTCCCAGCTCATCACCCCCAGGATCGAGAAGGTCTTTGGACACATTCCGCTCGTGGGTGTGTATGGGTATCCTCCCGAGCCTGTCCTGGGATCTTTCTGATAGTTGTGGACCTCCGACGAGAGCACGCCTTCAGTCGCGATGCCGTTGCAGTAGGTGATCGACGAGGTGGTCGGTGAGGAGAAGGCATCACCACAACCGTAATTCCAGTAGCAGCTACCACCGCCACCACCGCCATATGAGGCATCGTTCGGGTAGTGCAGGTACTGGAACCAGGTGGATTCCTCTACGGCATCAGCGCGGATCAGGTTATCTGGCAGACCCCATTTGCACGCCGCCCACTGCAAGATGTCGTCGGTCGTTCCGGTGAACCGCCCATCCACCCGGCGCAAGAGCCACGTATCCCAGAGACTGTTGTAGGTACCTCCCTGGTCGCGCGGCCGCGTCGAAAATGAGGCTGCCATTGCGCCGGAAGCGGGTTCGGTGTGGTTTTGCTGGTAATTCTGCGGACGGGGCTCCCAGGTCGAGTACCGCACCTGGGCGGCACACTGCGCGTCGGAGGGAAGAGACGACCAGCTGCCAACCGATCGGAGGCTGAAATAGCCCGACGCGGGTGGGGGGGAGGTGGACGTGCTCGATTTCGGCGTAGACGGAGGGGCCGGCGCGAGGGTATGGGTGGGGGCTGTCGTCGATGTCGGAGCCGGGGCGCCGGTGGCGGCCGGCGGAGACTTGGGCGTTGGTGAAGTTGTCGCGCTGCGCGGCAAGGACGTCGGAGTGGAACATGAACTTTGCGTGGAGCAGTTCGCCTGCGCGACCGTAGTTCGCGGTCCCTTGGGGCTAGTCATAGACACAGTCACGAGCACGGCACCAGCGAAGAACACCACGATGGTGAAACCCCAGCGCAGGCGCTTATTCTGACCGTCGGTCATCCATCTTCTCCGGGGCGGTGCCTCTCAAGGAACGAGTTCCGCGAACGGGATGCTTCCGTGGCACAGGATGAGTATGTGACCATAACGGATGTGCAGGCCGTTTTCTGCCTCTCCTTGAGTCAAGATAGCCTCCAGGCAGACACCGATTCCGCGTAGCCGATTGGATCCCTCTCGCTGGCTGCCACCGCCGGGTCCAGGCTGGCTGGGGTGTCTGGAGTGCCGGTCAGCGTAGTGGTTGGGTGCACCGGAAGGATGACGGCATGAAGTGGGGCCTGGTTGAAGTCAAAGTCGCGGACGAGGTTGCCCAGGACGCTGGCTTTCTCGCGAACATCCAGTCGCGGGTCAGGCCGTCCGTCCGTGGCTGGATCGAGCCGTTGACCATCGAGAAAATCATCCTCTATGAACTTGTCATAGGCGTCTAAGGAAAGAACCTGATGGTCAATAAATCCATGTCGCGCATATGGACTGATGACGATCCCTGGAACGCGCAGGCCATACCCATTTTCGTCGACGGTTGGTGGCACCACCTGATCGTAGAATCCGCCCCAGTCGTCCCAAGCGAGGAAGATCGCGGTGGATGACCAGTCTGGGCTCCTCATAACTGCATTGATGACGCTGGTGACATAGCTCTGTCCGAAGCTAATTGGCGATGGCGGGTGTTCGCTCACCTCATCGGACGGCGCCACCCACGACACGGCCGGCAGGAGTCCAGCCTTGGCGGCGAGGTAGAACTGATTGACTGACTGGATATTTCCAAGCTGGCCGTCTTTCTTGACCGTGTCAAAGTACGGGAGAGGGTTGAAAATCCCCGGCGTTTTCGAACTCTGATGGACGGGAGCGCATGTCATCGCAGCGTCGCTCTCGCAATCCGGCTCACCACCCTCGACCACGTAGTATCCCCAGCTGATGCCATGTTTGTGAAGCAAGTAGGTCACGTCTGTCCACGCATAGATCGGGTTTGTGCCGTGCGAACCAGTCTGATCGGGGGGTAGGCCGGGGCTCTGGGGAGCATTCGTACAACTCGACGCATCGTTGTGCTGAGAGCACAGTGCAGACCACTGGCTGACCTCAAACAGGTGAGCCGGAAGACTCCATGAGGCATTGGGCTCAAACATGTGGTCTTGAAGCACGAAGTCTCTGGCATACGTCCAGTAGTTAGGGATGTCGCTCGCAGTGTGATAGCCCATGACGTCAGGAGCACGTGCGTTGGTGCAGGCAGGGGCCGCTGGCGTGCATGACAGGTTCCCCTTCTCGGCCTGAGCCTGGAAGCCGTCCATCTTTCCACCGTCAATATCAGCGCGGGCGTTTACCAGGCTGTGAGGGCCCCCTTGATTGACATCGGAATGGTCGGCGTAGGGCCTGACACATTTGCTGGTCTTCGGATCAGGCACGCAGACAGTCGGCTGTCCGCCGACCGTGGGAAGGCCATCGGCACCAGGGTAGGTACCGAAATAGGAGTCGAACGAGCGATTCTCCTGCAGAACGATGACCACGTGGCGGATCATGTGAATCCCAGGTGGCCCGGCCGTTGCCGCTGGTCCGCAACTGGAGCCCACCATCGCCAGCACGAGCGCGATTGCCGAACCGCGCACCTGTGTCGATTGCGGGCGATTCATATCCGGATATGCAGTTCCTCGTCAGCCACGTGCGGCTTCAGGCGGACCGGAGCAGTGCACTGGCGGAGTCTAAGTGATTCCAACCAGGGTGCGACCGCAGCCCAGCGAGCGGCCAGATGGAGTTGACCGGGCCACCACCTAGTTCGCCCTGGGACACAGAGGTCAAAGATGTAGTTCTTACCCATTGACCCATCGCAGCCCGGACGCCGTAATGGACGGGCAGCAGATGACCATGGACTTTGGAGGCGAGTACTGCGATCTCGCCTGGGCCGCGGGACGAGACGATCCATCCCGGCCTTCGAGGTTCCTCCACGGACGTATACCTCGATGACCGGTTGCTAGGCACCACCCTGACCATTCGGCGCTTCCGCAAGCTAATCGCCCTGTTCGGGAGCGCTCTCGTGCTGTCCACAAGCCTGGCCGTGCTGCCGACTTCAAGGGCCACTATGGCGGCCCAAAGCAGCAAGCTCGTCGTGATCCCCTTTGAGAACCAGTCTTACGACAGCATTGTTGGCAGCAGTCAAGCGCCCTATCTGAACCACCTCATCTCGCAAGGAACCGTGTTTACCGGATACACGGCGGTGGCCTCGGGCAGCAATCCGAACTACCTGGCTATGACCAGCGGCCTGACCTCCGCACTCTCGCCCCCATCCCCCAACGTGTTCCAGGCCATCGACGCCTCAACTGGTCTGAGCTGGAAGGAATTCATGGAATCGATGACGGGGACCTGTGGTGTAGGGACCATTGGTTACGTCCCGGGAAGCACAGATTCGCTCTACACGACAGATCACGATCCCGCCTTCGCCTACCAGAGCAACACAAGCTGTAGCGCGAACGACGTGCCGCTCACCAGCAGCACCTTCAATCCCGCCAACCTTCCGAGCTTCAGCTACATCGTGCCCAACGAGTGCGATGACATGCACACGGTAGTTGCGAGCGGTCAGTCCTGTCCTGCCTATTTCGGTCCGAACTCCGGTACCAGCCAGGTCAACATGGGGGACAACTGGCTGTCCGACGTCGTCCCATCGCTGCTGGCCCAGGCGAACGTTACGGTGCTGATCACCTGGGACGAGAATGACGACAACGCGCCTGGCAGCGGCCCTGCCGAGCACGTCGTGACTCTGGAGGTCGGCGCCGGGGTCACCGTTGGCGGAATCGACGGAAACTCCTACAACCACTACAGCCTCGAGGCCGGGTTGTACCGTTATTTCGGACTCGGAGCGGCACCGAACAATGGAGCCTCGTCTCTACCGCTCCCGATCCCGGCTTCTGGCGCACCGCCATACGCCGGACCACCCAACGCCATCACCCAGGAAAATTCCAATCCCGGCACAACCGCGTGGAAGCTCGGTAAGGCGGCGGACGACTACAACCAGCAGATCGACGGCTACGCCTCCGCAACCAGTGTTAATCGGGGCCAGCAAATCAGTTTCTATGTGAGCGTCAACCCGAGCCAGTCGCTCACGATGGACTTTTATCGCATGGGCTACTACCAGGGCCTCGGCGGCCGGCTCATGCTCGAGGTGCCGAACCTGTCGGGGGTGACGCAGCCCAGCTGCCCGCAGAACAGCACGACCGGAATGACGGCCTGCAACTGGGCCGCCGGCTACAACTTCACCATCCCGACGTCATTTGTCAGCGGCGTGTATCTGGTCAAACTCACAAACGTCGCCGGGTATCAGAACTACATCAACTTCGTGGTCCGCGACGACGCTCGGAATTCCGCACTTCTCTATCAGGTCGCCTTCAACACATTCGAGGCCTACAACAACTGGCCCGATGATGCACCCCCCGGTTCGACGACCGGGCAACCAGCGACGGGCAAGAGCCTGTACGAGTTCAACAGCTCGGCGATTACGACCTCGCTTGGGACGACGCGCGCCGTCCAGGTGTCCTTCGACCGGCCGTTTTCCCCCAGCCAGGGTGGGTTCCTCGACTACGAGATCAATGTTTTGGCCTGGCTGGAGCAGCAGGGCTACGACGTTTCCTACTCCTCCGACGTCGATACCGATATGTCTGGCAGCAGCCTGGCCAACCATCACGGCTTCATCTCCGCCGGCCATGACGAGTACTGGTCCATGGCGATGTACAACGCTGTCGCGCAGGCCCGCGACAGTGGCGTCAACCTCGCGTTTATCGGCGCGGATGACGTTTCCTGGCAGGTGCGCTACGGCCCGTCAGCGTCCGGTGCGCCAGACCGAGTCTTGATCTGTTACAAGAGCACGTCACTCGATCCGGTGCAGAACAACACGATCACCGTCCATTTTCGGGATCCGCAGGTCAGCATGCCCGAACAACTGCTGGTAGGCGGATCGTCGGCTGGAGAACAGCTAGGGGCGAGCAGTGCCACGCCAGTTGCGTACGTCGTCGAGGATGCATCCAGTTGGGTCTATGCCAACACCGGCGCATTCAACGGCGAAAACGTTCCCAACGTCGTCGGCTACGAGATCGACGCCTACAACAGCGCTTATCCATCGCCTACGGCGGCGGCTGGAAGCTACCAGCTTTTGTCGAACTCGCCGATAGTGAACAACAACAATCTAACCGTCTTTCAGAACGCGACCATCTATCAGGCGTCGAGCGGAGCATGGGTCTTCTCCGGCGCGGCAATTGAGTGGGGTTGGTCTCTGTTCAACTTCAGCTTCCCGACTGGCGGACAGGCGCATCCGGACTACTCCTCGCCCTTCGTTCAGATCATGACAGCGAACATCCTGAACAAGTTCTCGGCTGGCACGTCACCGCTGCCCGGTGCGCCCACCAACCTGATTGCCGTTCCGTCCGCATCCGCAGTCAACCTGTCCTGGACTGACAACGACCCGACCGCCAGCTACGAACTGGATAGAAGTATCGATCCCGGCTTCGCCACTTTCAGCGCCGTCGGCCTGCCCGCTGGCGCCACCAGCCACAGCGACAGCGGATTGAGCTCAGGCGTCTACTACTACCGGCTCGTTGCCGTAGGTGCGAACGGCAACTCGCCGTACGTGTCGGTCAACGCCGCCACGATCTCCTATGCCGCTCTGGTCGCCGGACGTGCGGGCCTGCTGGCCCACTGGCGGATGGGCGAGGGTTCGGGAACAACGGCGTACGACACGACCGGCACCTACAACGGCACTTACGTCAACGCCCCAACGCTGGGGTCGCCGGGGGCGATCACCAACGATCCCAACACGTCAGTGACCTTTAACGGAAGCACCCAGCGCGCCAGCATTCCATCGGTTCCGTCAGCTGGAGACTTCTCGATCGAAGGGTGGACCTACTTGACCAACGCCTCCGTGAACAACAACACCGCATACGGCGGCAGCGGTACGGCTCGACTCATGCCACGCCCGGGCACCGGTAGCTTTCTGTCAGCGGCCTACGCAGGCGTGACCCTGAACGGCACGGAATACGCCCTACAGCCGACCAGCCCCAGCTCAAACATCAACACCTGGGTCTACTGGGTACTAACCCGTCAAGGCAGCCTCCTGACGCTGTACCGCAACGGCGTGCAGATCGCTCAACGGAGCGACCTGCCTGCTACTGCGACGGCCAACATCAACGGCTACATCGCCGCGCAGAACAACGGAGCTTACTACCTCGCCGGCAGCGTGCAGGACGTGGCCCTCTATACCCATGCGCTCTCCAGCACCGATGTGCGCAATGGCTATGCGGCCGCACTTAACGGGATCGCGCCGACGCCCCCCGTACTACCGCCGGCCGCGCCTACGAACTTCTCTGCCGTTCCGTCGGCCTCGGCGGTAAGTCTTTCCTGGACGGATAGCGACACGACGTCCAGCTACATCCTGTACAGAAGCAGCGATCCCAGTTTCGGTACAACGGTCACGATTTCGCTCCCGCCCGGCACCAGCCGTTACAGCGACACCGGCCTCGGCCAGGGCGTCGTCTATTACCGACTTCTCGCGATGAACTCCGGCGGGCAGTCGCCGTACATATCGGCAAGCGCTGCGACGACCTCGTATGCCGCGCTGGTAAATGGACGGACTGGCCTGCTAGGTCATTGGCGGCTGGGCGAGACCGCGGGCACCACGGCGTGGGACACGACCGGTACCTACAACGGCGTCTACGTGAACGGTCCAACGCTTGGATCGGCCGGGGCCGTCGCCAACGACCCGAGCACATCAGCGACGTTCAACGGGACCAGCCAGCGCGTCAACCTACCCTCGTTGCCGTCTGCGGGAGACTTCTCCATCGAAGGCTGGAGCTATCTCACCAACGCCTCGGTGAACAACAACACGCTCTACGGCAGCGGTTCCATGCAGCTGCTGGTACGGCCTGGGACGGGCAGCTACCCGTCCGCCGCGTACGCCGCGGTGACGTTGAACGGGACCCTGTACGCGCTCCAGCCCAATAGTCCCGCCTCCAACATCAATACCTGGGTCTACTGGGTCATGACCCGGCAGGGCGGCACGCTGACGCTGTATCGCAACGGGGTGCAGATCGCCCAGCGCACCGACTTGCCGGCCACGGCCACCGCAAGCCTCAGCGGCTACATCGCAGACGAGACTACCGGGTCCTATTACCTGACCGGCAGAGTCCAGGATGTCGCCGTCTACAACCGGGCCCTCTCCAGCCTGGAGGCGACCAACGGCTATACCGTCGCCTTGATCGGGCTTGCGCCCACTCCGCCGCCCACACCCAGCACGCCCTATTACAACGTCGTACGCTCCGAGCCGTCACTCATAGCGTATTGGCGCCTCGACGAGTCAACCGGCAGCACCGCTAACGACGCCCTAGGGAAGTACAACGGAACCTACGTAAACGGGCCGACCCTGGGATCGGCGGGCGCGATCGTGAACGACCCGGATAAATCGGCGACCTTCAACGGGACAAGCCAGCGGGTCAACCTGCCGTCGCTACCGTCGGTCGGTGACTTCTCGATCGAAGGTTGGACTTACCTGACCAACGCCACCGTGAACAACAACACTCTGTACGGCGGCGGCGGCACGGTGCAGTTGTTGGCCCGCCCCGGCACCGGTAGTCTCCCGACCGCGGCGTACGCCGGCGTGACATTGGGTGGCACACCGTACGTTCTGCAGCCGACCAGCCCAGCGTCCAACATCAACACCTGGGTGTACTGGGTCCTCACCCGACAGGGAGGCACACTGACGCTGTACCGCAACGCCGTCCAGATCTCCCAACGCACCGATCTGCCGACCACCGCCACCGCGAATATCAACGGCTACATCGCGGACGAGCTAGGCGGGCTCTACTACCTGACCGGTGGCGTCGATGATGTCGGTGTCTACAGCAGTGCGCTCAGCCCACAGGACATCACCGGCCACTACCAGGACGCCCAGCTCGGGCCCGCCCCCGCGCCCACTGCTACACCCAGCGTCGCGGTGACCAACCCGACGAGCGGGAGTACCTATGGCGGTAACTGGACGGGATCGATCGCCGGCTCGGCGTCGTCAAATTCCGGGTTCTCGCTGGCCGGGGTGACCGCGGCAGTGCAGGACACCACGACTGGTAAGTGGTGGGGTGGGTCTGGGTTCAACCAGCCCAGCCAGACGTTCATCTCGGTTACCTCCGGGAGCAGCAGCTGGTCGCTGAGTTTCCCGGCCACGAACCTGACCTCCGGGCACAGCTATCTCGTGACTGCCCAGGGCACCGACAGCGTGGGCAACGTCGGCACCAGCTCCCCGGTCGGGTTCAGCTACAACACCACCCCACCCGGCGCCTCGGTCGGGTACCCCACGAACGGCACCATCTATGGCGGCAACTGGACAGGGTCGATCAACGGCACTGCGGCTGCTTCCAGCGCCACCCTCGCGGGGGTAGCGGTGGCGATCCAGGACACCACCACCGATCAGTGGTGGGGCGGGTCGGGGTTCGACCATGCCAGCCAGACTTTTGTCCCGGTCACCTCCGTGACCGGCAACTGGTCGCTGAGTTTTCCGGCCACCAGCCTGACTTCCGGGCACAGCTACCTCGTGACTGCCCAAGCCACCGACAGCCTGGGCAACGTCGGCGCCAGCACCTCGGTCGTCTTCAGCTACATCGCCGACGCTCCAACGACCAGCATCGCGTGCAATGGGGCGACCTGTTCGAACTGGTACAACGCATCCGTCAGCGTCACTCTGTCTGCCACGGATCCGGGCGGGCCCGGGGTCAGCGCCACCTACTACACCACCGATGGATCCACCCCGACCACTTCGAGCACGCTCTACGTCGGCGCGTTCACGATGTCGAGCAGCAGCACGGTCAAGTTCTTCTCCGTCGACAACGCCGGCAATGTCGAGTCGGTCAAGGCCCAGCCGATCCAGATCGACACGGTGGGCCCCGCGACCAGCATCTCCTGCAACGGCGCCGCATGTTCCAGCGGCGTCTTCAACGGGCTGGTCACCGTGATGCTGTCGGCCAGCGACGACAGCGGCGGCTCGGGGGTGCGTGCCACCTTCTACACCACGGACGGCTCATCCCCGACCACGTCAGGCGTCTTCTACGCCGGCGCGTTCACAGTGTCGAGCAGCACCACGGTCAGGTTCTACTCCATCGACAACGCCGGCAATGCCGAGTCGGTCAAGGTCCAGCCCGTCCAAATATTGGTGTTGGTATCGATCGCGGTCAGCCCTGCGAGTCCGTCGATCGCCAGTGGGACTTCGCAGCAGTTCACCGCGACCGGCACATATTCCGATGGGAGCACCCAAAACCTGACGAGCTCGGCGACGTGGCTTTCGTCGAATACAGCGGTGGAAACCTGACGAGCTCGGCGACGTGGCTTTCGTCGAATACAGCGGTGGCGACCATCACCGCAGGCGGACTGGCCAGCGCAGCCGCCCAGGGCACCTCGGAGATCAGCGCCAGCTTGGCCGGCGTGACCGGCAGCACCACCCTGACGGTCGGGCCGGCGGTGTTGGTGTCGATCGCGGTCACACCTTCAAATCCGTCGATCGGCAAGGGCACCACGCGTCAGTTCGCCGCCACCGGCACCTATTCCGACGGGTCGACCCTGGATTTGACCAGCACGACGACGTGGCTTTCGTCGAATATGGGGGTGGCGACCATCAGCGCGGGTGGCCTGGCCACCGGAGTCACGCAGGGCAGCTCCCAGATCAGCGCCACCTCGGCTGGCGTGACGGGCAGCACCACCTTGACGGTGGGTTCAGCGGTGTTGGTGTCGATCGCGCTCACGCCCGCGAATCCGTCGATCGCCAGTGGGACTTCGCAGCAGTTCACCGCCACGGGTACCTATTCCGATGGGACGACGCTCGATGTGACCAGCTCGGCGACCTGGGTCTCGTCGAATACGGCGGTGGCGACGATTACCGCGGGTGGCCTGGCGACCGGAGCCGCGCAGGGCACCTCGGAGATCAGCGCCAGCTTGGCCGGCGTGACCGGCAACACCACCCTGACGGTCGGGCCGGCGGTGTTGGTGTCGATCACGGTCACACCTTCGAATCCGTCGATCGGAACGAGCACCACGCAGCAGTTCGCGGCCACCGGCACCTATTCCGACGGGTCGACCCTGGATTTGACCAGCACGGCGACATGGCTTTCGTCGAATACGGCGGTGGCGACCATCACCGCGGGTGGCCTGGCCACCGGAGTCACGCAGGGCAGCTCCCAGATCAGCGCCACATTGGGCGCGGTGACGGGCAGCACCACCCTGACGGTGAGTTCAGCGGTGTTGGTCTCGATCGCGGTCAGCCCTGCGAGTCCGTCGATCGCCAGTGGGACTTCGCAGCAGTTCACCGCGACCGGCACATATTCCGATGGGAGCACCCAAAACCTGACGAGCTCGGCGACGTGGCTTTCGTCGAATACAGCGGTGG
>WNGK01001787.1_pt1 | contig 25051 bp, 26 predicted proteins | sample 5400601 | NCBI WGS metagenome assembly WNGK01 (sample SAMN13153376, study PRJNA577476) | soil metagenome | isolation source: 60 cm soil or saprolite under Garry oak tree replicate 1 | place: USA:California | collected 2016-06-15
GTTTGTGGGGCCGTTCCGTCGATGGTAGAGAGTGAAACCCCTTCTGCCGTTGCTGTACTCAATGGGCCACTCGCGTGCTTATATTCCATTGGCGGCGATTGTCTCCAGGGCCACCATGCGAACATCTTGTGCAGCCAACACTTAAATGATTGCGTGATCATTGTGTCCTTGCTTTCGTGTGCTAGCAATCACGCGCTACAGTGGTGAAACGCATCAAATAGATAAACTTTGAACACTCTAGACACATAGTAGCACACATTGTCTCCTGCTTGCAAGTGATTGTATCCCATTCCGGTAACATTTTTAATTTGACTTGACACGGATTACCGGCGATTTCTGTTGCGGTGGAACTACCTTCTCAGCAATTTGTAAATTGCTAGCCAAAAACCTTGACATGTAAATAGCAATATGTTATATATAAGTATAGCACATTGCTATGAAAACTGATGCAAATATAACTGATCTCTACTGACAAGTAATTTGAAAAATGCTCTTACTGTATGTCGTACTCTGAGAAGTCGGGCATAAACTCTATTCAATTTCTATAATATTAAAGAATAGTGAAACATCTTATGAACGCTACCAACTTTCTTCAAAAGGCGAGGCTCGCGCTCGTTCCAATGCGCAAGGCCACGATAGATGCTCTCCTCTTAACCGCCGTCATCGTCTACTTCCTTGTCTTTACCGGTGCCCTGTTTAGCTATCCATGGCTGATCATAGTCATCTATATGCTAGCGTTTCTCCTTTCAGTAGAATTCAGGCTGCGTCAAGCCGCCCGTCAAATGAGAGTAGCAATTGACAAGGAACAGTCGTTAGAGGAAGCTTCTCAAGAGTTGTCCTCCCCACGATCTCTCGTTGGGCTTATGTTCTACTGGGGCAACCATTATTAGCGCCTACTCGAATAACCTCCTCTACCAGGAGGCATGAGCAAACAAATAGGGAACGAAAAAGGACAGTGAACGTCGTATAACTGGTATGAAACGAGGAGGTACATATGGGCCGAAAAGGAATAATCGCCATAATCGTGGGAGCGATCATAGGGGCAGTGATCGGCTATGGTGTCGTACAATCTGCGTTGGGAGCAACGGTGGGAGCAGTGGGAGGGGCTGGTATTGTGGTAGTTGGGTTAGCACTGATCGTGCTTGAACCGGGTGAGGTATGGATGGTCCTGGCTGGGTTCCCCAATATAGCTGAGTGTTGCTCATTCTTTGGCGTTCTTTCGCTAGCAAGCATAGTAACGCTTGGTGGACTCTTGCTCTGGCACAGTCTCACGCTGGCCACATTGGCAGGCGTAGGCGTAATGACGGTGTTGCTCATGGTTCTGTCCGCTGGGGCGCTCTCATACAAGGATGCCTCTGCTAATATTTAAGGATTTTGCGGATTTTATAGATGAGCGATGATATGAAAGGCACAAGAGATGGGTGATTTTTTCGAGTTTCTATTAGAAGCCGCTGGTTTTTACTTCGTAGAACGCATCAGAAATCCGATGGTTATTGACCCTCTAATGATTCCTGAGAAATATCCGCGAGAACAAACGGTTATTGCTTCTCCCACGAACGAGTCGAAGTATAAACTTCGTGCCAGACGACGACATACTAGACGTCGTTTAAAGCCCACGAATCGTGGTATATAGATGTTGTTTGACAGATAACCTGGTTCTCCGACCAGTTTGGTGGATGATGAGCTTATCTTTCGCTGGATTTTTCCCTCTGAAAAGCGTCTATGGACTATAGATAAGGCATCACTCAGTTCTTGAAGAAAGAAGGCACAGGTCATGAACCTCCTCTCGTCTCTCTTTACGCTGCTCGCCTGGCTTCCCCTGGCTGTGCCTGTGGGCATCCTGGCTGCGATTTTCCTCATGTATAGAAAATTGAACAAAGGGAACCTTACGTCGGTTGGCCCTCTGGCTCAACCGCCGTCTCTAGAGCCGTGGAATGCGCCTCCTTCTGCTACGCATGAAAAATATGATCGGCCACCAGTACACATCCAACCACCAACAATGTATCCGTGAAGGCAGAGAAGACTTCACCAGATACATCGCATCGGTTAAGCCAGCATTTCCTGCTGGTGCGTGTTTATGACCAAGCTTCAGCTAACTGGACCACCAAATCTGATCATGAGTCTACAATCATGTCAAACGACAATAGATGCCTTGACGAGGTAGCAGCGAAAGCGTAACGGCTCTCTATCCCCAAGGGTGCTTTGGTCTTCGTCGCTGAATTTGCTGTCAGAATTGCTATAAAGTGAGACTCTAATTAACGTTTGATGGCTTTGGGGGCTGTTCTAGGGGATTCGGGGGAGACTGAACACAGAGTAGCACAATTAGCAGCACGTGATCAAATGCACTTGCAATTTTATGCCCCACGTGCCATAATTTTATTCGTACGCAGCCAAATGGGTTCTGTTGTAAAATGGAACCTGGTGCTGAATACAGTACATTTTTTGTAGACAATCGCATAGGGGGTATGTCGCATGGATTTTACCCCTTGTTTTTTATGTACGCGGAACTATTGAAACAGAAAAGAAAGGCAGGTGTCGGCCATGCAGGAGGATGTTCTTGGAACTCGACGTACCGCCATCTCGGACCCACTTGTCACCTGTGCTCGTTGCAATAAGGTAACACGTTTACGGTATGCGCGTATCGTCCAAAGCGATGTGCTTTCAGACAGTCATTCCGAGTACGAATATCTCTGCCCGGAGTGTCAGAAGGCGCTTGCGGATGGAGAAAAAGATTTACCCATAGGGTAAGTACCTCATTGGTTGAAACCAGGATGGCAAAAGGCGCGAGACATCACTACCTTGTACCTTTTGCCTTTTTTCACCCTTTGCAGGGAGGGTTCCTTACATATCCCTAAGTCCCTACTAAAACGTTATATACTATAGATACCTACGAGGCGTCTGGGGTAAGACATTATGCGCATGCGTTATCGCTATGTGACCTATCGTTATATGGATGGGTCACAGCAACAAATCGAGCGTCACTACCGGCAATTATTGCATGACGCTCTCCGGCAAAGCCAGCCATCGATACTACAACGCTCAGTGACGTGGCGACCGCTCGCTGATATTCACGAATCGTTAGATATGATCACGGTGAAGATCGAACTGGCGGGAATGCGTGAAGAAGATATCGAGGTAACACTTTATGAAGATGCGCTGGTGGTCGGTGGCGAGCGCTACGATGATCATGAACACGGGGAAAAGATGTACTACCATGAAGCACAGATTCGTTACGGCCCTTTTCGTGTTGAGGTATTTATTCCCACCTCCATTGATCGAGAGGCAGTAGAGGCCCGCTACGAAAACGGTTTTCTGTGGGTTATGCTACCCAAATTGACTGTTTGAGATGACCCAGGGATGGAAGAATAGAGAAACAGGCTGAAGACTATCATGAAGAAGAATTCGAAAAAACCAGATATAGAGGAAGCACAGAAAACACAGCAGGAGGGCGTGATCAATCGCGCCCCTACGGATGAGGATCGCGCCCCTACGGATGAGGATCACGGCGCGCAGGAGGGCGCGATTGATCGCGCCCCTACAGATGAGAATCGCGGCGAAATTGATGTATCCTCTTCCAGGAGTTCAGCACGCCGGCGGCGCAAGAAAGAGGACATGATACATAGTGTCCCTACAGAGGATCGGAGCGAAAGTGAGGACGCAATACATCGCGTCCCTACAAAGAAGCAGGAGCCAAGACAGCGGCGGCGCAAGAAAGAGGAGGGCGCGATACATCGCGCCTCTACAGATGAGGATCACGGCGAAATTGATGTACGTTCTTTGAGAATGCAAGGGTCCCAGCACAACGAAGACGAAGAGGGACTGAGTATTCCTGATGTCTTGCCAGTGCTGCCGCTAAAAGATACTGTTGTCTATCCTTTCGCACTGCAGCCTCTAGGTGTGGGCCAGGAGAGATCGATCCGCCTGATTGATGATGTGATGCGCGGCAACCGGCTGGTGGCACTGGTGGCGCAGAAATCCGCCGACATCGAGCAGGCTGGTCCTGACGATATCTTTCGAATTGGGACGGTCTCGCGTATTGCTCGCATGATTCGCATGCCGGACGGCACGATCCAGATCATTGTACAGGGCCTGGAACGCGTGGAGATCGGCGAGTTTGTGCAGGAGAAGCCGTATCTTACCGCGCATGTTCAGATGAAACCTGATAAGCAGGAGACGGACGACGAAACCGAAGCCATCAAGCGCAACGTCATCAGTTACTTCCAGCGTTTAGTGACGCTGGTGCAGAATGTGCGGGAAGAGGTGGCGTCGGCTACGCTGAACATGGAGGAGGCGCGCCAGGTCGCATACGTGATTGCTACCTTTGTGCAGATGGAGCTGGAACTGCGACAGAAAATCCTGGAACTCGACTCTGTACGAGCCAAGCTGCAAACGCTGAGCAGCTACCTGTCACATGAGCTAGAGATCTTTGAATTGGGCCGCAAGATTCAGACGAGCGCCCAGGAGGAGATGGGCAAGGTACAGCGCGAATACCTGCTGCGCGAACAGCTCAAAGCCATCCAGCGTGAACTGGGTGAGGAGAGCGAGGAACAGGCCACGATTAATGAGTTGCGGCGCAAGATCGATGAAGCAAAGATGCCCGAAGAAGCGTTGAAAGAGGCTAATCGAGAGCTATCCCGGCTGGAGAAGCTGCCGACGGTCTCGCCCGAATACAGCATCATCCGCACCTACCTGGAACTGCTGACGAGCCTGCCCTGGAGCAAGAGTACAGGCGAGCAGATCGATGTGCCACGCGCGCGGCAGGTGCTTGACCAGGATCACTATGACCTGGAGAAAATCAAGGATCGCATCCTTGAATACCTGGCTGTGCGGCGGCTGAAAGAAGAGCGCATGGCGGAGCAGATACAGCGCAACCGGGAGATGGATATGGCGGAGCAGGATGTTGAAGCAGAGAGGCGCCCAACGCAGCCGCTTATCTCGCAAGAGGCCATCCGGCACATCAACCGCGAGCCAATCCTGTGTTTTGTTGGCCCTCCGGGCGTCGGTAAAACCTCGCTAGGACAATCGATTGCCCGCGCCCTGGGACGAAAGTTCGCGCGTATGTCGCTGGGCGGTATTCGGGACGAGGCCGAGATTCGCGGGCACCGGCGCACCTATATCGGGGCTATGCCCGGACGTATCATTCAAACGCTGCGGCGTGTCGATACCAATGATCCGGTTATCATGCTGGACGAGGTGGATAAAGTCGGGGCCGACTGGCGCGGTGATCCCTCCTCGGCGCTGTTAGAGGTGCTCGACCCTGAGCAGAACTATAACTTCCGCGATAACTATCTTGACCTGGCCTTTGACCTTTCGAGGGTCATGTTCATTGCGACTGCCAACGCGCTTGAGCCGATTCCGCCCGCGCTGCGCGATCGTATGGAAATACTGGAGTTGTCCGGTTATACGGAAGAGCAGAAGCTGCACATCGCGCGCAACTACCTGCTACCCAAGCAGTTAGAGGCCAACGGCTTGAAAGCCGACGAACTGGTCGTCGATGATGAGACGCTGCGGCGCATTGCGCGTGATTATACGCGCGAGGCGGGTGTGCGCAACCTGGAACGCGAGATCGGGTCGTTGTGCCGCAAGGTCGCTAAACAGATCGCAGAAGGCAAAAAGACGCCCATTCACGTCACGGCGGAGCAACTTTCCGACTACCTGGGACGGCAGCGGTTCTTCCAGGAAGCGGCGGAACGCATTGACCGTCCTGGCATCGCAACTGGACTGAGTGTCACGCCGGTTGGCGGAGAAATCCTCTTCATCGAAGCGGCGGCTATGCCAGCGAAGGACAGCCAGTTGATTCTCACCGGGCAACTGGGCGATGTGATGAAAGAGTCGGCGATGGCCGGTCTGAGCTACGTGCGTTCGCATGCCGAGGCGCTGGGCCTGCCTGCCAATGTCTTTGAAAATCAGCATGTGCACATTCATGTACCTGCCGGAGCTATCCCCAAAGATGGGCCATCAGCAGGTGTGACGATGGTGACGGTGCTGGTTTCGCTGGCAAGCGGTCACAAAGTGCGTTCTGACGTGGCGATGACGGGCGAAATGACACTGCGCGGCAAGGTCATGCCGATTGGTGGGGTCAAAGAGAAGGTGCTGGCCGCCTATCGCTCAGGTATTCGGACCGTCATTCTGCCCAAAAAGAATGAGCTAGACCTGATGGAGGACCTGCCCAAAGAGCTGCGCGACCAGATGAAGTTCGTCTTCGTGACCGATATCCGCCAGGTACTCGATACCGCCATTGAGGGCTTCGGTGAGCAAGCTCCCAGTGTGAAAGAGGGTACGAATGGTCACGAACGCGCGAGAAGGCGCAAAGGCGAAAGAGCGGCTGCTGGGGAGAGGGCGCAATGAATTGCGCCCCTACATTTTACATTTCGCGTTTCCTCATTGAATTGTTTAGGGCAAAGGGCCAGCGCCAGACCTCCAGGACTGCCAGGTTGAACACGAGTGCGATGAGTGCGAAAAAGATATAGCCTGGCGGAATGCTGCGATCGATGAAAATGCCGCGCAGGAGCAGCGCTACTGGCCAGGAGAGCAGCCAGGAGGTGGCGGTACGAATTGCCATGAGTTGCGGCCGCGCGATAACATCCTGGCGGTACGCGCCCACAAAGGGTGAGACGAGAAACCAGGCGGCAAGAAATGGGAGGGTGATAAGGATGATATGGGGGATGGAGGCCAACCCCGTTGCCTTTCCATGCGACTGATCACCGATCACTGAGAATATGAGAAAGCAGATGACATCGCCAATAACCAGTATGGTGACCGACTGCTTGTAGGTTCTTTCTTTGGGAGCAACATTCTTTCTTCTTGTTGCTGGCCCGTTCGTCTCTTCCTTTGCAGACATGATTCTTACTCCTTCTTGTGTTTTTCGTCTTGCTCGTGCACCAGTTCTTCCACGGCGGCGAGTTCGGTGCGCACGCCGCGAATGCGCAGCATGACGACCGCGAGGTAGGCAAACAGTCCGACCCACGCGATTATGTAGGCCGCTACAAGATAGGTAAATCCTTGCATATGTTTCTCCTTTTGTATAGATAACGAGGACGGGGACAAGCACAAGGCCCCCGCATCCGCTCCACAGCGCCCCTTGTCCCTACGGATTGACAACGGGGACCAGGGGCCATTACATGAGATGGGCGCGCAGGCGCTGTGCAAGGGTTTGCAGGCGCTGTAACTGGTAGAGTTGGATCATCAGGAACGTGTAGAACAGCGTAAACGATGCCAGCGAGATCATCAGGGTCAGGACGACGGATGGCGGTAAGGCGCCAGCTACACCGACCTGCTGCGCCGGGTGCAGGGTACGCCACCAGTTGACGGATTCGTAGATGATGGGGACATCGATGATGCCGACGATGGCCAGCACTGCGCCTGCACGCGCGCTGGATGGTGTGCGACCAAGATAGCTGCGCAACATCAGATAGCTGATATAGATGAACCAGAGGATGAGGGTAGTGGTCAAACGCGCATCCCAGGTCCACCAGGTTCCCCAGATCGTCTCGCCCCAGATGGAACCAGTCACGAGTGCGAGCGTGATGAATATTGCTCCGAGTTCAGCCGATGCGCGCGCGGCCCAGTCCCAGCGTTCATCCTTTGTGATCAAATAGCCAATGCCGGCAGCAGCAACCACGCCAAAACCGAGCATACCAAGCCAGGCCATTGGCACATGGAAATAGAAGATACGCTGCGGCTCCCCTTGCACGGCATCCATAGGAGCATACAGGAAGATCATGCAGATGGAAACCAGCATGCCGGTGAATGAGAGTAGGCCCAGGAGCAGCGAGATATAAGGGAAGTGGGCATGCTTACGTTTCGAGGTATGGCCGGTATCTCGCTGCTCAACATCGGGTTCATGTTTTGCTAATGCCATATGATTGCTCCTAAAACCTCATCTGGAGGGACGCGGGCGACGCAAGCGTCCCCACACCTCCCATCTGCCGCCCCGCCCCTACGAAGGTTATTCCTCGATTACAAATTCGAAGGTGAGCATTGAGATGCTCAGGAAAATGACGTCAAAGGCGGTGATTAAGCCTAGCCAGGGCGGTTCGTTGGCGGCTGGTACCATGAGAGCGCCGGTTGCACGAACTGCGCCGATGACGACGGGTACGATCAAGGGAAAGATCAGGAGTGGTAGCAATAATTCTCGCGCCTGGGTCGCGGATGCTATGGCTGAAAACAGGGTGCCAACGGAGGCTATGCCGAGCGTGCCGAGCAGGACAATGGGCAGCAGCGACCCGGCAAATAAAGGCACGTTGAACAGCGCCGCGAAAACCGGGAGCGCAACCAGTTCTACCACGCCAATAAAGAGCAGATTGCCCAGGAGTTTCGCCAGGTAGATAGCTTTGCGGTCTACCGGGCAGAGCAGCAGGCGATCCATCAAGCCTTTTTCGCGCTCGGCGGCGATGGTGCGCCCCAGTCCCAGTAAGCTGGCAAAGACAAAGGCCACCCAGAGCGCACCTGGGGCAATAGCGGCTTTATTGTCGACGCGCAAGTCGAAGGCGAAATTAAAGATTACCAGCACGAGCAGGGCGAACAGGGCCATACCCATCCAGGTCTGCTTGCTGCGTAGCTCGCAGCGGATATCTTTCCAGAGAATAGCCAGTACTTGCTCAAGAAAGGTCATCGCAGCGCCTCCTGGTAAACCTCGCGCACGCTGCCCGCTTCTAAGCCGCCGGTTTCGCTTTGATAGGTCAAACGTCCTCCGCTTAACAAGCCGATGCGCTCACTCCATTGCAAGGCGCGTTCAAGATGGTGCGTTGTCAATAGGACGGCACCACCAGCTTGACGATGCTCTTGAAGTAAGGTTTCTAGCAGCGCGATTCCTTCCTCGTCCAGCCCGGTGTCTGGTTCGTCGAGAAGAAGTAGGCGCGGCTCGTGCAACAGGGCGCGCGCCAGGGCCAGACGCTGCGCCTGGCCACGTGAGAGCGCGCTGGTGCGCTCACCTGAGCGTTTTACCAGCCCTACTCGTTCTAGCAGGACGCTGGCGCGTTCTTTGCAGCGCCGTACGCTGTACATGCGCCCGAAGAAGAGCAGGTTCTCCAAGGCGGTCAATTCATCATAGAGATAGGGCTGATGGGCTACAAAGCCCACCAGCCGACGCGCCTGCTGCGCATCGCGGGCGAGATCGAGACCGCCGATACGAACCGTTCCCGCGCCTGGACTGGTCAGAGCGGCCAAAATACGCAGCAGAGTAGTCTTTCCCGCGCCATTGGCTCCGAGCAAGGCCATACACTGGCCTGGCTCAACAGACAGGTCAATGCCACGTAAAATCGGCTTGAAGCCATAGCTCTTTTTCAGTCCTGTAACTTCCAGGTATGGATGGTTCACGATCTTGCCTTGCCGCCGCTCCTGGCGGCTTTCTTCTTCGTTGTCGTCTGTTCAACTGCCTCAGCGTTGATGATGGTTCGCAGACGCGCCTTCATTTTTGCACGGCGCTCCTGGTAATCTGCTTTCTTTATTGTACCAGCTTCGTAGGCTTTATCCAGAGCCAATAATTCCTGTAGCAGCTCTTCCTGTTGCTCCTGGTCAACCTTTTGGGGCGCTGGCTCTATGGCACGGCGCGCAGGCTGCTTTCGTGAAGTGCCTTTTTTCGCTGTTTGCTTACGCCTGACGGCTTTGCGCTGCATGCGCATATAGGTAAACCAGGTAGCAAAAACAATAGCGACCATCAAGATCAGCACCAGGATAAACCAGGGGATATTCTGGCCGACCGAGGTCGAGCTGGCGGCGGTTGTGGGAGACGGCAATCCAGCAAGTTCGACGTGAATTTCTGCGCCAGCCAGCACTTGCTTCGCGGATAATTGCTGATAGGTTTGCTGGTTGGCGTTAACGGCTCCTTGAGAAGTGAGTCCACTCGAACTGGCGTGATAATCCAGCGGCACCAGCACCGCGAGAACAACCGTGGGATAGACGACGGTATAGCGAAAATCGTAGTTCGAGGAGCTATAGGGTACCTGGAACGAAAAGGCAAACTGCGATGTGCCAGGAGGTATAGCGGCATCGCTGGCAAAGCCGGGATCTACCTGTATCACCTGGTAGCCGTCAAATCCTGTTTTGAGCGATAGCTGACGCGCCCCAGGCGGCAATGAAAAACGCAGCGCGTTGGGTTTTTGCCCGTTGGCTTGCAGCGATCCTACATAAGTAGTCGCCCCCAGATTCTCGAAAAAGAAGCTTTCGGTGATGGTAAGCAACCCGTGCTGTGCATCGGCTTTATCGATCAATACATTGGCCTGTACAATGGCGATGTTGTCAGTGCTATTGGTGGCGTCGTAGACGACCAGATTGACCGGCTGTACGGGTTTGCTGCTCAAGTCAATCAAATCGGTCACATACTGCGCTTTCTGGTAAAGCGTATAGACCGCGTAGCTGATGGTTTTGTCGGTAGCCAGGGCGTTGAAAGAGAACATGCCACGCGCATCGGTGGCAACGGTCATGAGATCACGCGCATTGCCTCCCTGCGCCATCTGCAAGGTTATACTCTGCCCAACTACTGGCGCTTTGCGCTTCGTGCCATCCTGTAACTGACCATAAATGCGCCCACTGCCCACTAATGGATGGGCGGAGGTGGTGAGGGGGAAGGAGAAGAGAGTAATGATGATCATGAGAATAGTTATGAGAACCGTGTGGCTGATGGCCGTGTGGCTGGTGGCTCCACCCCTGATGTCCACACCCCTGATGCCCACAAGGGGCATCACTACATTTCGGCTGACCCCTCCACCCTTTCCCCGGTGGGGGAGAGGCTGATGCGAGGTGGATATTGGTGATAATTGTTCCATGTTGTTATTCATTACTTTTTCTGGTCGCTTCATTTTGCTTTTCTCTCATCTGGCGCAGGCGCTGCTCAATCAGGGCGTCTAGCTCGTCTTCTTGGGAATGGCGGGACTTCATGGCGGCAAAGGCGCGGCGTGTGTAGCGTTCACGCAGGGAGCGGTAGTCTGGCTCGGCGAGATTGCCTAGTTGATAGTCCAGTTCGACTTCTTTGAGGGCCGAGTGCGCTGCCTGTTCGGAATCTGCCTGAGTTGATAGGGAGCCGCTAACAGGCTGCTGGATTGCATGCGTGGGAAGGCGATGATAGAGCGGGTACAGCACAAATACGAGCGCCAGCATAGCCAGCAGTAATCCGATAAGCCAGGGAAGAAGTAGCATCAGTTGACCTCCGTCTCCTTTCGTCCTGCTTGAGCGGAGCTAGCAGGCAGTGCGTCTGGTTGGATGGCAGGGCGGATTGGCGCCGTGTTTATTGGTGCAAACAGGGGGTCATCGGCGGCAAGTTCTTGCGCCAGTTGTGCTTCAAAACGTTCAAGGTCGGCCTGATCTGCGTCCTCGACCAGGGGTTTTCCGGTGCGCAGTGTGGTTTTAGCGGTTGTTTGCCAGCGGCGCAGGATAAAGAAGAGCAGGACTGCTCCGCCTATCAAAATGGTGATAGGGACAATCCAGGCCAGCAGTGTAAAGCCCTGTTGGGGGGGAGATAGTAGGATACGGTCGCCGTAACGGCCTTGAAAGTACTGGATGACCTCTTGTTCTGATTTGCCCGATTGCAGTTGCTGGCGTATGATTGAGCGCATTTGCTGCGAAAGGAGCGCGGGGGAATCAGCAACGGATTCCCCCTGGCAGACCAGGCATTTTAGCTGCGACGCGACATCATGCACACGTTGATCGAGTGTTTGCTGCGGGGGCTGCGAGAGCAGGACATAGGACCAGATGGCGGCCAGGATGGATATGCTGGCTATGACGATGAGGAGGGGGCGACGTTTTTTCATGGGGTGGCCTCCTCTTCAGTAGGAATGTTTGTGTTTGTGTCATCCGTTGTATTCACATGGCCATTGCCGTTAGATGAATGGGGAGCGTGCTTTTCAGCGCGGGCGACGCAAGCGTCCCCACCTCCCATCCGCACATCCCCCGCCCCTACGGAATGGGGGGTGTCGATTTGTTTTTCAAGGTGGGTTGGTGGCTTTCGTTTTCGGCGTTCGGGCCACCAGCAGGTGATGCCTCCCAGGAGCATGAGGAGGCCGCCGAGCCAGACGAGGGGAACGAGCGGATTGACGAAGACGCGGATGGTGGCCTGCGATGGGCCATTCCAGTCGGCGAGGAAGACATAGAGGTCGGTCAGGTTATGTGTGGTGATTGATATGATGCTGGCAGGCTGGTTGCCAAAATTTGGGTAGAACTCGCGGCCAGGGTAGATATATTGCTGGAGTTGCCCATCGTGCCAGACCTGCAATTGCGCGGTAATGATCTCCACGTCGGGATACTTGAGATCGACGTTGCCGAAATAGACGAGTTGGTAGCCAGCCAGACTGATCTGCTGTCCGGGCTTGAGAACGGCGTCCTGCTGCGATTGGAAGAAGTGGGAGCCGATAACACCGACGGCGAGCAGGACAAAGCCCAGGTGTACGATATAGCCGCCGTAACGCTGGCGATAGCGGTTGATGAGCATGTACAGGGCGATGGGATAGACTTCTCCGTGACGATGCCGCACGCGGACGCCGCGCCAGATTTCGTAGAGGATGGCGCCAGCGGTGAACGCGCAAACGGCAAAGGCTACGTTTGCCCAGATATCGCGTATACCGGCCAGTGGGAGTATAGCGGCACAGAGCGCGGCGGCAAGTGCAGGCACGCCCAGGTTGCGCCACAGTGAGCGGGTAGAGGTGCGCCGCCATGCCAGCAGGGGGCCAATGCCCATTGCCAGGATCAGAACCAGGAGGATCGGGCCATTGACCTGCTCGTAAAAGGGGGGCCCGACGGTCAGGGTCTGACTGCGTATGGCCTGCGAGATAAGCGGGAAGAGCGTCCCCCACAAAGTGGCGAAGGTAACACCAACCAGCAGGAGATTGTTGAGGAGAAAGCTTCCTTCACGCGACAGCACCGAATCAAATTCTTGCTCAGGTCGCAGTTTTGGCAAGCGGAAGAGGAAGAGGGCGATGCTAAAGACGATTACAATCGCCAGGAACGCCAGAAAATAGCCCCCGATAGCCGAATACGCAAAGGAGTGGACCGAACTGATGAGACCACTGCGCACCTCAAATGTGCCGAAGATGGCGAGGGCAAACGAGAGCATGACCAGGCTCAGATTCCACGCTCTGAGCATGCCGCGCCGTTCCTGTACCATGGTGGAATGCAGAAATGCCGTCGCAGTCAGCCAGGGGAGCAGCGCGGCATTTTCCACCGGGTCCCAGCCCCAGTAGCCGCCCCAGCCGAGTACATGATAGGCCCACCACGCGCCAAGTATCAGCCCTGTGGTCTGTATTGACCATGCCGCCAGCGTCCAGCGGCGGATGGCGCGCAACCAATCGCTGCTCAACTGACCCGTGACAAGGGCCGCGACGGCGAAGGCAAAGGGGACGGAGAAGCTCATGTAGCCCATCAGTAACATGGGTGGGTGTATGAGCATGCCGGGGTCCATCAACAGCGGGTTGAGACCGATGCCATCGGGCAAGGATGATGGCAGGCGCGCAAAGGGATTTGAGACAGTGGTGAGCATGAGCAGGAAGAAAATTTCGATGCTCATCAGGGTGGCCATCACATATGGTACGAGCGCGGCGGGTGCGCGCTTCGAGGTGAAGATGAAGATAGCGGAGAAAATGGAGAGCATCAAAGCCCAGTACAGCAGCGAGCCTTCCTGCCCACCATAGAAAGCCGACAGTGTATAGTACCAGGGCATGGAGAGGCTTGAATGCTGGGCAACGTAGCTTACTCCGAAATCATGCGTCAGAAACGAGGCGATGAGCGATGCCGAGGCCAGCAGTAAAAAGAAGGTGACGGCAAGCACACCACGTTTCGCGCTGGAGATCAAGGGGATATTGCCGCGCTGGGCGCCTACTATGGCCGCGAGAATGGCAAAGATGGCAAAAGCTGCCGCCAGTATAAGCGCAATAAAACCGAGATCAGAAAAATACACGATGAATCCTTACGTGCCAGGGGTCGCAGCCTGGAATTTTGATGGGCATTTAGCCAGCAGCGTCGCAGCTCGAAATGGCGCATGAGCGGTATAGTGGCCCTCGACGACGACTGTGATGCCGGGGCGGAAGATATCAGGCACGATACCCGTGTACACTACCGGTAGTGTTTGACGACCATTATCATCAGCGATGACGAAGCGAATTTGCTGATGCGCATCGTCATGCACAATCGATCCCTGCTGTACCACGCCAGCTACGCGCACAGACTGCGTGGCACAGGTGGTACAGTTTTGCAGTTCCGAAACGGTCATGTAGTAGACTGCGTTGGCCTGTGTATTCGCGAACACGAGGTAGATCACGGCGCTCAGGATAGCGATACCGCCCAAAATAAAGCTAACCGGCAAGCGCCGCTTACGTGGTGGCAATGATTTTACCTCGTCCAATGACGCATTTAGAGCAGTTTGCAAGCTTCTACTCCCTACGAATAGTATGTTATTTTGGTGCGATGGTTGCCTCAAACAAAGTGTTGAGGAGCGCGCCAAGCAAAAATACCAGGATACCGAGGACCAGCATCAACTGCGGCGCGGCTTTTGAGAGCCGTGTTGTGCGCTTTGCCAGCCGCCGTATATTACTCTGTCCAAGATAAATCGCCAGTACGAACAAGGTGAGCGCGGCAGTGATCTTGAGAACCAGTACGACCAGGTAGGGCCAGCCCAGCGAGGTCGTGGTCAGGCGATCAAAGGTCAGGTACGCGCCGCTCAAGAGCAGCACCCCCATACAGATATTCACTACGCGCTTGAATAACGCGGCAATCTGCCCGGCTACTCCCGGTGGAGACCCACCATTGCGCAGTGCCGGCAGGGCTACTGCCAGGTAGAAAATACTTCCACCTACCCACGCAGCGGCGGCGAGTATATGTGCCGCACGCATAATCAAACGAATTTCTAACATCTGGTTAGCTTGTAATCAATTGCAGGTTATGCTGTAATGTTTGCGCGGTCAATTGGCCGATGACTCTACTGACAACTGTGCCCTGGCGATTGATAAAGATGGACTCTGGCGTGCCTGTGACGCCGTAGTCAATCGAAACCGATCCGGTCGAGTCCAGCACATTGGGGTAGGTGATGCCATTTTGCTGTAAGAAGCGCAGGCCATCGCTCTGTGTATCCTGAAAGTCGATACCAAGAAAGACGACCCCTTTCGAGCGCGCCTGTTGCCAGTGTGATTGCAAGAACGGCGCTTCGGCGATACATGGTCCGCAGGTTGAACTCCAGACGTTCAGCATCACGGGTTTTCCCTTAAAATTTAAGAGGGAGAGGTCTGATGCCCCGTGTGTGCCCGTAGCGAGTGCGGCCAGGGTAAAATTTGGCGCGGCATGTCCAATCAATGGGTCCGATGATGCAGGTGCCGCATTTTTCGCCGGAGTCAACAGGAGCGTCCAGAGCAGCGCAAGCAGGCCGACATTGAGCAAGCTCACTACAATAAAGATGGTGATGCTGCGCTTGCTTCTATTTTTGCTTTTAGGCGCTGGCTCAGGTATTGGCGCTTGATCTTCGACTTCCATACGTTTTTGTCGTTTCCTACCTTGCTAGCCATCACTGTAAGGAAGTACCTCGTAACAGACAGAGATGATACCAGTGTGATTATTGTGCGGAAGCCTGATATATGACTTGCAGCTTGAGAGGTGTACCTTACAAGCGCCTGAACGTTGCGGGGGAAGTTTTGAGGGGAGGAGAAAACTGATTTGTGTCATGAGGTACCTCCTTGAGCAGAATGCCTATAAGAAATTTATCTATACCTGGGATACTTACTTCAGCTCGCCTCAACAGTAAGCGGCTTGCTGGCTGTTTTTGTACCAAGTGTCCACCAGAGCAAGGCGGCCACAACGATTAAGATTCCAATGGCGGCGACAATGATCTGGAGCAGCAGACCGATGAAGGCAAGCAGGAGGCCGAAGGCGGTAATCAGAGGGCAGATACTTGGAGTGGAGGTTGAGGTATGGGTAGCAAGATAGGCGGCTTGCTTGTGGGCAGAGGCGGCTTCCTGGGTGGTGAGCAGTATCTGTTCGATGGTGGCATGCAGTGTACGGGCATCAAAGGGCTTGGTCAGACAGGTAATGCGGTCGAGGGAGTTCTGATGATCGAGAAGGTCTGAGAGGTTATCGCGCTGAACATTTACGAGCGTCGGAGTTTCCCAGGCCAGAGCTACGATGGGAATGGAGGAAAGTATGGGATGCACCTGCACTTCCGTGAGGAGTTCATGATGGTTTCCCGCTTCACCATCGATATCGAGTACAACCAGGTCCAATGATTGGTCAGTAAGGGGAGGAAGATGAGAGGGAGAGCCAGTCTCGATGACTTGCAGGCCGCGATATTGCAAACCCAGGGCAATCATGCGCCTGAGTGATATATCGGCTTCTATAAGAAGAATGGTATGCGTAGCTGCGCGCTGCATGTCAACCTCTCAATGCTTGTTCTTCTCTCTTCAACATTCTTAAGAGTGAGCATATCTACCAGACATTACGGTGACTTTGATGAAAAGTTACTACTCCTTACAAGGGCCTGAATAGTAATTACATACCAGCTTGCCATATTTGCAGGTCGTCGGCAACGGAGGCGATACGCTTTCCTTCGGGGGACCAGGCCAGGGTGCCGATTGAACTGGAATGGCCGCGATAGGTAAGGATGGTTTTGCCGTTGGAGGCATTCCAGATTTGTACGGTCGAATCCCAGGAGCCGGAGGCGATCTGCATGCCATCGGGAGACCAGCCAAGAGCCTGGATGCCTTTTTGTTGATGGTGATAGACCTGGAAGAAGCTGCCGGTGTTGGCGTACCAGACCTCAATGGTGCCATCTTCGTAGCCGGACGCGACGCGGGTACTATCGGGCGACCAGGCAACGGCCCATACGCGTGTATTTTGACCATGATAGATCAGCAATGGCAATGCTGTCATGGCGTTCCAGACCTGGACGGTTTGATCGAAGCTGGCGGAGGCGATGTTTTTTCCGTCGGGAGACCAGGCTACGGCAGTGACGGTTTCATCGTGTCCACGATAGGTGACTAAGAGTTTTCCTGTGGTGGCATTCCATATCTGTACGGTGCTATCGCTGCCTGCTGAGACGATGCGCTGGCTATCGGGAGACCAGGCCACGGCAAGCACTTCGCCAATATGACCACGATAGGTGAGCAGGTGCGCGCCCGTTCTGGCATCCCAGACTTGTACGGTCGAATCCCAGGAGACGGAGGCGATACGACTGCCATCAGGAGACCAGGCGACAGCCCAGATTGTTCCGGTGTGACCTCGCAATTTGAAGAGGACACGGCCCGTAGCTACGTCTCTTACCTGTACCAGGCCACTTGCATCACCGGAGACGATGCGCTTGCCATCGGGCGACCATGACACGCCAAAGATAGGAACATGACTATGATACCAGTTCAGGATCGTCCCCTCTTTAAGAGTGGATGGCGCAGGTATAGATGTAATTGGAGCATGCGAAGAAGAACATGCTGCCAGCAGAATAACAAGGGCACTATATATAAAGAAAAGCGCCAGGCGGGAAGCAGGAATTCTATCCATGTTTCTCCCTTTTCGAGGAAATAAATGCACGCGCTACGGCAGGACGAAAGGGAGACTGTACATTGTATATGTTATCATACGAAACGAATGTAGCTAAAGCTTCGCCAGTTTGTACCCAACGTCTGGGATAGTCAAAATATAGCGAGGGTGGCGAGAATCGGCTTCAATTTTACGGCGCAAGCGGCTGATGTAGACCCAGATGAAATCGACTTCGCGGTTATATTCCGCGCCCCAGACACGCTCTAAGAGGAGTTCATGGGTCATGACTCGGCCCACATTTTGCGCCAGGGTGTGGAGGAGTTTGTATTCGGTGCGGCTGAGCTGCACCTGGCGATCCTGCACAAAGACCTGATGCTGCGCAAAGTCGATTACCAGGTCGCCGGTGGTGAAGATGGACTCGGTCGCTCTTTCTTCTCCTGAGACGCGGCGGCGCAGCAGGACACGCACGCGCGCCAGCAGTTCCTTCATACTGAAAGGTTTGACAACGAAGTCGTCCGCGCCCATATCCAGGTAGCGCAGGCGTTCATCTTCAACGCTGCTATCGTCGCAGAGCAAGAGCACGGGAATGTGTGAAAATTCGCGCAGGCGCTGCAACAGTTCGGGCCCAGATATGTCGCTTACATCGGTTGCCAACAGGACCAGGTCGGGTTCTTGCAAATCGAGCTGGCGCAGAAATTGCAAGCCCTGACTGACGATGTGTACGCGGTACTGCTGCTCTTCCAGGTTGGCTCGTAGATAGCGAGCGATGCGCGGATTCTGTTCAACCACTACTATATTTGTGCGCGGGTTTGTGCGTAGGGGAGCAGTGCGCGGCAAAGGTAAGGTGCCGCTGGTGGCAGGGGTATCCAGCATGGATGCAGCGGGAGACGTTGAGGCCTGGCGCGCAGTCTGCACATGGGCGGCAGTGACAGAAAGGGTGGGGGTGGTTGCCGCTGCGGGAGGAAAAAGGGGGAGTGTGAAGTTAAATACGGCTCCCTGTCCTATGCCGGGGGATTCTGCCCAGATTTTGCCCGCGTGCGCCTCAACAGTTGCGCGTACCACCGCCAGTCCTAAGCCGCTGCCGACGGGGCGCTCTTCGCGCTGTTGCACGCGGTAAAATCGATGAAAGATGCGCTCGATATGCTCAGGCGCGATGCCGATGCCCTGGTCGATAATGCTCAAGCAGGCTTCCAATTCGTTCGTTTCCAGGTGAATTTTAATGGTGCTGCCCACCGGGGAATAGGTCACAGCGTTATTGAGCAGGTGATTGATAGCTTGCTCGATGCGCAAGACGTCGCACTGGACAATGAGCGGCCCCTCTGGAACGCGCAGGACAAATGTATGCCGGGGGGCATTCTTGCGCCAGCGCTCGACGAGTTGGACCAGAAGCTCTACAATACGCACCTGTGAGTGCTGTAGTTGCTGCACACCGGCATCGAGCCGCCAGACATCGAGCAGTGTATTGAGTACATCATGCAGGCGATCCGCCTGGGTGTCAATCATTTGCAGCATTTCGCGCAGCATAGCGGGATCCCAACGCAGTGCATTCCCCAGCAGGGTGGTGGCGCAGCCTTTGATGATGGCCAGCGGGGTTTTCAGTTCATGGGCGGCAAGGGCAAGGGTTTCGCTGCGCGTCTGCATCGACGCGCGTTCGAGCGTGATATCATCGAGCAGCACGCCACACCCCAGCACATTGCCTGGCTCATCTCGCACCGGAAAGCTCTGTATATGCAGCCAGCGTACCGCGGCATCAGTGAGGGCGAGGTCAGCGGCCTGTTCTTCATCGAGATGAAGCCAGATGCGATCAAGTTCCTGGCGCGCGCTATCAGGGTGGGCGGCGAGCGAGAGCAGTTGTTTGCGCACGTCGAAGATGGGCTGCTCGAGCATTTCCCGCAAGCTGATGCCGAGCAGGCGTTCCGCGCTCGGGTTGGAATAAGCGACCTGTTCCTCGCGATTCAGCAATATGAGGCCACTGCGCATGTTGGTTGCCACACCCTCAAGCACAGCATAGGGGTGCATTGAACCGGGCGATCCAGGCGCATTCAGAGAAATAGTAAATGGGGGTAACGCGCTCTCTTCGGTCCAGCCAACGCGGGCGCGATAAATCGGGCCCCTACGGTCTCCGGCATCGCAATCCATAAAAATATGATACCTTTCCCGCTCGCATGGTTAGTGTATGCTATTGATATTCTAGCAAAGCGGTCAAGGTACTAGCTTGCAACACTGCTAACACGTAGTGTAGCTACGCAGCAGCGTTGCAGTGGTGATTATCAAGGTTGTGGTGGATCAGTGAATCAATGACCTGCAATGAATGCGAGCATGACAATGAGTACGAGGTGCAGCACCATAGCGATGGCAAAGCCCCAGGCCATAACGAGAATCCAGGTGCGGTCGCTAAATGGCTGGTGACGCGGGGCGTAGATATGCGGGGAGCGTTCAGAGGCTACGATGCCCATGGCGATGCGTAAGCGCAGGGGCGAGCGCACAGGCGAACGGTGCATTTCGATGAGAAGGGCCTGGTGACAGCGTTTACAGAGTGTCCATGCCTGGCGCGGTTCGGGAACTCCTAGCGGCTCCATGAGGTGTGTAGTATTCACCCAGGTGCGACGCGTGCAGATCGAGCAGCGAACGATGGTTTTTTTTCTAGCTTTGCGCAACTCTTCTCGCCGTGCGGCTTCGGCTAATGCGCTGCGATCTTTGCCTCGCATGATGTCTTTCACGTCTCGCTGTCCTTTCTGAATCCTGGCACTACATGGACGGCTTTCGTAAATGGGAACCTATAGATAGGATTGTATCACATTTCTATCTCGATTTTCTACGGTTTCGTCGTAGAGACTAATTAATGGTGAGCGTCACGGTCACTGTTTGTGTAGCGCCTGCCGAAGGCACAAAATCCACCGTCGCAGTATATGTTCCTGCCGTCATGCCAGTAACATCGATGCTGAAAGACGGGGTTGACGTGGACTGAGAGGTATCGGTGGCTGTTCCCGGCGTGACTGTCAACCAGGGCTGCGAGGGAGTGCCCGCGGTCCAGGTCAGGCCATCACCGCCTGTGTTGGTAAGGGTGATGGTTTGGGATGCCGGGTTGGTGTTGGCGGTGGTGGTAAATGCCAGGTTGGTCGTGCTGAGCTGCATGACAGACGGCGAAATGTTGATCGTAATAGGAATGACGGATGGGCTACCGCCGCTGGGCTTGCCTGTAAGTGGGTCAACTGCGCTGACGGTGACGCTGGTTGAATAGGATGAACCGCCTTTTAAGCCGGTGGCATTGACGGTGATGGTGATGGAAGCGCCAGTTCCCCCTCCCGCCAGATTAGTGCCGGAGGTTGGCGAGGAGATCGAGACGAAAGCTGGCGCGGCAGGGTCGAGCGCGGCAGACCAGTTGAGCGGCTCGCCGCCTGTATTGTTAATGCTGACCTGATGCGAACTGGTACCGGTAGCGAGATTGAACGAAAGCGAGGCAGGGCCGGTTGAAAGCACGGGCGGTGAGTACACGCTGAGGGTAATACTCACCGATCGCGGACTGCCGGTAATAGCCATACCCTTGCTATCCACCGCGGCAAGCGAAATCGCGCCTGTATATGTTCCCGCGGCAAGCGCGGATGATTTAACGGTGATGGTAAAGGTAGCAGAACTATTACTGGCAATACTGGCGGTGGCCGGTGTTACTGCCAGCCAGCCGCTTCCATTGCCCATAGTAGCAGTGGGGGTGAGAGTGATATTGCCTGAACATGCGCCAATCACGCTAATGGTGAAGGTCTGCGCGGTAGGATTGTGGCCTGCCTCGCTAGAAAACGCGGCGGTGGTGGCTGACGGCGGTTGCAACGTGCATGGCGGCTGCACATTCAGCTTGATCGACACCACCTGTGGCGTACCAACCGGCTGAAGCGTGACGCTGTCGACGGCTGTGATGGTTACGCTGCCGCTATATGTGCCAGCGAGCAGGCCCTTTGCAGCGATACCTACCGTCGTCAGTGAGGTGGCTGCGAGGCTAACCGTTCCAGCAGCGGGGGTCAATGTGAGCCAGGTACCGCCAGAAGGAAGAGTAGCGGCCTTAGCCGTCCAGTTCAACGCATGGGCACACGTTCCGCTAGCGCTGATGGTGACGGGCTGGGTTGGGGGTGGAGGCTGCCCAATCACGACCTGGAAGTTGAGGGCAGGCCCGGGGGTAGAGATCGTGCATGGCGCCTGCACGGTGAATGTCACGGGTATAATTTGCGGACTGCCAGCAGCAGGATGATTCACACCGTCTGTGCCGCTGATGGCGATTGAGCCATTATATACTCCTGGAATCAAACTTGATAACGGCTTCACTGTAACGGTAATGGATGCTGTCTGCTGAGACATTAGAATGCCAGCTTTGGGAGTAATAGCGAGCCACGCGCCTCCGACGGTTGTTGAGGCCGTCGCACTCCAGGAGAGTGTCCCACCGCCTGTATTCGTAATGGTAACGGTCTGAGGAGACGGATCAGGCTGCCCAATGATCCCGCTCGTATTGAGCAGCGCGGGCGAGCTTGTCAGTATAGGCGTGGTAGGCTGGCCCATAATAAGCGTTACCGGCACAATCTGTGTTCCCGCGGTCGTACTGAAGATGAGCGTACCGTTATACGTGCCTGGAAGAAGTCCGGTCACGTTAATGCCCACCGTTGGAGAGGAGGGGCTGATACCCTTTGTCGCGCTTATCGTCAGCCAGTGACCGCCATTGGCAGTCATAACGGTGTCGCTCCAATTCAAGGGAGCCGTGCAGCCCTGGTTTACACCGACGCTAATAGTCTTGGCACCTGGCGCGGGCTGCAAATAGACCGCCGTGAAGTTGAGTCCGCCTGGCATGATCTGGATGGCGCACTGCGGCAGAATGGTTACACTCACATAGATAGTCTGCGGGCTACCCATGATCGCCTCTGTCCCCGAGTTCGAGAACGTGACCGAGCCGTAATACACGCCCGGCAAGAGCATACTGCTATTCACACCGATAGTTACAGGCTGGCTGTTGCCCTTTATGACCGTGCCGGACTGCGGCGATAACGTGAGCCAGTTAGAGCCATCCTGGGTTCCGCTGCTCGTACTCCAATTCAGGGGCCGCACGCCAGGATTACTGACGGTAACCACCTGGGGAGCAGGGCTGGCACTGCCATCAACACCTGTGAACGACAGTACAGCCGGAGTGAGTTGCAGCACGGCCTCGTGTCCGGGTTGTAATTGCGTGACCTGCATCTTTACGGAGAGTTTAACTTGCCCAGCGCTCGATGTGAAAATGACCTCCGCCGTATAGGGCCCTACGGGCAGGGTAGAACGATCAACCGCCAGCCTCTCCTGTATTTGCTGACCAACAGAAAATGTGCCACTTGCCGGACTGAGCAGCAGCCAGGGTGCTGTGACCGTCGTCTGCCAGGTAATTTGCCCACCGCCAGCATTTGACATTGCAATCGTCCGCGTGCTATTGGTGGCCTGGTCTCCTGAGCCAAGATTGATGCTAGTGGTTGAGAGTACCAGATGCGGGGGACGCGACGAGAGACTGTTTCCTGTGACAAAAATAGAGAAACTGGCGATTTTGTGCAGACGCGCGTCTTCGGCGTGAATCATATGGGAACCTGCTGGCCAGGTGCCATCAATGAGCACGGTATCGCTAAAGGAGCCGCCAGCGTCCGCCTTGATAATTGACACGCCGCCGGTATCAATAATGGGAATAGTGGTATCGCGTGTCAATCCCACGCGCGCACCGGGGCTAAAGTGCGAGCCGCGCAACGTAATCACTCCGCCAGGGGCAATATTGGCAGGCGCAACCTGTAACGAAAGCACGTTAAGCGCCGGCGGAGTCGACGAGCCGCCAGCACCGCTATAATCACCAGAATCGTGAGCCAACTGGTCACACGCGTGAAAAGCGGAAGCTCCGTCTTTTTCTTAAAGGCCCAATGTATTACGCCTTCATTATCAGAGGGTGTTAGCGGTGTCATAGGAGTTAATGGCGATGGAGAAGAAACAGCATTGACAGGGAAAGGAGTATCAACAGGAGCCGGAGACCTCGATACCCTGGGGGTTTTATGCGTGACAAATTTTTGCCAGGTAGCCCGGCGCAGCGTGTCATCCTCAAATTCCGCCTCATCTAACCATTCCTTTAAACGTCCTTGCGCAATGCTCTCGTCTTGCGAGACAGCAGCGAGTGGCGGATTAGCCCCGCCGGTCCTGGCTACTTGCGAACGATCTATACGTTGTGTTTCACCCGGGTCATGCATTGTTATAGTATAAAATGTAGTCGCTTTAAGCGAGGTCGGGCGATGATGCTTACGGGGTTTTCTCAGGGTAACGGTTGCATCTTTATCACTGGAGGATTGCGCCTGTACAGAATCGGACCGGCCACAGTTTGCGCAATAACTGGCGGTCCAGGGAACCGGTTCTCCACATTGTGGGCAACGTATCACTCGCATGGCCTACTTCCTTATTGAGGATGACGCGTTCCTTCTCATTGAAAGTGTACAAAAAGTAGAGGTGGTTTGTCAATGCTTATCAAGTTGGTTCAAATACTGCGTGTGGATTACTCTCCATATTCACTGCCGCCAGAAAATCCTGCAAAAAAGCGTGGCAATCATACCGATGCTCCACATGCCATAAAGCAACAGCAAACGAGGTTCTGGCGGCCCACCAGAAGATACGTTCGATCAGGTTGTCATCTTTTTGTAGGCCATACATCTGAAAAAAGAGAGGCCATTGGTCTTTTGAAACATACCACCAGAGCAATAGCCCTACGTCTCGCATGGGATCGGAAAGTTGTATATCGTCCCAATCTACCATAAGGAGCTTGTCAGCAAAGTGCAGCATGTTTTTCGTGTTGGGATCGGGGTGAACCGGCACGAGTGACACCGGGTGAAGCGACTGAAGGTGATTGGACTGGTTTTTGAGTTTTTCGAGGGCTGATGTAATTTCGGGTGTATGTAGCTCACCGGCCTGAAGCGTGTGAAATTGCTTTTCTAAAGTTGCCAGGTCTTGCGCGATGTGTTCCTGGTAGCTGGTTATGGTCTTTGCGGCTAGCAATGATGTTAGAGGCTGGTCGTGATGGTAGCGACTGGTGAATGCTGCAAGTTCGGGGAGATGAGACGCGAACCAGCGCCAATCGGGGTAGCTACCTGCGATGTATTCCTGTATTACATACGGTTGACCAGCAGCTCTGCCACTTGCGAGCACTCGCGGGGCAACTCCGATTTCGCCCAGGCGTTGCAGCGCGGCGATGGGAACGTCAAATTTGATGAATACGCTTTGTTGGTTGTGATGGGCAACAAAACAGGCTTTCTGCTGCCCATCCTTAGGTTTGGTGACGGTCCAACCGGTTGTATGAAAATGGGAGTGAAGGATGGACCTGATTTCGTCGTCCATAATTAAGAGTTATCCTCTACGGCGGGCGGCGCAAGTGCCCCTTCCCCGCTCAGCACCTCTCCCGCCCCTACGGTAGGGAACGATGAATTACCATTTGTCCCATCTGATATATCTTGCCTAATGCCTGGATTTGCTGGCGATTCGTCACCATGATAAAATGCCAGTTCTGCCGGTTCCCGCCGGTGGGGGCCTGCACGGCGATTTCCAGGCATTCCCGCAGTAGCTCCGGTTCAACCGGGCG
>WNGK01001538.1_pt1 | contig 25029 bp, 12 predicted proteins | sample 5400601 | NCBI WGS metagenome assembly WNGK01 (sample SAMN13153376, study PRJNA577476) | soil metagenome | isolation source: 60 cm soil or saprolite under Garry oak tree replicate 1 | place: USA:California | collected 2016-06-15
TGTATTGACCCATGCCAACGAGAACGGGTCCGCGCTCACAGCGGCTTCAATGGAGGCGGTGTCGGCGGGCAAGCAGCTTGCTGCGCGACTTTCTTCATCACTGACCATTGGCCTCGTGGCTGCTGACGCGACCTCTCTCGCAGCAAATCTCTCTTCGTCTGGAGCGCGGGTTCTGGCCGTCGCGGGGCAGGCATTTGCTCAAGCTCGTTATGCGACGGATGCATCCGCATGTGAAGCGCTCTGCCGTGCCGCGAATGCAACCATCGTTCTTGCGCCAAGCAGCTCCCGGTTTGCCCGCGTTGCCGCAGGCGTGGCACACCGCTTGGGCGGCGTCATCGATACCCACGTTACGGCCCTTGGCGGTTCCGACACCGTTGAAGCATCGCGATGGTTCTATCGCCAGCGGATTGAAGCTGTGATCAGCCGCGATGTGCGACCGTGGTTTTTGTTGCTCGACGCGGGCACGCACCCGGTCTTTGACGGTGCTCCGGGCGATGTGAATGTTGAGCACATCGCGGTTGAGCTGCCCGAGCCGCGCACAACAGTCACTGGCATTCGCACGCCCATGAAAGACGCTCAGACCATTCGCCCCGACGCGCAGATGTTGTTCGTCGCCGGAGCGGGCTGGACCAAGAAGCAGCCCGACGGACAGACGCACGCGACTCACGCGGGCGAGTTGATTCTCCGCTTTCTGCACGCCACGGGAGCATCTCTCGGCAGCAGCAAATCGCTCGTGGATCAGGGCAGCGACAATCAGGCCGTACTACCCTTCCTCTCCCACATGAATCAGATCGGGCAGACCGGCTCGACTCCGAGACATGCTAAGGGACTTTCCACCTGCTGCCATGGTGAGGAGCCGCACGTCGTAGGCTGGAGATTCATCGGAGAGAGGCGCGCCATCTCGCTCGACCCCAACTGCGGCTGGACCCGCGGCAAAGCCGACGTTGTGTATGTTGCCGATGCCTTCCAGGTGATCGAAAAAGTGAATGCGCTTCTTGAGGGTGAGAAAAAGTAAAGCCGGCCCTTCTCCGTGTCCTCTCCGAACTTGAAGGCTGCCCAGCGTTCATTTTCCTGCGATTCCGCTGTGGTAGCTTATTTAATTGGAGTAAGTGAAAAAGCATGCCTTCGATTACATCATTTATCAAGCACCACTATCGTCATTTCAATGCCGCTGCCCTTGTGGATGCAGCCAATGGCTACAACGAGTTGCTGGCATCCGGCGGCAAGATGTTCGTCACCATAGGCGGCGCCATGAGCACCGCTGAGTTGGGACTTTCGCTCGCGGAGATGATCCGGCAGGACAAGGTCCACGGCATCTCGTGCACCGGAGCCAATCTCGAAGAAGATGTCTTCAATCTCGTCGCGCACGACTTCTACGAACGCGTTCCTCACTATCGCGATCTCACCCCCGCTGACGAAGCCAAATTGCTGAGCCGTCACATGAATCGCGTGACCGACACCTGCATTCCAGAGATGGAGGCGATGCGCCGCATCGAGAATGAAGTGCTGAAAGAGTGGGTCCGCGCCGATCAGGCCGGCGAGCGCTTCTTCCCCCACCAGTTCATGTACAAGATTTTGCTTTCGGGCGATCTCGAAAAGTCCTACCAGATCGATCCCAAAAATAGCTGGCTGCTTGCCGCGGCAGAGAAGAACCTGCCCATGTTTGTCCCTGGATGGGAAGACTCGACACTCGGCAACATGTATTCCGGGCATTGCATCTCGGGCGACGTCGAAAAGGTGCACACAGTTCGAACAGGCATCGAGTACATGATGGAACTGGCGGAGTGGTACACCGAGACAACGATGACCACCCCGCTCGGCTTCTTCCAGATCGCGGGCGGCATCGCCGGCGATTTCCCCATCTGCGTTGTTCCGATGCTCCATCAGGATCTGCAGCGCGAACATGCTCCGCTGTGGGCATACTTCTGCCAGATCAGCGACTCGACCACAAGCTACGGATCGTACTCCGGCGCTGTTCCGAATGAGAAGATCACGTGGGGTAAGCTCGGCGAGAAAACGCCCAAGTTCATCATCGAATCCGACGCTTCAATCGTTGCGCCCTTGATCTTCGCATACGTACTGGGGTGGTAATTCGACGTTGCGAAGCAGAGTAATTTAAGACTCACAAGGCGCGGCTTCGGTCGCGCCTTTCAATTTCTCTCACGGGCCAATACGTCTCTCACGGAGTCAACGACAGGAACGCAACTCCGTAGCCATTCAGCGTGACTGGCATGCGGGAAGAAACCGAAACACCCGAGCCTGTTGGACCGTTTGTCAGATTGGTCGTTGCATCGACCGTGAGCAGGCTGGCTGCGGCAAAAGTCCCAAAGTTCGACGTGTCGACGATCACGGTGCGCGGATCGCCAGTGCCGTTATCGTCGCTCGGCGCATGTACGGCACGATCGACGATCATGATGCGGACGATTCCACCGTTGTCCCGCGTAGCCAGCGTTTCAATCGAAGACGTATCGGTAGCCGTAAGCGAAAGAATATCCGAGCCCGGAAAGACCGTATTGGACGGATAGAAGATCGCAAGCGTCCTGTCGACCCAGTAGCTGAGGTACGGATTTCCGCTGCCATCCACCTGCCGGCGACGATGTGCTTGCCACAAAGGTGAGCAATCCTGAAGGATTGGTATCAGAGGCCGCATACTTTTCCTCAAGAGATCGCCGCATGAGGTGCATCCAGTAGGCTCCCGCCTGTTCAGACCGATACAATTTGCGAATGATTAAAGCATAGACGTCAACACCCACACTTGCGAGCAGAAATTCCCCGGAGCATCCCAAAGACTCCACGGGCATTGACGAAGACCGGTATGGCACAATGGCGGCACGGGAAATTCGACCAAAATCGGCACCGCAAGTTCGCTCCACGGTGCGGCCAATAAGGGGTGTGAATGCAGCGCAGAGACATGCTGAAGATGGCAGGCGCGGGAGTCGCGGTAGCAGGACCCATGGCAGCCGCGCGTACATTGGGCAACAGCACAGTTCGGGAACAAGGCCCTGGCTCGCCGAACCCTTCTGCGGCGATAGCTTTCAGCGTTCGCAGCTACGGCGCCAAGGGCGACGGCGCCACTATCGACGCACCCGCGATCAATCGTGCTATCGAAGCAGCGGCGTCGGCTGGCGGAGGCACTGTTCTCTTTCCTGCCGGCGTATATCTCAGCTACTCCATTCACCTCAAGAGTAAGGTTGGGCTTTACCTCGATCACGGCGCCGTCATCCTCGCCGGACCCACCCCGCTCGAAGGCACCACCACCGGTGGCTACGACATGGCTGAGCCGCAGGGCGCATGGGAGCCCTATCAGGACTACGGACACAATCACTGGCGCAATTCCCTGCTCTGGGGAGAGGGCCTCGACAACATTTCCATCACTGGCCCTGGATTGATCTGGGGCAAGGGGCTCTCACGCGGCTGGGACAAAGAGAAGACCCGGCCTGACTCGAACAAGCCCGGCGTGGGCAACAAGACAATCGCGCTCAAGAACTGCCGCAATGTGCTGCTGCGCGACTTCAAGATTCTCGAGGGCGGCTGGTTCGGCATCCTCGCCACCGGCGTCGATAACATGACCATCGACAACCTCATCATCGACACCATACGCGACGGCATGGATATCGATTGCTGCCGCAACGTACGTGTCTCCAACTGCACGGTGAACTCCCCCTGGGATGACGGCATCTGTCCCAAGAGCTCTTTTGCATTGGGCTACGCTCGTCCTACTGAGAACCTGACCATCACCAACTGCTTCGTCACCGGGGGTTACGAAATCGGCTCGGTGCTCGACGGCACCTGGAAGCCCTTGAGCAAGCAAGTGCAGCCGGTTCCCACCGGGCGCATCAAGCTCGGCACTGAATCCAATGGCGGCTTCATCAACATCACCATCTCCAACTGCGTCTTCGAGAGTTGCCAGGGCTTCGCGCTTGAAAGCGAAGATGGCGCAATCGTTGAGGACATCACCTTCACCGGAATCACCATGCGCGATATCCGCAGCGCGCCGTTGTTTCTGCGCCTGGGCACGCGCATGCGAGGACCTGAAGATGCGAAGCCGGGAGTGATGCGCCGCATCATCCTCAGCAACATCACCAGTTCCGGCGCATCGCGGCTGCCCTCCATCTTCAGCGGCATTCCCGGCCATCCCATCGAAGATCTGAAGATCAGCGATGTCTTGCTCCAGCAGGTGGGCGGCAGCGCGGCGGAGATGGCGGCGCTGCGACCGGAGGAACGCGAAGCCGCGTACCCCGATCCAAAGATGTTTGGCGATCTGCCGGCCACTGGTCTGTTCGCACGTCACATTCGAAATCTTCAAGTCAGCAACCTTGAGGTCGCCACACTCGCGTCCGATGCTCGGCCCGCCTTCTGGCTGTATGATGTCGAGGGCGCCGACTTCTTCCGTGTGCGCGTACCGCAAGGCGCCGCGCCGGCCTTCGACCTGCGGCAGATCAAGGAATTCAGAAGCTTCGGCAGCCGGCAAATGCCGGATGTAAGCCTCGACAGCGTGGATCAAAAGAAGATCTGACCAGAGCGCCCGCGCGTGCGCGCAGTTTTTTGCCTGATCCGCGCGGCGCTTCCTGAAGCAGGCTTAGGGGGCCAGTCGAACTGATACAACCAATTTTGTGCAAAGCTATTTGACTCGCCATTCTAGCGAGAGAACTCTTCGCGAAGGCGCTCGTAGTTGCAGTTGGAACCGTCGGCGGCCGGATGCAATTGGCATCCGGCCGCCGAAAGTCCTTTGTGTGTTCTGCTCTTGTCAGAACGCGTAGCGAAGGCTGAACTGGAACTGCCGATCCGAAGCGTACGTGTTGCCCTTTGCATTCACGCGGCCAAAGGTGCCGCTTGTCGGGCCTACATCCGGGTTATCCAGGTTGGGATGGTTGGGATAGTTGAAGCCCTCGGCGCGAAAAACCAATTCGTGGTTTTCATGCCCCGGGATGATATGCATCTCCTTTTGAAGCGCCGCGTTGAAGCTCTCAAAGCCGGGCCCATAGATCAGGTTACGCGCTCCACGCGGCGCGAAGGTGCCGGCCGCGGGCCTCACAAAGACGCCCGGTTCGAACCATTGGTTGGTGTTCTTCCCGCCGGCAAATTGGTGGTAAAGAATCGGATTGCGCGTACGGGCCCAGAGCTGATTGCCCGATCCCGGCCCGACGCCTGCGTAGTCGTTACTCTGTTGGATGTTGAGCGGACGCCCCGATTGGCCCTGGATCGTTCCGGAGAACTGCCAGTTGCCAAGCACAAGACGCTCCATCCGGTTGGTGGCATGAGTGCCGTATGGAATATTCCACACGTAGTTCATGACCATCACGTGACGCGTGTCAAAGTCACTGTGGCCGTAAAAGATGTACTTGTTGAAGATGTTGGGCAGGCTTGTCCCGTTGGAAGATCCAAAGTCCAGGCTTTTCGACCACGTGTACGCGAGTCCAAAAAGAAAACCATTCACCAGCCGCCGCTTGAAATTCACCTGCATCGAGTGATACGTCGATGAGCCCTGGTTCTCCGACTCGATGATCGTTGAGTATCCTCTGTACGTTCGCAGTGCATCCGGCGACTTGATCGTAGGATTGGCCTGGATCGTACCGGGCTGCAACTGGTTGATGTTGGCCAGTTGTTCCAGGTGAATTCCACGGCGTCCCACGTAGGCCAGACTGAATGTGCCGAGGCGCTCGAATTCCTGCTCTACCGTAAGGTTCCAGCCATAAGCGTTGGGGCTGGGATAGTTGTACTTGTGAGACGTGAAGGAGAGCGGCGTGCTGTTGGTGCCGATGCCTCCCGGGTTGTCCACGCTGCCGTTGGTCACCGTTGACGACGGCTGGAAGGGAGCATTACCGCCCACCTGCACGTTATCGCTGATACCAAGCCGCTGCACATAACGGCCCACTCCACCGCGAATCACCGTGCCGTTATTTACCTGCCAGGCAAACCCGATACGAGGCTGCACGTCGCTAAAGACAGTGGGATGATAGCCGGGTGTGGTGTTGTGGAAGTTAGCCGCGTAGCCGTTGGCGAGAATCGCATCGGGAACGTGCCCCTTGGCCGCGCTCGGGAAATGGCTCCCCGGGATAACTACACCGTTAAGAGGTACGCCGCCCGTGGTGAAGCCCGTCTTCGGGTCCACCGCCGGAGCGTTTGACGGATTGTAGTAAGCGGGATTGAAAAACGACTGGTTGCCCCACGTTGCGTGATATGGGGTGTTCACCTCGTAGCGAACGCCATATTCGAGCAGCAGTTTTTGCGTCAAGCGCCACTGATCCTGGCCAAAGCCGCCAAACTGGTTCCCGCGGAACAGCGTGTACGACCTCTGACCGATTTCGCCGTACGTATCGAAGAGGCCCAATGCCACATTGGCCACCGCGGCCTTCGAAGTCTGCGAGCTGCCGCTGCGCGTATCGGTAAAGACGAAGAGACCATTCTGATTGTTCGTCGAACCCGGAATGGTGCTGCTCACGTTGATCTGATCGAAGTTGTTCTCGCCCGCGTACTCCCAGAGTCCGCCAAACTTCAGCGTGTGATTGCCGATGACCTTCGTGACATTGTCACCCAGATCGTAGACCATCCCGCCAGAGCGCGAAGGATAAGGACCGCCATCCAGCGTGTCGAAGTTTGCAATGTTGATGGTTGGAATCTTCTTGGGGAGCACCTTCACCGAACCATCGTACAAGTAGGGATAGTTGATGCCGTACTGGGTGCGGTCGTAGCGGCCCAGCTTGGTATCGATCCCGATGTTCACGTGGTCCGCGGCGGCTGCAACATACAAATCGTTCACCGTCGTAGGATTGATCGTCCACGTGTAATGAAACACGGCTACCTGGTTGGGTCGCGTGAAGATTCGAGGATTACGGTTGAAGTTGCCGTAGTGAGGTTCGTAATCTTTGTAGTTGTAGTTGAGCAGGCTGAAGCGGTAATGATGCGCATCGAGTGGAATGAAGTCCACTACGATCGAGTCTTTACGCTGCGCCTCGGTGTAGAGAGCTGAGTCAATCCAGTTATACCCCGGCGCGCTCGTGTTGGGCACCGGATACGCGTTGAGCAGGCCGAGACCGTTCGCGCTGAGCTGCCCCTGCGGAATCACGTTATTCGGATACGGATCCCCCGTATTCGGATTCACCAGTTGCACCGGCTTGCTGTAAAAGATGTTCGGCCCGAGCAACTCGCTGAAGTCTCCGGTGCGCATCAGAGCTGTCGGCGCCTTCCTGGTATCGGGATCGTCGTGGTTGTATCGGACATACTCCTGGCCAAGCAGAAAGAAAACCTTTCGCCGGTCCTTGTTAAAGTGCCCCGGAATAAAAAACGGTCCGTTCACATTCCAGCCGAACTGGTTGTAACGAAATGCGGCGCGGGGCAGCCCCGAGTAGTTACGCGTCCACGTATTTGCATTGAGAACGTTGTTGCGAAAGTATTCGAAGAGACTGCCGTGGATCGTGGTCGTGCCGCTCTTCGGAACCATCCTGATCTGGCCGCCGGAGGTGCGGCCATACTCGGCCGGGTAGCTGGTCGTCAGGATCTGCACCTGCGAGGTTGAATCCAGATCGGCAACTCCGACGCTCGTGCCGTTGGAGCGTGTCCGCACCATCGGCGCCCCGTCCAGCGTGATCACGCTCTCCTGCGAACGCGCCCCGTTCACATTGATTCCGTTGTCCAATCCGAACGCAAAAGCCGCCATGGAGTTTCCGCGCACCACCCCTGGTTCAAGCTGTGACAGGTAAAGCGGGTTTCGGCCGTTGAGTTGGATGCTCTTCACCTGGTCTTGCGTGACCAACTGCCCCACCGACGCGCTCTCCGTCTGAATCGTGTTCGCGCCCGCCTCCACAGTCACTTCAGTCTTGGTATCGCCAACCTTCATTCCAATATCCACGCGCCGGCCAATGCTCGGATCCACGTGGACATCGCCCAATGTCGTGGTTTGAAAATTCGTGGCTTCCACACGGATCGTGTAGTTACCCGATGGAACGTTGGTCAGGTTGAACGCACCGCTTTCGTTGGTGAGAACTGTGCGTTCGGTGCGGGTGGCGTCGTTACGAACGAGAATCTTGGCATTGGGAATCGCGGCGCCGGAAGGATCTGTAACCGTGCCGGAAAGCGATGAAGTATCAGACTGGGCCCCCGCAAAAGTGCAACAGAAAAGAGCCCACAGGACGATGACATACGTCACTCGTCGAGAGATTGGCGTCACTCTATTCAAAACAGCCTCCTTTGTTTTTTTCCAACCAGACCAAGGGAAAAAGAAGTGCAATTCTCCGTGCGTCCAACTTGGGTTTACATCATGTCGCCATGTTCGTTATGAACGTTCTGTTTAATTGGCGATGAAGGTATCTTTATCTCTAAGGCGCGAAAAAGCGTCGCCAAATCCTAGTGAATAAGCCTCTTTGTAGTCAAGCGCAGGAAATCGGCGGGAAAAGTCGGCTCGCAAGCGGCAAACCACCGTTAATTTTGGTTGCGAATTGAGCCGTGTATCCGCACGCGCGCTCTGATTACCCATCGAGTGATGGCAGCGGAATACGTCGAGTTTCGGCGGTAGGCTCAATCTGATTTGCAGAGTGGGGTAACTGCCTGAGTACAGTACCACCACCTGTTGTGGCTTTGCGTTCGAGCTCGAGAACGGCCATAACCTCGTGCTACTTGCGGGTCTGGCATCCACTCGACAGGACGGGGACTTGTGTCAGGGCACGACTTTACTCGTGCCATAAGCGGCGGGTAAATTTCCGGCGTTAAGGGATCAGGAACCGCCACTTGGAGTCTGCTGTACTCAGACAGCTACCCCACTTTGCTGAAAATAACCAATCGATGTTGCACAATCTCATCAGGGTAAGAAAGCGGGTTGACCCACTCTTCCGCGATTGAAGATCGATTGAGGGGACCGCCTCTGCGGGCGCCAAATCCGCGCCTTATCGTGCAGTTTGTAGCTGAACAAAGTCTATTCGCCGCACAACCTAAAGGACTTAGCTGCCGTTAAGAGCGCCTGGAGCACCCCTCCCCCCCCGGGGTACGATCGGCTATCCTTTCGCTTTATCGTCGTATCTGACTGATTTTAAACGCGATGACAGATTGAAAACGCGAGCGCGCAGTCCTACGATGTGGGACGACAGATGAGCCGGAGCGAGTCGCTCGAAGTCAGCCAGCCGCGCTCACTTCGCTGGCGATCTTCCGCAATTGGGGCAAAACCTCTCCCAGCGAGCAGGGTGTAGCGCTCCGGGTTCCCAGACCGAAATACACCATGCGATACAGCGCGTAGAGCCTTTCATAAATCAAATTCGCTTCCCCATTAGGCTCAAACACCGTGTGTTTCAAGCAGAGAGCAGCCTGAGCCTCTTCGATCCCCGGGAACACGCCCGCCGCTACCATGGCAAAGATCCCCGAGCCCAGGCTCGTGGGCACACCGGCAGGCACCAGCACCGGCTTGCCCAGCACGTTGGCATACACCTGGTTCAGCACCGGGTTATTCTGCGGAATGCCGCCGCCATTGATCACGCGATCCACTCGCACTCCGTGCTCCGCCATCCGCTCGAGAATAATGCGTGTATGGAATGCCGTTCCCTCGATCGCCGCGAACAATTCGTCCTGCGCGGTGTGAATGAGATTCCAGCCCAGCGTCACGCCGCCCAGTTCCGGATTGACCAGCACGGTACGGTCGCCATTGTCCCAGCTCAGCCGCAGCAGGCCCGTCTGTCCGGCCTTATAGGTCTCAAGTCCCTTGGCAAGGGCGGCGACCTTCACCCCGGCGCGGCGGGCGATAGCTTCAAAAATGTCGCCGGTCGCCGACAACCCCGCCTCAATCCCCGTGAACTGGGGATGCACGCTGCCCGGAACCACTCCGCAGACCCCGGGAATGAGTTCCGTCTTCTTCGCCATGGCAATGATGCACGTGGACGTACCCACCACGTTCACCACGTCCCCCTCGCGGCACCCCGCCCCGAGCGCATCCCAGTGCGCATCGAACGCGCCCACCGGCACCGGGATCCCTGCCCGCAGGCCCAACTCGCCGGCCCAATGCGGCGAGAGGTGCCCGGCCAGGTGATCTGAGGTTTGATAGTCCCCCCCCAGCTTCTCCCGCACGCCGTCAAGCAGCGCATCCAGTTTGGAGAGAAACGATTGCGGAGGCAGCCCCCCCCACTTCGGGTTCCACATCCACTTGTGCCCCATCGCACACACGCTTCGCTTGGCCTGCCGTGGATCGGTGATGCCGCAGAGGGTCGCCGCCACCATATCGCAGTGTTCAAAGGCAGAGGCAAACAGGTCGCGCTTTTTGGGATTATGCCGCAGCCAGTGCAGCAGCTTTGCGAAACCCCATTCATGCGAGTACACCCCCCCGCACCACTCGATAGCTTCCAATCCCTCGCTGTGCGCCAGTGCGGTGATCTGCTGCGCTTCTTCTTTGGCGCGGTGATCGCACCACAGGTAGTACTCGTTCAGGGGCTGCATGTGGGCATCGACCGGCACCACGCTCGATCCGGTCGTGTCGAGCGCGATAGCCTCCACCTGGTCTCCATTGACCCCCGCCTGACCGACGGCCTTACGAGTGGCGGCGGCGAGAGCCCGCATATGGTCGGAGTGCGCCTGCGTTGCAAAGTCCGGGTCTTCCCTCTTGCGATGCAGAGGGTATTCTTCAACCGCTGTGCCCAGACGGCCACGTTCGCTATCCATGATTGAGACGCGAACGCTCAAAGTTCCAAAATCAACTCCCGCGACGATGGCCATCTGTCAGTGTCCTTTGTGTGAAGGTCGGTTTCGCCGGAGATCGATGCGCCGATCCTTTTTGTGCGGCGATGTAAGTAAACGTTTGCCGAGAAAGTCGACAGTAAAATCCCGATCTTTGCCCTGTCAAGTTTACTCGTGCGTCTTAAAGAATACAGGTATGATGTAAACGCATTCTCAGAGCCCCTTATGCCTCAAAAGAAGAATCAAAAACGGCGTGCGACGGCGAACAAACCGGCGCTCATGGATATCCGCACCGTGGCCGAGCGGGCCAATGTCTCCATCGCCACGGTGTCCCGCACCATTAATCACGTGCCGACCGTCAACGCGAAGATGGCCAAGCGTGTGTGGGAGGCGATTAGCGAGCTGAACTACTTTCCCAACACCCAGGCGCGCGCCCTGGTCTCTGGCCGTAGCGGGCTCCTCGGGCTTATCGTCTCTGAAATCACTAACCCGTTCTTTCCGGAACTCATCCAGGGTTTTGAAGATATTGCGGTGGAGAACGGATACGAGATTCTGGTCAGTTCCACCAATTACGACCCCAAGCGCATGTCCCTCTGCATTCGCCGCATGCTTGAGCGCAAAGCTGAGGGAGTGGCGGTAATGACCTTCGGTATTGAAGAGCCGCTGCTCGATCAACTGGCCGAGCGGAATATTCCCATGGTGTTCGTCGACGTGGGCCCCGACCGCCCTGGCATCAGTGTGCTTAAGGTCGATTACCACCACGGCATCCGCCAGGGAGTCCAGCATCTGGCTGCCCTGGGGCATCGCCACATCGCGTTTGTCTCGGGCCCTGCGCGGCTACACTCGGCTCAATCCCGCGTTTCCGCATTTTCGAAGTCACTTGAGGAATGCGGTATCCCCCTCGATCCGGCCTGGCTGGTTGAGGGCGATCACACCCTGGAGGGCGGAATCCTGGCAATGGAGAAGCTTCTGGCTGCCGAGACCCGACCCACGGCATTGATGTGTTCCAACGACATGACCGCCATCGGAGTACTGCACAAGGCTTACCGCGCCGGCTTGCGAATTCCTGACGACTTGTCGATCATCGGCTTCGACGACATTCACATGGCGCGGGTCACCATTCCCCCGCTTACATCGATTCACATGTCGAGACTCGACCTGGCACGTGCGGCCGTCACAGCCCTGCGTGCGCACGTCGAAGGCACCGGCCATCATCGCGAATACAGGATCGACACCCGGTTAGTGGTGCGTGAGTCCACCGGCTTTCCGCCGGGCGCCATGCAGCAACTTCAAAATTCCAAGTCCCGGACTACGCGCGAGTCCCCGGTCAGGGAGAAGACTGCTTGACAGAGTTTGAAGTAAACACTGACGGAATTGTGTCTGTTGCAGGGTCACGTGTCTTCAGTTTCAACTGCACCGCGCTGGTGCCGTTATACCAACCGGAATGCTGCGAATGCTGTTAAGTGCTAATCGGGGCGGGGTACGTAGTCAAACGGAAGATTGACCAGAACCCTTGTGCCGCTTGCTCCCGGTGTGGTGCTGCTGGTCACGCTGATGTTGCCGCCGCGGCTCTCAACGAGCCGTTTCGTTATCCATAATCCAATTCCGGTGCCCATATCCTGTTTCGTGGTGAAAAAGGGTTCGAAGATTCGAGAGAGATGCCTCTCTTCGATGCCTGAGCCTTGATCCTCGATCAGGACCCGAATTCCCTCCCTCTCGACGCCCGCCGTCTCACCGATGTGGATGCGAAGAGTGCCGCCATGAAGCATGGCGTCGATCGAGTTCGCGATGATGTTGGAGAAGACCTGCACCAGTTCGCCTTTATTAGCCAGGAGCGGCCGCGACGCCTCAAATTCCCGTTCTATCTCGATCTCGCGCGTAATAAGCTTCGATCGGTACACCGTCAATACCTCTTCAATCAGAGCGGATATCTGCACGCGAGATGGCATTTGCCGGTCGCGATAATACCCCAGCGTGAGTCGGGCAATGTGCGACACCCTCTCTACCTCACTCTCCGCTGTTTGCAGGTAGCTGTGAGCTTCACTTCCCTCGGGCGAAGCACGTTTTGCGAGAAATATCAGATTCATGACTGCTTCAAGAGGATTGTTGATCTCATGGGCGATCGTTGCAGCCATGCGTCCTGTTGCCGCCAACTTCTCCGACTGCAGCAAAACTTTCTCCATCTTTTTGCGTTCGGAGATGTCCTGCGCGATTTTTGAAGCGCCGATGATGCAACCTTCATTGTCCCGGATGGGCGAAATGGTGAGAGACAACTCCAGGCGGTGGCCATCTTTAGCTACGCGCACGGCCTCATATCGCTCAATCTGTTCTCCGGCGCGAATCTTGCGAAGGATTTCGGCCTCTTCGTCCTGCGTCTCCGGCGGAATCAACCGCAGCACGGGTTGGCCGATCATCTCTTCGGGTTGGTACCCGAACATGCGAGTGGCCGCCGGGTTCCAACTGGTGATGATCCCGTTCAGGTCCTTGCTGATAATTGCATCCTGGCATGAGTCAACTATGGCAGCAAGCAGGAACCATGGATGCTCCTGGATCACCTGTGCAGCCGAAGTGCTGAGTGGCAGAACCCTGGGCATCTTGCGTCGCTCAATACCGTTCCGCATGAAATGTTGAGCCATTTGCCTCTGGAATCTGGTCGGACTGCCGCTTCATTGCCGGAGAAATAAGTCGACCGACAACTTGATTTGCCTTGCCGCTAAGGCCTGACCATCGCTGTATTCCAGGGGTGGTATCCAGGACATGAATATGATGATTGGTCCTGTTTTGAGGGCCGATTGATACTTTCGATGCTGAGTGTTAGGGTGCGGTTGTCCATATGCGCGTGAAGTGAACTGGGAGAGATAAAGATACAGCAGCGCTACTTGACGCTCAGATCCCCGTCCACATCCACCACCACGGCGTCGCCTTGTATCTGGATTGAATGAATCTTGAGCCGCTCGACCGTTACTTTGTAGCCGGAGGTCGCCGTCGAACCTTCCAACGCCTTCCGCAACAGGTCGGTGGCGTTCACCTTCATGCTCGAAGGAATTTTGTGGCTGAGAAATGGGGAAAGAACGAAATTCATTTCTCGCTGCTGGCTGATCTTTTCCACGCGTGCATCACGGAAGCCGAGGGTTTCGCCCTCGCCGTCAGGCGCCAGGGAGACCTCTGAAATTGGGGAGAGTGCGATGCCGATACAGGCTCCACGCACGCTGGTGCCGATGCGCGCATGAGTCTTGAGGCGAACCAATATCCGATCCTGCACGAAAGTCAACTGCGGGTCGTCAGCGTAGATCGAACACGCCGTCTGCTCCGAGCCCTTGAGGTAATATCGTCCGTTCGGGCCGCTAAAGAGCTGCTCCTTCAATGTTCGTTCCAGTGCCTCTCGGCTCACCTTGAGTTCCACAGCGTGACCGAGCCCCGTCGCGATGGGCAGCAGAAATAAGCCGAGTGCCAGTACCCGCAGGTAAGTTTTCATAGAGTAAACGGATTCCCGGCGCGTTTCGCTGGACACAGAAAGATGACCTGTTTTGACCGGATCAGGATACGATTATCTGCTGCTCAGCAAACAACATAACCGCATATCCAAATGTGCAAATCCGCGCAAGTTTACTCACATTTTACTCGTCTTAGCTATTGATTTTTGAAGAAAAAATCCTTAAAATAAGAATCTAGAGTTGCCTCAGGACTGGTCACTGCTACCCCCAAGCGCACGTCCGAGGATGTACCAGAATTTACCCTCTTTAAGGACACCAAATCGATGGCAAAGCGTCGTGGAAATCCGAACTGGGGCAAACCGGAGCCCATCGGCCCCGTTGTACCCACTGTGACCTCCTTTGAACAGATCGTCAAGGAGTTCAAGCTCACACCGGATCAGTATATCCGTTCAACCCGTCTACGGGAGTGGGCGCGTCGCAATAAGAATTCCAAGTACATTCCTGAGGCTCTCCTTGAAGCCTGGGGCTTTGAGATCGAATCCACACTTTAGGGTCTCAGGTTCAATCACTCGACAAAGCGCTGCCCCAGGGCGGCGCTTTTGTCGTTTACGAGAAGCTTTTTGGCGTTTGCGGCCTGATTGGGTGAGAATGGAACGGACAGATGCCCCACACTAAAAGCACGATCGAAGCTCCGTTCACCGATGTGCCCGGCGCCCTGGCCGAGATTCGAGCCGGCCGCATGGTCGTCGTCGTCGACGACGAAGACCGCGAAAACGAGGGCGACCTGACCTTGGCCGCCGAGCACGTAACCCCAGAGGCCATCAACTTCATGGCCCGGTACGGTCGCGGACTCATCTGTCTGACGCTCACTGAGGAGCGCGCCGACCATCTGCGCCTTTTTCCCATGACGCAGCAAAACTCGTCGCGCTTCGGCACCGCGTTTACCGAGACCATCGAAGCCCGTGAGGGAGTGACCACCGGCATCTCCGCCGCCGACCGCGCACACACCATTCGCACTGCCATCGATACCAAATCTACGGCGGCCGATCTCGCCCGGCCGGGCCACATCTTCCCGCTGCGTGCCCGCAAAGGCGGCGTGCTCGTTCGCGCCGGCCAGACTGAAGCCTCTGTCGACCTGGCTCGCATGGCCGGCCTCAACCCTTCGGGCGTTATCTGCGAAATCATGCGCGACGACGGTGAAATGGCACGCATCCCTGACCTCATTCCGTTCTGCAAGGAACACGGCCTGGTCATTCTCACCGTGGCTGAATTGATTCGTTACCGCCTTCGCCATGAGCGCTACATCGTTCGCGCAGGGGAAACCCGCATTCAGACCCGCTACGGCGAATTTCGCATGATCGCTTACGAAAGCGAAGTGAACGGCGGCGAAAGCCACATCGCGCTGGTGCGCGGCGACCTCTGCCCCGGCTGTCCAGCCTTTCTTTCAGGGCCTTCAGGCCTGCCAGGAAGCCCCGCGGCCTCACGACCTCCGTGTCCCCACGCTGTCCTCGTGCGGGTCCACACCCGCTGCACCGCTGGCGATATCTTTGGAGCGGACTGCCATTGCCGCGAAGTGCTTGACCAATCAATGCGCATGATCGCTGAAGAGGGCTGCGGGGCGGTGCTCTACCTGCACAACACCTCGCGCGGCTTTGAGATCGATCACACCCCTCCTGATCCCTTCGACCCCAATGGGATGGTGCCTGCCGAGTCACTGCAGGATACGGCGACGGGCCGCCTCATCCTTCATCAGGAACTGCGCGCCCGAGAAGGTTCGCAGGATCGGTCCGGTCGCATTCTTCGCGCCATAGGCCTCGGTGGGCAGATCCTTTCCGATCTCGGTATCCAGCGTATCCGCCTGCTGTCCAACACCCCCATGCACATCCCGGCGCTCGAAGGCTTCGGCCTCGAGATTGTCGAGCAGGTGCCGATTCCGGTCGAGGATTGCACCCACGTCCGTTAGTTGCACCCACTTCTTGACCTTCAAAGCCTTCTTCAAGCTTCACATTTACTGACTCATCGAGATTTGCCCGGTGGTGAGCACCAACTGCTGCTGGTCGGCAACCACGATCTTCTGATAGAAATCGCGCAGCGGGTTGTAGTCTTTGGCATCGAGGAATGTAAATCCCCGCGTCAAAATGCGCGCGCTGGTTATCGAGTTTTGAGCCGTCTTGCTCTTGAGCTGATAGGCGGCGTTATCTTCCCACTTCATCACCGAATCTTCAGGCCTGCCCTCAAGCGAATAGCCGCTGGGGAATACGTAGGTGATCTGCTCCTGCTCCTGTGCGGCATAGTGCATATCTACGGGAAGTGTGCGGGCATCCAAGGCGGGAAATGGGTTGGTTTCCCTGCTCTCGAAAAAGAGTCGCGGAAGAACAAGGCTTTTACCGGTGCGCGTGCCGAGAAAGCCAGTGACCGGAACAACTGCCACAAGCTGCTTGCTCGAATCGTCAAGAAAGGCGAAGTGATCGACATGCGCTTCGATGCCGCCCGGCACCTGGCTGGCGATAACTCTGCCAACCTGCTCTTTGGCAGCATCAAGGCCTGCGCGAATCGCGAGTTGACGCAGTTGCAGCGCAGTCTGACCGGTGAATCCAACCTTGAGCGACCCGGAGACTGCCCCCTGCGGGGAGATATTGAGGCTTCCCACGCGGGTGACGATGTTGTCGGTATTCATTTGCAGTGGCGTAACTACGACTTCGACCTTGCCCGCAGCACCCATGGCAACACCGCCGGCGCCTGAATGCGGCCAATGGAGAGTCTGAAATGGAGCCATCTTCGTACCGGGATCCACGAGTATTTCCTTGCCGTCAATCGTCAGGCCAATCAGCACGCTATCGAGTTGGCTGGTGCTGAGGAATTGCGGCGAAAAGATGCGATGGTTGCGGCTGGCAATCCGCTCGGCGCGCGCATTCAGTCCCGCCGCGCGCACAAGGGCGAGGTACAGACAAGCGATCTGATTGCCGTCGCCTCTCTTGTTTTGCAATACGGTCTCCACGTTGCCGCGCGGGATAGAGCCGTCGCCGGCCACCGGGGACTCGCTTCGCAGGACGTCTGTGTTTTCGAGTTTTTGCACCAGCGCGTAAAGCTTCTTCGCCTTGTCAAGAGGAGTGTCAGAGGCAGAGACTGTTTCAGCCGCAGTGCTCTGAATCAAACTCGTCGGTGATATGTAGCGATTCAGATCCTTGGTCCAATACTGCATCTCTTTTTGCCAATAAACTTTTTCGTCGGGAGTGTAGATGTAATAAAAGTCGATCTGATAGATCTGCGCCGCAAGTGCCGGGGAATAGGGTTCATCCGGGATAGGAGGAATATCGATGAGATCAATCGCATAGCGTCCTAGGGCATCCGCTTTCAATGCCTTGCCGGGAGGAAGTACGGTTGTAGCCCTGACATCGGTCATGATGTCATCGTGTCCTCCCTTGATCTGGCTTGAAGACATGCCGACGCCGCCCTTGGTGCGCTCGGGTAGAAACTGTTCGGCAGGCGTATATAAATAGCGCGCCTTGTGCACGAAATATGGCTGCTGAATCTGCCACTCGGGCGCGGAGAGAAATCGATCGTAACGAACCTGGTAGCGATACTCCAGTATGCTTCCCACTTCGACGCTCGGAAGATTGAAGGTCATCTCATTGATCTGGCTGCCGCCACTCTTGACCTTGAGCAGGTCGGCCGCATTGGCTGTGAGCGGTACTACCGTTCCGTCTGGATGGATGGTCCGGCCTTCAATGGCTGAGATCTCGACGTGTCCAGCGTAGGAATCAACATCCCACGGCTGATCTTCGCCGGCATGATTGGGATCAGGTGCATCGAAGTGGCTCTCGGTGGCCGAACTGCTTCTGCTCGAGTTGTTGCCGGTGGCATTGAAGACAAAGTTGCGGCTGTAACGGACCTTGACTGTGGCCAGGTCCTTGCCTTTCTCGGTGAGCACCTTGATACGCGCATACACGGTGCGGAAGTGATGCGGATCGTCCTCCGTCTCTTCGCGATAAAGGTAGACCGCATCAGCGCCCGGTGCTTTTGGGTCGGCGGTCATCTTCAGTTCGTCAGGAGCAGGAGCCTGAAATTGTGCATAAGAGACCAGGGGGGCTGTCGCCCCGAGCAGCAAGACGACAAAGCGCGCAGCTTTATGAATACGCATTCAATTTCTCCAAGGCTGATTCTTTAAAGACGATGTGCGATATACAAAGAGTTTCAGCACGAAACGACAACAGCGATTTTACGCCACAGCCCTTTAATCGAACCGTCGCGGCGCGCACAATATCCGTTTGTGACAGGTATCACTTATAAAGGGGAACAATGGTCATTGCGCGCAATGAGACCAGCAGGGTCGGCGCGAACGGTTGTATGTTCTGATCAGACTGATGGGTCGAGGGAGTCGCTGATGGGAATGATACGAAGGGTCAGAGGAGACTTAGCTGCAACTAAAACTCCTCTGCTATGCAATTCGCCGGGGTCGCGGAATCTATCCGCAAATATGCCTGGGAATCAGCGCCAGATAATGACTGCCGCCGCTTACCGGCCGCTTCCCTTTCCGAACTGAATCCGAAGGCCGGCGTGTACGTTCATCGGCAAGCTGGGATATCCGATGGGTGCGATGTGCTGGTTATTGGTCAGGTTTTCGGCCAGTCCATAGATGCCGAGCCACGGCAGAAGTTGATAGCTGCCGCCCAGGTCGATCTTGGCGTAGCCATGGTCGAGATTGCGATTGGGCAGCAGCAGACTGTTGCCGCCGTTTTCATCGGAGAACTCAAGATAGGTGGAGTCATCGCTGCGGCTTGCAAATGCCGAGGTAAGAACGCCTGTAATCTTGCGCTGCGAATAGGTGGCTGTAAAGAACCCAGTGTGCGGCGGGCGGCGGAACGGCCGGGCCCCGCGAAGCGGCGAGATGGCGCCGATTGGAATTCCGTTGTAGGTGGGCGCATATCCTCCGGCAAGAGCTTCATTGTCCGCGTCAAAGGAGTGCTGCACCACGGCGTCAAGAAAGGTGTAGCCGCCGCGCAGGAAGACGTTGCGACCGATGCCGCTCTCGACTGTGGACTCGATTCCCTGCGCACGGAATGCCTCAGTGTTCACAGTGAGACCGTAGTCATTTGTGTAGTAGAAGCCGAGCGCGTTTTGTAGTTGCAGTTTTTGATCGGCGGTGAGATTCGGAACGAGATCAGGGAGCAACTGCCCACCTACATACTCAATCTGCCTGCCAAACTCGTTGTGAAAATAGCTGGCGCGGAAAAGGATTCGCTGACCGAGGAATGTCTGCTCCACTCCGCCCTCGTAGGTGCGGGCAGACGGGGCGGCCAGCCGCCCGATGTGCAGTTGCTGCGCCGTCGACTGATAGCCGTTGGAAGCCAGAAACTGATAGAGCGACCCGAATTGATCGGTGAGCGTTGGTTCACGCACGGCATCGCCATAGTTGAACAAGACCCGTGTGCCGCTGAAGGCGCCACTGCGAGGCCGCATCGCGTAATACGTAAGCCCCGCGCGCGGAGAGGTTTGAACTCCAAACTGCGAGTAGTGCTCGAGGCTGCCACCCAGTGAGTAGAAGAACCTGTTTTTGAAGTCGCCATGCACCGCGGCAAGATAGTCGTAATTCGTTCGCTCCGTCGCATAGTGGACCAGGTAGGACGGCACGTTCTCGACGCCGCGCTCGTCTTCGTAACGAAAACCAATGAGCGCCATCAGATGAGGAGTGACACGATAATCGCCTTGATAGTTGACCTGGTCGCGATTGGAAACAAGCTGGGATCGAAACGGGTAGGTCTGGGCATAGTCGAGCACCGCGCGGCCGGTGGCAGAGTAGCCATTGGCCCCGGTGATCGTGACCAGGTCTCCAAGGCTGTCGCCGAAGCCGTCAAAGTAACCGCTGCCTCGCTGTTCCCATAAGGAGAACTGCTCACGCTTCCGCGTCGCACCATAACGGAGCATGTTATGGAAATCTCCGGTCGTCTGGTTGTCGAGAGAAGCGCTGAGATAGAGGTCTTGATCTTTCTGGGTGGCATTATCGGTGACATGGTAGAAGTCCCATGCGTTGGGCACCCCCGTCGCCGACACCCCATAGTGCACCGTGCCTCTAAGCTGCGTGGTGGCGCTCGGCTGCCAACCAAAGTTTCCGGCCGTAGTGGCTATGTGGAATTTATCCATCGGCAGTGCGTTTGAGGTCTGCAGCCAACTGAATGCGCCCAGGTAGTCGAGTCTTTTGTGAGCGCCGGCGAGTTCGAGTTCTTCGTGCGATCGGTTGAAATTGCCCGCGTCTCCGTGAAACAACAGCGAAGGAAAACTGGTCGTGCCACGCGGCGTGCTCAAGGACACGACGCCGCTGGTAGCGCCGGCGCCGTAGAGATCGGAGTTGGTTCCGCGGTACACTTCAGCGCTGTCGATCGCGGTGGTGGAAAGCGTTCCAAAATCGAAACGGCCCCCGATGTCGCCTGCGCTCACGCCATCCAGCAGAATCTTGTTGTCATCGGAGTTGCCGCCGCGGATGAAAAGTGACGCCTGCGAGCCCATCTGTCCCGCCTGCACAACCGTCGTACCGGGCATCAGGCGCATCGCGCTCACCGCGTCGTCGCGCAGAGCCAGATCGAGGGGTCCGAGTACATTAGTCGCGGCGCTGGTTTGTGCCTGTGGCGTCGGAGTTCCCGTGGCCGTGACCACGATCGATTCACGCACCCACTCTGGCTCCAAAACCATGTTTCGCTCGACGCTATCGAGACGGCCTGCATAGAAGCCTGGGGTCTCCAGTTGCCTGTATCCCTTGGCTGAGGTAACAAGAAAGAAGCGCCCGCTCGAGCCGGTCAGAATCTCGAAGTTCCCATCTCCATGGGAGACGGCCGATCCGACAATCGCTCCGTTGCTGAGCAGAGCAACAGTGGCGCCGGAGACTTTTGCACCTGAGGTGTCTGTGACGATCCCTCTGACGGAGGCGGCTTGCGATTGAACCGCAATCAAGCAGAATGAGGTGAAGAGCAAAGCCGGGGAAAATTTTCCCGCGTAGATCCGGGAAAGCGTGCGGGCAAGTCTGCCGCGCAGTGTTGCAGAAAGCATCAAGGTCTCCTCCGTTCCCCTCGGAACGCAAGCGGGTTAGGGCGCCGAGGACCGGTCTCCTGACTTGCGCCTTCTCCAGCCACCTTCCCAAAGACGAAGCCGGGGCTTGCCTTCAGTGGTTGCCAGAGTTTTTCGCCATCGGCAAAACTCCGGCTGGTGTCCTGCCCTCTTCCCATGACGGATTTGGCAGCAGGGGCGCTCACAGTTGCGGGGCAGTGGCGGGCTTTCACCGCCTTCCCGAGCATCCTGACGATTGCTGTAATGAATGAAGCTGCTTCATGTGGCGCAGCCGAGATAGCCCTGAAACGAATTTCAGTGACATGAACATTTATAGCGGGCAGGCGGGCACCAAGTCAAAATTCAAGCTGTGCCGAGAACTGCGATTTGGGCCTTGATGGGCGAAGAGGATGGAAGTGGTGACCCCGGGAAGATTCGAACTTCCGACCTGCGGTTTAGGAAACCGTTGCTCTATCCACCTGAGCTACGGGGCCACTTTTGGAATCAATTATTTACGCCGACTTCATAAATCGCGTTCAACCATCATATTAACGCATTCGACTTTGAGTTTTCATGGTGTTTTCTCGGATTGCAAACGAGGGTGGGTCGCAGGTCAAGCGAGTCATGATCACCCCAGGCATTCTCACGCGGTGAAATGCTCGGCTCCGATATCCAGGAAAGTATTGATGCCTCCCAAGACCCATGCGGGGTGATGGCGAAGTGCGTGAACAATACTGCACTTCAACGTTCTCTCAAATTCATTAGAGAAATGATTTATTTGCCTTGACACAGCTATTTATCGCCACCTATAGTTCCGCTCGTCCTCGTCAAGGGCGGTGAGCGTGGTTCCCCGAACTCTCTCCGCGCCCTCTTTACCGCTTGCACACGACAGGACGCAAGCGACCTTCCACAACCAGGAGAAAAGAGAAACATGGTGCGTTCATGGAATACGGTAGTTACGACTGGGATGGCTCTGCTGGTTTTCGGAGCTGGTGCTGTGCTGGCGCAAGGCTCAGGAGATGCCCTGAAGAGCGGATTTGAAAATCCTCCCAACGGCGCGCGTCCTCGGGTCTGGTGGCATTGGATGAACGGCAACATCTCCCAGGAAGGAATCAAGCTTGACCTGGAATGGATGCACCGCGTCGGACTTGGAGGTTTTCAGAATTTCGACGCCGCGCTGCAGACGCCGCAGGTGGTCGAAAAACGACTTGCCTACATGACTCCAGAATGGCAGGCGGCATTCAAATATGCGACCACCCTTTCTAACCAGTTGGGTCTTGAAGAAGCAATCGCGGGCTCGCCCGGATGGAGCGAGTCGGGCGGTCCGTGGGTGCCTGGTCCGGAAGGCATGAAGAAGTATGTATGGAGCGAAACCCACGTTGAAGGCGGTAAGCCCTTCAATGGCACGCTACCTCGCCCGCCCGCAAATACGGGGGCATTTCAGAACATGGGCATCCACGATCAGCAGCCGCCGCCCGGTTCGCTTCCCATGCCCGAGTTCTATGCCGATGCGGCCGTCGTAGCCTATCGACGGTCAGCCATCGACCAGCCCATTGAAGCGCTGCACGCGAAGATTACATCGAGCGGCGGTTCGCCTGACACGGAAATGCTGTCGGACGGAGACCTGGAAAAGAGCACGAAAATTCCGATTCCTGAAGTTGGCTCCGCTTCGTGGATTCAATATGAATTCCCTTCACCGCAGGCGATTCGCTCCATCACTTTCGTGACGAAAGATCCCGATTGGATCACCGCTTTGGTGGCGGGAATTAACGCACCCGATAAAGACCTTGAGGCGAGCGACGACGGGCAGAACTTCAAGCAGGTGGCGAAACTAAGCGGAGGCAGCGCCCCCGAGCATACCATCTCATTCGCGCCCGTGACGGCGAAATATTTCCGCGTGACATTCAAGCGGACGCCTCCGCCTCCCATTCCCGACTGGGCTGCGGGAATCGATCCGGAAAGTTTGGGGATGAAAGTACCGCCGAAGCCCACCGATTATGAGGTCGCCGAGTTGGTGCTTCATCCAGGAGCGCGCGTGAACCGGTTCGAAGAGAAAGCCGCGTTTACCCCGGAAGGCGATCTTTACGGTTATGCCACCCCGGCTGTGGCCGCCAATGAGGCTGTAGCCAAGTCTGACATCATCGACCTCACTTCGAAGATGAGTTCGGATGGAAAACTCCAATGGACGCCACCGGCCGGCGATTGGGTGGTGCTGCGGTTCGGCTATTCGCTTCTTGGCATTACCAACCATCCTGCGACTGCGGAGGCCACCGGCCTCGAGGTTGACAAGATGGACCGGCGGTTTGTGAAGAAGTACTTTGACAAATATCTCGACAGTTACAAAGAGACCGTGGGCCCGGATCTGATCGGGAAAAAGGGTATCCGCTACGTTATTAACGATAGCTGGGAGGCGGGCTCGCAGAACTGGACCGATAACATGGTTGCCCAATTCAAAAAGCTGCGCGGTTATGATCCTGTCCCGTGGATGCCGGTTCTGGTTGGCCGGGTAGTGGACAGCTCGGAGGCGAGCGACCGCTTCCTGTGGGATTTCCGCAAGACCATTGCCGACCTTATTGCGAATGAGCATTACGGGCAACTGGAAGACACGCTTCACGAGCGCGGCATGGGGCACTACGGAGAATCGCACGAAGGTGGACGCGCCTTTGTGGCCGATGGCATGGAAGTAAAAAAGTTCAACGAAATCCCTATGAGCGCAATGTGGACTCAGACGCCCGGGGTCAACAAAGAGCAGTTCGGCTACAACGCCGATGATCGCGAGTCGGCATCGGTGGCACACATCTATGGCCAGAACATTGCAGCCGCGGAGTCGATGACAGCCGCTGCGGCGCCTTGGGCGTGGTCGCCGGCAACGCTCAAGCCAACCGCCGATCAGGAATTTTTGAGCGGCATCAACCGCTTTGTGATTCACGAATCGGCGCATCAACCGCTGGTCGGCAAAGCTCCGGGAATGACACTTGGGCCATTCGGACAATGGTTTAACCGTAACGAAACCTGGGCTGAGGATGCCGGCACCTGGATCAACTATCTCGCGCGCACCAGCTACATGCTGCAGCAGGGGCACTTTGGCGCTGACCTGGTTTACTTCTACGGCGAAGACTCGAATTTGACTGCGATCTTCAACGAGAAAGCTCCAGACGTACCCGCTGGATACGGCTTCGACTACATCAATGCCGATGCACTTATTCACGAATTGAGCGTGACGTCCAACGGGCAAATCAAAACGAAGAGCGGAATGAACTATAAGGTGCTGGGACTTGACCCCCACAGCCAGCACATGTCACTGCCCGTCTTGCGCGCCATTCACAAGCTGGTACAGGGCGGCGCGATTGTGGCCGGTCCGAAGCCAACCGACGACCCGAGCCAGGCCGACGATCAAGCAGAATTCAAAAAACTGAACACCGAATTGTTTGGCGATGGCACCGGCGTGCACACCATAGGCAAGGGCAAGGTGTATGCGGGACAGAGTCTCGCCGATGTCTTTGCCGCGCTGAAGGTCGCGCCGGACTTTGACTACACCAAGCCGCAAAGTGATTCACGCCTTCTCTTCGTGCACCGCAAACTTGACGATGGAGATGTCTATTTTGTCGATAACAGAAACGATCGCGAGGAAACAGTGGAAGCCACGTTCCGCGTGGCGGGCAAGGCTCCTGAACTCTGGCGCGCGGAGACAGGTACTTCGGAGCCCGTATCGTACAAGATCGCAGATGGGCGAACCACTGTCCCTCTGCATCTCGAGCCTTGGGGCACCGCGTTCGTGGTATTCCGTCAATCGACACGCGAGACCGCTCACAGCCTGCCAATGGTGACGGAGTCCAAGGCCGCCACAATCGAGGGGCCGTGGAAGGTGAGCTTCCAGCCCGATCGGGGAGCTCCGCCATCCATCACG
>WNGK01004715.1_pt1 | contig 25029 bp, 26 predicted proteins | sample 5400601 | NCBI WGS metagenome assembly WNGK01 (sample SAMN13153376, study PRJNA577476) | soil metagenome | isolation source: 60 cm soil or saprolite under Garry oak tree replicate 1 | place: USA:California | collected 2016-06-15
GTATGCGCCCATGTTCGCCTGGCTGCTGCTGGTCTCAGCCTGGGCGCGACGCGCGGCATTCCTTTGGGCCTTCTTACCGCTGGTCGGGATCGGCATTGTCGAGAAGATTGCCTTCAACACTACGCATTTTGTTCACCTGCTGGGGAACCGCATGGGCGGCGGCGCGGAAGCTGTCACCATGCCGGGCGGCTCCCCGATGGATCCGATGACACACCTCACTCCGGGTCATTTCCTGATCAGCCCGGGTCTGTGGATCGGCCTGGCAATCGCCGCGGGATTCCTCGCAGCAGCGGTCCGGCTGCGCCGCTATCAAGGGCCGATCTGAGTCGGATAAACGCTTGATTCCGATTGCAAAGTTCGGGAGAGCCGAAATGACAACTCGTACCGTCGAAACATCGCCACAACTTTACGCAAGAATTGGCGGCGCGCTGTACCTGATCATTATTATCGTTGGCCTCTTCGGTGAGGCATTCGTCCGGGACAGGCTGATCGTATCGGGCAATGCCGCGGCCACAGCCGCCAACATCATGTCGCATGAATCGCTGTGGCGCTTCCATATCGCTGCCGAACTGTTCTTGCTGATTTGTGCTGTCGCCCTGCTATGGATCTTGTTTGTCTTGCTGAGACCGGCCAGCAGAGATCTCGCTTGGCTGGCGGTGTTCATCAATCTGGTATCGATCGGCATCGAAGCCACGACTACGATGTATCTGCTTGAGGCGTTGTTTCCGCTGGAGAATGCTGGATACCTCAAAGCATTTGCGCCGGAACAGCTCTACGCCCTGGCGAGTTTGTCACTCAAATCGCACGGCTATGGCTTTGGCGTGAGCCTGCTCTTCTTCGGCTGCTTCTGCCTCATTGTCGGATACCTGATCTTCAGGTCCGACTATCTTCCAAAGACCATCGGCGTTCTGATGCAGATCGCCGGCGTGTGCTATCTGACCAATAGCTTTGCGCTGATCCTGTCTCCCGCCGTCGCAAATCGGTTATTCCCCGCCATTCTAGTTCCCGCCTTTATTGGGGAGGTATCACTCTGCCTTTGGCTGCTGGTGAAGGGCGTGGATGTGGATACGTGGGAAGAGACAGCAAGCGTTTTGCGAGTTAGCGGAGCGTAACCGACTACGTGGAAATGAAGCTGATATCCACATGAAAGCAATCGTCTGCCACAACTACGGTCCACCCGATGTTCTCAGGCTTGAAGAGATTGAAAAGCCGACTTCCGGGGACGGTGAAGTTTTGACAAAAGTCTGCGCGGCTGCCGTCAATCCAGTTGACCTGCTCTTCCGAGGCACGTCATATATGGTCCGCGTAATGACCGGGCCGCGCAAGCCAAAGGAGATACGACTAGGCCATGATGTGGCTGGCCAGGTCGAGGCGGTTGGCAGGAACGTGTCCCAGTTCAAACCGGGCGACGCGGTGTTCGGCACCTGCAAAGGGGCCTTTGCCGAATATGTGTGTGCCTCCGAGTCGGCATTGGTCCTGAAGCCGGATAACGTGGCGTTTGAGCAAGCGGCCTCTGTGCCGATTGCGGCACTGACCGCATTGCAGGGGCTTCGTTTAGGCGGCATGGGTATAGATGGCTTGGGTGACAAGGGACAGATTCAGCCGAGGCCAGAGGTCTTGATTAACGGTGCGTCGGGAGGTGTGGGGACGTTCGCTGTCCAGATCGCCAAATCGTTCGGCGCGGATGTGACCGGCGTATGCAGCACGAGGAATGTGGAGATGGTGCGATCGATCGGCGCAGATCGTGTCGTTGATTATATGAAGCATTGGAATGAAATGACAAAACGTCGCAAATTGGAATCTCCGGTTCAGGTGATCGGACTATTCTGTCCGCCATTTATCTGAAGGGGCCTTCAGGATGTTTCGCGCCGTCTGCAGATCGTGATTCCAGGCCATTGCCTCTTCTGCGGTAAGGTCAGCTCCGGCCAAAGCCCCCGCTAGTTCGCTTCCAGAGCAAACTTTCTCATCGCTGAGCGGACGACGAGTGGTCGAAGAATCATCGTCATGATGGCTTTTCATACATTTAGATTATCTGACTCCGCAGGATCTGGACTAATCCAGTTCGAAAGCTTTTCGGCCCTGTTACTGTTGTTGCTGCTCCTGCTCTTGCTGTGCCCAAAACCTCTCTTCGGCTACGGTGAGCGTTTTGCGCAGAATCACGGCGGGAGCGAGTTCTTCGGGAGCTGGCGCGTTCGCAAGGGAAACTGTCACTGAGACGCTGAGTTCGCTTTCGGCACCACCTTTGAAGACTCCGCGGGTCGGAGGCACTTCGGCATAGTCGCGCCCGACGGCGACACGAATATGGCGCTCGCCGGACAGGACATTATTAGTAGGATCGAAACCGGTCCAGCCCAAGCCCGGCAATAGCGCCTCGACCCAGGCATGCGACGCGCCTTCGGAAGAAAGCGACTGGTCGTCCTGGGCGTGAAACAGATATCCGCTCACGTAACGGCATGGGACCCGTAGTTTCCGAACCAAGGCAATCATGATGTGCGCGAAGTCCTGGCACACTCCCTTGCGCTCGGACAACGCGTCATCGATAGGAGAATCCACCTGCGTGCTATTGGGGACATACGCAAACTTCTCATGGATTGCTTCGCTGATGTCGAACAGTATCCGCACGGGCGTGCCACGCCGCTCCAGTTCCATTTCGCGTGCCAGTTGCTCTAATAAAGGAGTTGGGCGGGCAAAGGCGCTGGGCAGCAACATTTCGTAATAGCCGTCGGCGGCAACCAGCGCGTCCAGGTCTTCCCATGATCCGGCATCGGCGATTTGAGGATCAGAGATGGGCAATACCTCCACAACCGATTCGGCATTCAACGTCAACTCCGTGTGAGTGCCGGCAATGTCAAAGTGGTGAACGACATTTCCCAGGAAGTCGCGATACTGCATCACTGCGGCCGACGGCTTGACACCAAGCTCGAAGCTCAAACATCGTTGATTGACTTCGCTGCGCGGCTGCATGCGAACTTCCATCACACTCTCGCGGACCGCGGGTTTGTAACGGAACTTGGTTACATGCCGCACCGAGTAGATCATATATGCTCTCCAGTTCCCTCTTTGATTTTCCCCTGTGTCCCCCATTAAAAGCCTTAACCACAGAGGGCACAGAGATCACAGAGGGACACGAGTCTATTTACTGCACTAGCGCCGACTCCACCGGATAATCAAAATAAATCTGGTGAATTGAGTTATGCGCCTGCACGCACAGTTTCTTGATATTGGTCAAATAATCCTGCAGGCCGTCCGCCATAATTTCTTCGATCTGGGCAAAGCTGAGGTTTGCGCGCAAGCGTCCAGCCAGCCGCATGGGTGACTCGGCTTTCCGCTCGGTGAGTTCGCCGACGGAACGAAGAGCGCCATGGACTTTCTCAACGGAAAAGCGCACCGAATGCGGGAAATCAGGATTTAGCAGCAGGAACTCGGCGACGCGCAGAGGCCTCAGCTCGGCTGTGTATTTCTTGCAATAGGCTTCGAAAGCAGCGCAGTCTTTCAAGAGTCCCACCCACTCCAGGTACTCGTCGGTGTCGATGGTGAGCTCCCAGGGCTGCGTGAACCGGCGGTAATGTGCGCCAACCAACGCGACCAGCCCATGGGTGCGCTCCACATAGCGTCCAAGCTGAATATAGTGCCAGCCCTCGCCGTGGCTCATTGTCGAGTCGGTTACTCCTTGAAAAAGATGCGCCCCGTCAAGCGCGCCGCGGAAAAACAGTTGTGAGTGAAGCACCCAGCTTTCGCCGGCCGGAGTGCCTACAACCTGCAGGTACAGCCGGTTGAGCTGCTCCCACATCTCTGAGCTGCACTGCTCGCGGACCTGCCGCAGATTTTCGCGTGCGGCCGAAATGCAGGAAACGATCGAAGAAGGATTTGAACGATCGAGAGTCAAGGTATAGGCGAGAGTTGCGGAATCTATTTTCCCTCCCGCCGGTACCGGGACCTGCAGCGCGTCGAGCAAGCGCAACCAGCGTCCCGAGCCTGCTTCCGGGGACTGATCGAGACGCAGCTGGAAGTCAACATCGATCAGGCGCGAGGTATGCTCGGCCCGCTCCAGGTAACGGCTCATCCAGTAAAGGCTGTCGGCGACTCGAGAAAGCATGTTGTAGCTCTCGTTGAATGCTTGGCCCCATTCTCCCCCGGGGCTAAAGCCCGTTCATCTTTCACACAGCTTACGACGCTAAACAATCTGTAAGAAACTGGTGCCGTCCGCTGAAGCGGACTCGTACCGTTCCACTTTCGCTTCCCAGCGCTCACGCGCTGGGCTAACGAATACCGCCGCTCCGCGGCTAATGAACATTTCGTGCCGCCGCTCGGGATTAGCTCGAGTTTCGTAACAGGCTCTAAAGTGCCGCTCTTACACTTCTCGTGCAAGGCATTGGTATCAAGAGTCCCGCTCTTTCAGCTGTTGTTTCAGCTTTCAGGCGCGCAGGACCCAGGTGTCCTTGCTGCCGCCTCCTTGCGATGAATTCACCACTAGCGAGCCTTTGCGCAACGCAACGCGCGTCAGGCCTCCTGGAACTAGCGTCACATTTTCTCCATAAAGAATGTAAGGGCGCAGATCGATATGCCGGGCGCCGATTTCGCCATCCACAAAACAGGGCGCGCGCGAAAGTGCCAGCGTCGGCTGTGCAATGTAGTTACGCGGCTCAGCTTCAATCAGCCGGCGGAATTTCTCGCGTTGCTCGGCAGTGCTGTAAGGTCCGATCAACATGCCATAGCCGCCCGATTCGCCCACCGCCTTAACCACCATCTCGCCCAAATTTTCCATTACGTGATGGCGTTGGGCTTTATCGGTCAAGACAAAGGTTTCCACATTCGCGAGAATCGGATCTTCGCCCAGGTAATAGCGAATAATTGCGGGCACGTAGGCGTACGTCGCTTTGTCGTCGGCGACTCCCGTTCCGACGGCGTTTACCAGGGTTACGTTCCCGGCGCGATAGGCATTGAACAATCCCGGGACTCCCAGCCGCGAGTCGGGGCGGAAGCACAGCGGATCGATAAAGTCATCATCGACGCGGCGATAGACCACGTCCACGCGGCGCAGTCCGGCTGTGGTCCGCATGTACACGATATTTTCGTGTACCAGCAAGTCGCGGCCTTCGACCAACTCGATTCCCATCTGCTGGGCAAGAAATGTGTGCTCGAAGTATGCGGAGTTGAAGATCCCCGGCGTCAGCAGCACGATGGTCGGTTCGTTGCGTCCCGAATAATTCGGTGGGATCAGCGCTCGAAGCGTAGAGAGGAGTGATTGCGGATAATGGTCGATCGGACGCACACCGTAATCCCTAAAGAGTCCGGGGAAAACTCGCTTCAGCACCTTGCGGTTCGCCAGCATATAGGAGACGCCGCTGGGGACGCGCAGATTATCCTCGAGCACAGCGAAGCTTCCGTCGGGCAGTCGCACCAGGTCGGTCCCGCAAATGCTGACGTAAATACCGCGCGGCACTGGCAACCCACGCATCTCCCGGCGGAAATGCCTGCAGCTGTAAATGAGTTCGCGGGGAACGACCCCATCGGCGAGGATGCGTCCCTGGTGATAGATGTCCTGAAGGAAAAGATTCAGCGCGGTAATGCGCTGTGTTAGACCGCGCTCGATGCGATGCCACTCTTCACCTGGCACGATCCGAGGCAGAAGATCGTTGGGGAAAACGCGCTCAGTTCCCTGCTCGTTGCCGTAGACCGTGAATGTGATTCCCTGATGCAGGAAGGAAAGATCTGCGGCTTGCTGGCTCTTCTTCAGTTCCTCGGCGGGCAACTCGAGCAAAGTGCGAAAGAGCGCCTGATAGTGCGATCGGGGCAGGCCGGGCGATTCGAACATCTCGTCGTATGCCTGATCGAACTGATAAGTTAGAAAAGGCGGGGGGAAAGGCGATGGCGCGGAAGTTTGCTTGATCCGCAGCACCCGGGACCTGGCGCGTCCATGTCGCACTCCCAACAGTTTAGGGCCTCGGCGGCGAGGGCGTCCAATCGAAATTGTTTATCAGAGTTATTGGTGCGTGGCGCGATCTTCCGCTCTCGTTCGGCGGCCCAAAGCCTTTCCGGCGTGTCAATCAAGTAATGGGTCATGACTTGCGCCGGCGCTTCGGAAGGGGCTCGCCATAGAACAAGCCTCAATTTCCGGATCCGCGGCGTCAAAGTCCTCAGCGATCCGGACCTTTCCTTGATCCATGCCCTGCGCGTGTTTGCGCAATGATCGGATCGGCACAAGCCGTGCGATGGGCTTGTTGCCACGCGCAATGGTGATCTCCTCGCCATTTTCAACCCGTTGTAGAAGGCGGGAGAGGTGCGTCTTGGCTTCGTGGACGTTGACTTGCATTATGCGAATGGAGACTTAGTGATCTGCTTAAGCGAATGCGCAAGAACGAGGACGAGTCCTCAGTGCGGCTTTCTGTGCATTTATTGCCGGATCAATTCCAGGCCGGCAAGCTCCCCGGCAAGAGATTTAAGTCCAGAATCGAGGGTCGCCAGCATCGATTTATGGTACATAGCTAGGCCGAGCAGATAAGCATCTGTGACTTGCCTGTGACCAACAAGTCTCTGCTCGAAACCTTTCACCGCTTCTGGGAATGAGATCTCGTCAGCAAAAAAACGGTGTGCAGGATGCTGCTTATTGGCCTTCAATAGGCCCAACGCTTCGCGCGGATTGAGAGCGTGGGAAGAAAATGCAGGGTTAGATAAGATGCGGACGAATGCGGATTCCGTGAGCGGGCACGTGGCCCAGCCATGTCTAGCATTCTTGCCAAACCAGCGTTGTACGCTTTGATGAGCAGTGTGGGTGGGCCAAGCCAAGGCAATCAAAACGTTGACGTCGAGGAGAAACGCGGCCATTATTCGTCCTCGAGAAGCTTTTTCACACGCTCAGAGTCAACCGCGGGCGAACCCGCTGGAAGTACTACGACGTGAATCCCATTCTTTACTTGGGTCGGCAGCGGCGTCCCGAGTCCACGCCGAAGCAAATCGGAGACCGCCCGTCCCAAAGCCAGGGAGCGGGTCTCGGCATATTGCTTGACTTGCCCGAATACGTCATCATCCAAATTGAGAGTCGTCCTCACGAAAATAATGATGACGCATAAAGCATTATGATGTCAATATAGGATTGAAGATGTCAGGTACAAAGTTACTGATGTCCAAGCTTATTTCCCTACATCTTCCAGCGACCCAGATCCTCGTCGCCCAGATTCTCCAGGAACTTGCGCATTTCCTCGCTGGTGGCTTCGGCGGAATTAGCGGCTTTCTTCGACGTCTTCAGGACTTCGTCTTCAACGAAGATGGGGCAGTCCACGCGCAGTGCCAAAGCCAGAGCGTCCGACGGGCGGGAGTCCACCGAGATGATGCGGCCTTCGCGTTCCATCCAGATGACCGCGTAGAAAGTATCTTCCTTCAATTCGGTGACCACGATTTTGTGGACGTGAGCATCCAGGCCGGCGAGCACGTTCTTAATCAAGTCATGGGTCATCGGCCGGGGCGTGCTGACTTTCTCGATTTCCAGCGCGATGGCATTGGCCTCGTAGACTCCAACCCAGATGGGCAGAACGGTGTCGCCGCCGGAGTCCTTCAGAATCACGATAGGGGTATTCGTGACAGGATCCAGCATGAGGCCTCGGATTTTCATTTCAACTTCCATCGTGACTCCTCGCTTGCGACTTCCTCGTGAAACTTCCTGTCCTTCGTGGTTGATACTCTAAAATCATGAACCACTAAGGAAGCTAAGGCACACGAAGGAAGACATCTTGCTCATGACACCATCTCACCTGCCAGGCTATTTGGGAAGGTTGTCGTGACGCGGACTGGGACGTAATTGCCAGACTCCAGATTGGTGCCATCGGCAGCAGTGAAGTTCAGGGTTTTGTTTTGCGTTGTTCGGCCAATCCACTGATGCCGGGCCGCGTTCTTCCCTTCAACCATTACTTCAAGTTGCTGGTCTAAGTACTTTTGATTTCGTCGCTGTTGAATTGCGCGCTGCTTTTCCAGTAGGACGGCCAACCGTCGCGACTTTTCCTGATCCGGGATCGCGTCGTGCATGCTGATGGCCGGCGTGTTCGGGCGCGGCGAGTACTTGAAGGCAAAGACCCCGTCGTATTCGACTTCGTCTAGCAATGACAGCGTCTGCCGGAAATCCTCTTCCGTCTCTCCGGGGAAGCCGACGATGATGTCGCTGGTGATGCTGATGTCCCGGCGCGCGGATTTCATCCACGAAATTCGCTCGAGATATTGTTCGCGGGTGTAGAGGCGCTGCATGGCGTCGAGCACGCGAGTGGATCCGGTTTGCACCGGCAAGTGCACGTGATCGCACAGCGTGGGCACGGCATCGATTGCCTCAATGATGTCTTTTCCGAAATCGCGCGGATGCGAAGTGGTGAACCGCACACGCTTGATCACGGGGACTTCGCCGACGGCAGCCAGCAGCTCGGCGAACGTCTTCTTCCCTGCTGGATCGCGATAGGAATTTACGTTTTGTCCGAGCAACTGGATTTCGGTGTAGCCCAGATCGGCCATCTGCCGCGCTTCCGCGAGCACCGAGTCCGACGTCCGGCTGCGCTCTTTGCCGCGAGTAAACGGGACCACGCAGTATGAGCAGAACTTGTCGCATCCCTCGATGATGGTGATGTACCCGCGATGTGGGTTCGTTCGGGCGGTGAATTCGGTCTCGAAGCACTCGTCGGTTTCACGGTCATCGAGGCCGGTGACGCGGCGGTTCCCTGCCTCGATCTGAATCAGCATCTGCGGCAAATTGCGGTACGATGCCGACCCGCAGACCATCGAGACGTGGGGCGCCCGCTCGAAAATCCTCTGGCCTTCCTGCTGGGCCACACAGCCGAGCACGCCAAATTTCTTGCCCTGCTTCTCCAGTTTCTTGTAGTCAGCCAGGCGGTGAAAAACCTTCTGCTCGGCTTTGTCGCGAATCGAACAAGTGTTGTAGAGCACCAGGCCGGCTTCTTCGACGGTTGGAACCTTGCGGTATCCCTGCGAGATGAGCGTGCCGACGACCTTTTCCGAGTCGTGGGCGTTCATCTGGCAGCCGAAGGTTTCGAGATAAAAGGTCTTTTGCGGCGCGGCCATAAAAATTCAGTATAAACCCAGGCTCTAGGCTCCAGGCTTCCAACCTCTGGCCAGCAACGGGAGGAGTTTTGGGGAACGCCGGGTATCAGCGAAAATCCCCACCCTTGTCTCTCCAAAAAGCGGAGAGACAAGGGTGGGGTACCGCGTTCAATTCTAGAAATACCCGATTTTGGAAACACCAGGAGCTAACAATCCAGTTAACATCTCGGTGCGGCAGTGTACACTTGCGTGGCCCACGATAGCAAGATCAAATCCAGGGCACCTTCGCAAAGGACAATCAATGAATAAAAGTTGGGGTAAAAGTGTAGTCGTTGTGTGCGCGATCGCCGTGGCCGCCATCTGTGCGGCGCCTGCACTCGCACAGACTTCAGAGGTGAAAGAAAAACCGCCAATGTACTCGTACGTGGGGAACTGGGCTATTCCGCGAGCGCAATGGGCTGATATGGAAAAGAACACTGCGGCGGACGAGAAAGTTTTAGCGAAAGCGCTTGCCGCCGGAACGATTGTGGCCTACGGCAACGATGTGAATCTGGTCCACTCAACGGACGGTGGAACTCACGACGATTGGTGGTCGGCAATGTCCATGGCCGGCATCATCAATGTGCTGGAGCAGTTCTACCAGTCTGGAACCACGACGGTCCCCGTCCTGGCCAGCTCGACCAAACACTGGGACAACATTTACGTCAGCCGGTATTACAACTTGGCACTCCGGATCGTTTAAGAATGGATACACCTACGTAGCGTCTTACAAGCTAAAGGCAGATGCTCCGGACGACGCGGTGGAGAAACTCAGCAAAAACCTGATTGTGCCGCTGCTGGAGAAAGAGCTTGCCGAGGGCGCCATTCACGAGTACGAAATCGATACCGAAGCCATCCACAGTGACGCGCCCGGCACATTCATGATCGTGTACATTGCGTCGAGCCCCGAAGCCCTGGACAAGGTCAACGAGGCGCGGCGTGATGCTCTCAAGGCAAGTCCACTGGCCGGTCCTGCATTTGGTTCGATGACGGACTTCAGTGCGCACCGCGATTACCTGGCGCGCACCAACGCCACTTACAAATAAGTCTTCTTTTTGTGAGCGGTGTCCCACCCTTCCGAAAATCGCGAAGGGTGGGGCAACCTCATAACATCTCGCTTACGGTTTACCGGCAGGTTTTTCTTCCGTCTTCGCGGGTGCTTTCGCAGGCGCGGTGGCGGATGCCTTCGGCTTCCAGAAATCTGGATCAGCTTTCACCCACTCGTCCCGCGGATAGCTCATCTTCGGAGCGAACTGGAAAATGTTGGCTTGGGTGAACTCAATCGCCGAAGCCTCCAGGTCATGAAGTTTTTTCATGCCATCTTCGCCCATTGCGGCCACAAAATCTTTCCCCTGCGCGAAATTGCGATCGATCTCTGCCGCTGACTTCATGGGAACGAATACGACGAAAGTCGTGTCCTCCTGGCCGTAAGCCGCCTCGTACATAGCCCAGTGCGAATCGGGGAGCTTTTCGTAAGCCGCTTTAACCAGCTTGACGGCCTCATTCCACTCCTCTCGATGACCGGGACGGACGCGGTATAACGAGATCTCGAAGTAGTGCATGTGGGCAATATCGACCGGCGCACGCAAACTCTGCTCCTCGTTATAGACAAGCATGCTGCCGTCGGCCTCGCTCTGCAGTTCACCATCAGCAACGGCAGCGCGGTCGAGCGCAGCGGAGAGCATGGCGTTCTTCTGCATCGCCAGACCGTCTTTCTCCCAAGCGTCGAACGAGTCATACCCGATAAAAAACAAGGCGCGCGGTTTGCCGGTGAGAGAATTTGCCGCAAAATAATGTGTCGGCCACTTGGCGCGGGCAAACGCCTGCACAAACGCGCTCTCAGCTTTCTCGTGCGGCGAGCCGCCTTTGCCCGGTTTCAGAAACTCGCGAAAGATCAGCAACACTTTGGGCGGCGGCGTTGTCTCGGCCATCTCTTGCGCCGCGGCCACGCCCAAACCTGCGCACAAAAATGTTGCGCCCAACAGACAGCTTGTAATCCTTTTCATGGATGTGACCCTCCTGGGTCGTGAAGTGGATTTTTTCGGAATGGGTGGGACTTACCGGACGCCCCAGGGCCCCAATCCCAGAGCACGGCGGAGCGTATCTGAACCCCAGACCGAAGTCAAGAGAGATGAGCCCGGCTTGTCCGGCCTGAGAGTGTCGGTCGCCAACTCGCCCGTAGGATAGAATTGCAAGCTCTCGCGAGAACCTTGCAGGACAATGGCACTGCTACAGCCAGCATCTTTAACGCGCAGCATCTTTAACGCGCAGCATCTCTCGCGTGCATCGAAGGCCCACTGTGTCTTCCCTGATCTCCGTGCCAGGTATGTTCCTGCGGTTCTTCGCATCGATTCTCTGCCACGCTCGAACAGCAACTTGCACCAACTGGATGTTCTTCAGTCTGGCGGCGCCGTGGACCTTTCCGCCTGAACTTTTTCGGGTCCAAGCCATCGTGCCCGAGCTCATGCGTTAGGCGTCAGCCAGGGCTAGCACTGCTCTTGTGGTGAACACGCGAATCATCTCACGGCGATACTCGGGCGTCAGTGCGGAAGTGGTTAGAGGCTTTGCCGATCGAGCTGCCAGGACGCCGATAGCTTCCGCAGTGTTCTCAGTGACACTCCCGTCGTTAAGGGCCGAATCGATTCCCTTCACCAGTGTGGGCGCGGGATTGACTGCGGTGATGGCGATGCGAAGGTCTTCGACGTGGCCGTTCGAGCGCTTTAGAGCAACAGCTACCCCTGCGAGTGGGTAATCAATGGAGCCGCGAATTCGCAATTTTCGGTACACGCCGCGATATCCGGCAAAGGCTTGCGGCAGGATGATACGCGTTACCAGTTCGTTAGTTTGCAGCTTGCGGTGATCATCACCTTCGCCGGTGTAGAAATCGTCCAACGGAATGCGGCGGGTGGTCGATGCGCTAGCGATCTCGATCTCTGCATTCAGGCACAGCAGAGCCGGAGGCGTGTCGCCGGAGAATGCTGCCCAGCATTTTGTGCCTCCGGGCGCGACATGGCAGAGATTGCCGTCTTTCTTAATACAGAAGCCGCAGGATTTTCTCCAGGCTAGCGACTGGTTGTACCAGAGGCAGCGAGTGTCGAGGCAGATATTGCCGCCGATTGTGCCCATGTTGCGGAGAACGGGAGAAGCGACGGTCTTGGCGGCTTCGACGAGGACGGGGTAGCGCTCTCGCAAGATTTTCGAGTGCTCGAGTGCGTGTAGGGTCGTGAGCGCGCCGATTTCCGTTCCGTGCTCTGTTTCGTGAATTCCCCTTAGCTCGCGTAGTTGATGGAGGTCGAGTATGTATTTCGGATCGAAAAGCTTTTGGCCCATCGACGGAAGCAGGTCGGTGCCGCCGGCAAGCACGCGGATGTTGCAGGAATGCTCTTGTAACATTCCCAGAGCAGCGGGCAGTGTGCGCGGACGAAGGAGTTGGAATGGGGCGAGGCTCATAAAACCATAACCACAGAGGACACAGAGGGGCACAGAGGAACACACAGAGAGAGAACTCTGTGCCCCTCTGTGTCCTCTGTGGTTATGGTTCTCATTCTGCGCGCACCGAGTCCGCCGGATGTCGTTCCGGGCCTTTCGCTTTGAAGACCAATGCGCCTCCATGCTCGCGGAAACGAGCTGGTGCCGTGGGATCGACACCCTCGGTCAAATTCAGTGGCTTGGCATTTTTTTTTGCCCGCAATGCTGCCAGCACGCGCTCCGGCGTAAATGGCGCTTCGTGCAAACGGATCCCTACGGCGTCGTAAATTGCGTTGGCGATTGCTGGAATGGTTGCGGCCAGCGATCCCTCGCTGCATTCTTTTGCGCCGAACGGGCCTTCGGGATCGATGCTCTCGACGATGATCGGCTCGACCTCGGGCGATTCGACAGACGACGGGCTGCGGTATTCGAGCAAGCCGGGATTCATGAGCAGGCCATCTTTCCAGATCATTTCTTCGGTTAGGGCTTGGCCCATGCCCATCCAGACGGAGCCGATGATTTGGCCTTCGACGGAGACTGGGTTGAGCGCGCGTCCGCAGTCGTGGGCGGCCCAGACTTTGTGGACGGTGACTTCGCCGGTTTCTTCGTCCACGGCGACTTCGGCGACTTGGGCGGAGTAGGAATAGGCTGGCGAGGGGCCTACGCCTGCTCCTTTGTGCTTGCCGCCGCGGGCTTCGGGAGGGGGTGCGTAGGAGCCGGTGCCGGTTAGCGCGCCGTGGAAATCGATTGCGGCGACAACCGCTTCTTCGAAAGTCATCCAAGTCTTTGGAGTTTCATCTTCTTTTCGTTTTTGTTGTAGTGAGCCGCGGAGGATTTGGTTTTCTACGCGGCCGGAGACAGATGGATGCTGCACAGCGCTTGCCCCCGCAAACACGGCGGGGGCAGGACGGGCGTGGACGCCCGTCCGCACATGGTCTGTGGCTTCATGTCCGTTTCTGGAGATGTTGTCATTCGCGAAGAACAAGTCGCCCGGCAAACAATTCATCTTCTTTGCGGCGGCGGTGGCGATTTGTTTCTTTACTTCTTGGGCGGCGCGGAGGGTGGCGTTTCCGGCCATGAAGGTTACACGGCTGGAGTAGGAGCCGATGTCGATGGGAGTGAGGTCGGTGTCGGCGGCGATGACCTTTACGCGGGCGAGCGAGCAGCCGAGGACTTCGGCGGCTATCTGCGCGGTCATGGTGTCGGAGCCCTGGCCAATTTCGGAGGCGCCTGTGTATACGACGACTCCGCCGTCGCGGTCGATTTTGATGTTGACGGTTGAGTGCGGCATATCGGAACGGATGATCGAGTTGGCGGCGCCGCTTACGTAATGGCTGCAGGCGATGCCGAGCCCGCGTCCTAGCGGCAGCTTACCTTTGCGATCGTTCCATCCTGAGCGTTCAATAACTTTTTCGATACATTCGGGAAGGCCGTAGCTTTGTACGCGTAATCCGTTCACAGTTACGCATGGTGGTTGTAGGAGATTGCGGCGGCGAATCTCGGCGGAGTCGATGTGGAGTTTTGTGGCAAGTTCATCAAGCTGCGACTCGAATGCGAAGCGGACGTTGACTGTGCCATGCCCGCGCATTGCGCCACACGCCGGCTTGTTGGTGAGCACGCGATAGCCGTCATATTGAATGTTCGGGATGTCGTACAGCGCGCCCAGTAGAGCGCCGGAATAAAGAATAGTGACCACGCCGTAAGAGCAGTAGGCGCCGCCGTCTTGCACGACGCGGGCCTTTACGGCGGTGATGCGGCCATCGTTCTTCACTCCGGTTTTCAGGTCGATGATGGTGCGCGGACGTCCGCGATGGGCCCAGAAAACTTCTTCGCGCGTATAGGTGATTTTCACCGGACGTTGTGCTTTGCGGGCTGCAATCGCCGCAATGATTTCGAGCGGGATGACTTCACTCTTGCCGCCGAAACCGCCGCCGACCAGCGGCTTAATGACGCGAATCTGTGACATCGGCATTTCTAGGACGGATCAAGATCGAAATTCGCCAGGGTCGAATGCGGCTCCATCGCGGCATGAGTGACTTCGTTGGCGATGAAGCGGGCTTCGGCAATCTGGTCGGCTTCCGCGAAGCCACTCTCGGGATCTCCGAAGACGTGGTGGTAGTCCTTCTCGAGGTTGTGCGGCTTGTTGTCGTGAATCAGGTCGTGCTCGGCCTTCATTGACTCTTCCGGATCGAAGTATGTGGGCAGGATTTCGTAGTCAACGTCGATTAGTTCCAACGCTTCTTCTGCGGTGGATTCGTCTTCGGCAGCGACGCAGGCTACGTTGTCGCCGACGTAACGGACCTTATCTACAGCCAGCGCGTGTTCATCGTGGCCGACGGGGAGGATTCCATAGGGATTGGGGGCGTCTGACCCGACGACGACTGCAACCACTCCGTCCAACTTCTCGGCGCGGGCGGTGTCGATGCGCTTGATGCGGGCGTGTGGATGCGGCGAGTGCAGGATTTTGCCGACTAACATGCCGGGCAGAGTCAGGTCGTCAGTGTACTTGCCGGCGCCAGTGGTTTTGCCTGCGGCATCGACCATGGCGATGGGCTTGCCGATGATGGAGAAGTCAGTCATGGGATGATCGTGTGGGGACGGGCGTCCAGGCCGGTCCGGTCGAGCAAAGCTGGACAGCGTCTTTCGCCTGTTAATACAATGAAGATGGAATCAGGTGCTTGAGCCAGGTTGATTGACCCGCAAGGTAGAAGCGTATTGAGCACGGCAATAAAGGAGAGCCTTCGAATGGCGCGATCCGTTTGCCGCTCCAAGCAAACAGCAGGTTCCTCCACTCCGTTCGGCCATCCTAAAGCGGATGGTCGAACTCCGGTCGAAATGACAGAGGTTAAGATAGTGTTCACTTTATTGTTGCCATTCCCTTTTGCTCGGCTTCTATGGCGGCTTTGATTGCTTCGTACATCTGGCTGTAGCCGGTGCAGCGGCAGAGATTGCTGCTGAGCGCGGCGCGAACTTCTTCTTCCGAGGGGTGCGGATTTTCTGACAGGAGATGCTTCACTGTCATCATGAATCCGGGAGTGCAGAACCCGCACTGTGCGCCTCCCCAGTCGCCGTAGGCTTTTTGGATTGCGGCGAGGGCGCCGTGCTCGCTCACGCCTTCGACCGTTGTGATCTCCTGGCCTTCGCAACTCGCGGCTAGCAGCGTGCAGGAAAGCATCGGTGTGCCATCGACCAGCACGGTGCAGGCGCCGCAGGAGGAATCGTCGCAGCCGCGCTTGGAGCCGGTGAGCTGCAGGTCCAAGCGCAGCGCGTCGAGCAAAAGACGGTTCGGCTCGATTGCCAGCTCGCGCGAGCGGCCGTTGACGCGGAGTTCCAGGAGTTGTTTTTTCATGAAAAACAGCTTCTAGCTCCTAGCTGCTAGCTTCTAGCAAACCCTGGTTGCTGCTGGCTAGGAGCTAGCAGCTAGGACCTTCCTTTAATACAGCGGTACCTTCTGATCCACTCTTCGCGACCAGGCGTCGATGCCGCCTGCCATGGATTGCGTCTTTTCAAATCCCTGCTGGCGCAGCCATGCGGTCACGTTCATCGAGCGTACACCGTGATGGCAATAGACGATGATGTGATTGTCGGGGTCGAGTTCCTGGTGCGCGCGGTTTGGGACATCGCCCATTGGGATGAGGGTTGCGCCTTCTATGCGGGCGGCTTCGTACTCCCACGGTTCGCGGACATCGAGTAGCGTGAAACGTTCTCTGCTGTCGCTCATGCCTTTCACGGCTTCTGGGGTGATTTCGTAATCCACGTTTGTGCCGTCCCTCCGGGACTCGGGTCATTTCTTGGTTACCCAGGGCTTACGCCTTGGGCTAACGTATTTCGCCCCTTCGGGACTGGGCTTCCTCGATCCATGTTACGGTTTGTCTGTTCCCAGTGCTTTGCGGCTTTTTCTTTCGAGCCCATTCCGTCTTTTTTTCCACTCCCGCGCCTTCTGGGGTTGCCGAGCTGTGCTCGGCTGGGCGGGCGTGGACGCCCGCCCCTACACGATCTTCGCTAATATCCAAAATCTGCCTTTGCTGCGTAGGCGTGTTGCTTCACTGCGAGCTCGGCAACACGCTCTGTGCTTAGTTGTTCCATACAAGTGCTGCGGTCTGGAACCGAGTAGACCCATTGCTCCAGCCATTTATCAGTCTGTGATTTCGTTTTTGTTTGTTCGTGGTATTCGCGGAAAAACGCATTGTCCCGATTGTAATATCCCTGCACTGGCGAAGGATGCGCACCATAGGGACACTCGACTACCGCGTTCACCATGAATCCCGGAATTACGGTGCGATTCGGGTCGCTGGCGATGATCTTCGCGTCAACAATTTCCTCGGCCACTACGATGACGCGCTTGGCTGCGCGTACGCCTTCGAGCATGACGCCGAAATTTCCCCAGCAGTGCGCGTTGCCCTCTGCGTCGGAACGCTGCACGTGGACGATAGTGACATCGGGATTCAGAGCGCGCACCGCCCAGAGAGATTCTTTCGGGGCGAATGGCGAAAAGATTTGATAGAAAAAGTGATTGCCTTTGGCCGTGTCGCTTCCGAGGGCTGTCTTCGTCGGTAGAAATGGAATTCCCATGGCGCCGGCTTGCAACGCGAGCGCTATGCTGAAGTTGGTCATGTTGAAGACCTTCATTCCGTCTTGCTCGACCGCGCGGCGGAAATTGTAGGCCGAGCCCATCATTACGTTTCCCACCCAGGCGGCAATGACGCTCTCAACGCATCCTGCGCCGATGAGTTGATCGAAACAGATGTCGGAAATCGGGCCGATCAGGGTTAGGTTGCGCTTGCCTTGCCGGATCATCTCGTGAACTGCGGCAAACGGGATCATTTGCTCCATCTGCAGGCCGAGCGCGACCGACGAACCGTCGGGGACGAACTCGGCGATGGCATCGTGCATGGAGCGGAGCTTCGGCATAAATTAACTTTTGTCGATTCAGATTGACGCCTGCGTCCGGCGCGACAATGTTGTTAGGCTCGCAATCGCCGCCAGCGTCCAGAGTCCCACGGCGGCTTCTCTTGCCTGCCGGATCACACTCGACGGGGCTGATGCCCAGGCGGCAAAAATAAATCCGAGAGCGAAATTGATCAGCACCAGACTGAAAAGTATTCGCTCGCGCCAGCACTGGGTTTCAGTGAGCAATCCGGCAATTAACGTCAACCAGACGGCCCAGGTCAGGATTGTCCACCACTCATGCTGCCAGTAAAAGTCGCCTTCGCGCACTTGCGAATACGACAGGTACGCAAGATAGGCGGACACCGCAGCGGCGACGACTCCCCAAAACCGCGTTCCGCACATCAGGTGTGGAGACTTTTTGCGCGGGCCTTTCTCAGGCGCGGCGTTTCCACGCGAGACCTTTTCGGCTGCGTTTAGCGGCCTTTCCACTCGGGGTGGCGTTTCTCCAGGAACGCTCGTATACCCTCCTGTGCATCTTCAGTTTTCATCAGTTCGTCGAGGTAAATCTTTTCAGCCCGGGCTAGACCTTTGTCGAAATGGATTGAGTCCCACGCGTAGATGGCCTTCTTCGCCAGCGCCAGCGTTGCGGGGCTGAGTTGATCCAGACGACGCAACAGGCTTGCGAGCTTGTCATCGAGTTGATGTTCAGGTACTGCGGAACTCGCAAGCCCGCGGCTTAGGGCTTCCAGCCCATCGAATTTTCTTCCGGTCAGGATTAGTTCAGCCGCGCGCTTCTGTCCGGCTAGAGCGGGCAATGCGGTGCATGCCACGGGTGGAAAGCAGCCTAAACTAATCTCCGGGAATGCCCATTCGGCTGATTCCGCGGTGATTACGATATCGCAGACCATCGCTAATTCGGCGCCGCCTCCGAGGCACTTGCCGTGGACGACGGCAACCGTAATCTTGGCGGATCCCAGGAGCGCACGGATGACAGCGTGAAACTTGTTGAGCATTTCTGTCACGGTCTCGGGCGCATGTGCTGCCACGTCAACTCCAGCGGAAAAACATCGTCCGGCTCCGCGAAAGACAATGGTGGAAATCTCCGGACTCGCTCCGACCTCTGCTATGGCTGGTGCCAGCTCATCCATCATCTGGATGTCGATTACGTTGAGGGATGGATGGTTCAGAGCGAGATTCGCTACTGGGGTTTTGAGTTCCAGCGACAGCCGCTCGAATTTGGTCGTTACTTGTAGTGACATGTCATTCGCGGGCGAGGGCGCCCGCGCCACACAAAGCTAGCTTGTCCAAAAACCTTCTTTATCGTACTCGCGGATGGCTCTCAGCTCATCTGCGGAGGGCTCGAGAGTTTCGGTTACGTTATCCCAAACTTGGAGCTTCCAGCCTGTGTTCTCCAGTACCTCTTCAACTTCAATTCCAGGATGAACGGAATCCAGATAGGCTTCTGCATCGTCGTGGAAGCGGAGCACGGCTTTGGTTGTGATCAAGGCTGAGGGCCCGCCGCGCGGCAAGCCAACTCTCTTTCGCCATTCAGTACCATCTCCAAAACCCGGGCTGGTCATGAACGAGACGCGTTCCGGGAGGCGTTCTTTTTTATGGTCAAGAAGGACGAGGAAGCGGTGCGCCAGCGATGCTATGTCGCACGCGCCGCCTGAGCCTGGCAATCGGATTGTGCTCTCGTGCCCCTGTACCTGGGTGGAGTTCAGATTGCCGAAGCGATCTACCTCGGCGGCACCCAGGAATCCGAGATGCATGCGTCCGGATTGCAGGAGGGACATCACGCCTAGCATGTCGAGGCACTGTGTCGCGCCGAGAATATTTGGGGGATCGGCCATCGTGTAGATCAGTTCGGATGCCGGGGTTGAACGAATTACTCCGTTCTCGAACAGGCCGACGGCGTTCGGGGCATGCGTTTTCTTGGCAACTACGAATGCGATTAGCGGGAGGCGCATGCCGACGAAGACTACTTCGTTGTCGCGGATTTCGCGGGCGGCAGCTGCGACCATGAGCTCGTTCAAAGTGTAGTTGCGCGCCGTCGTGGTTGGTCGCTCTACTGCCGTTGTGGTCAGATCAGGCTCCCGCCGAGCGTTGCTCGGCTGAACGGGCGTGGACGCCCGTTCCCACATGGTCTCCGGTAATGCTCGCTGCGCGTTCCCGGTTACAGGTTGATTGCTGACTTCCTGGGCTCGGCGATGGTCTCAAACGGATCGCGGGCGCCTTCTTTGGGAACAATCCATTTTTTCTCATTAGCTATGATCTCGAGCAACAGCTTCTTGTCTTCCTCGCTGGGCAAGAAGGTGCCGAGTTGCTGCTCATACTCTTTGTCTTCGAGTTGCCCGCCGGTCTGAGGATGAAATTTCTGTCCCGCCCATTTTCCGATAGCGCGATTGAATTTGATATCGGGCGCGTACAGCTTTGGTTCGCCCGGTTTGAGAACACTGTTGAATCTTTCGATCAGTCCAGCAACCTCGTCCCGATATAACTGGCGGTTGTAGTCATTCAAATCGTCGAGATTAGCTTCTTTATCGTTTTTCGGCTCGTCGTACCGGCCTTTAATTCCCCAGACGTACGCCCAGTGCGCAGAGGAGGAATGGTCCGTGCCGAAGAGATCGTAGGAGCTGGAAATCCATTTGTTCAAATACTTCTGGATGAGCCATGCGGGAATAATTCCGGCTTGGACGATGCGGCGCAGCCCGTCGTTGCCGGTGCCCATGTGAAAGGCTTCTTCGCGCAGCATGTAGGACATGGAACGGCCTAGCGGGGCGAAGGCCGAGTACTTCAGCATCTGCAGTTGAAACTTGCCGTCGCGGTCAACGAAGTCTGTGTAGGTGAAGAAGTCCATCCAGTTATCTACATCGACGTTGAAGGCACCAAGCAGACGCTTATTTTCAAATGCCCGCCGCTCGAGCATTTTTTGGGCTTCGACTTTGCCGGAGTAGCCGAAGTGCTCGACCAGCAGCGCGCACATCTGCCAGCCGTGGCGCATCTCTTCGATCATTACGCGGGTGATGGCGCGTCGGTCCCAGTCGGTAGGGGCGGTTTCGAACAGATGGCGCTGTTGCTCGACGCTTGCGAATTCAGTATCGCCTTGATAGACGATCATGTTCAGCAGGGCGTCGCGCATTTGCTGCGTGGGTATCTGGCGTAGGTTTTCCCATTTGCGCTTGCCTTTGAAGTGGCCAAACTGGATTTCTTCCGTTTCGATTGCGCCGAAGAGGGTGTCGAACTGGAAGCTGGCGATCTCGTCGCGATTGACGCCGATTTCCTTGCGCCACTCGTCGAACAGGCCGATCCAGTCGCTGAAAGTGCCGATTTTCGCTATTTTGCCGGGCATAGGGTGATTCCAATGCTTCTGGAGCGACGGGCGTCTCGCCCGTCCTGCCTGGAGTTGCACGGGCGAGGACGCCCGCGCCTCCACAAATCTCTTTGTTATTTCGCCTTGAATTCTGCCGGGCGCTTTTCTACGTACGCCGCTAGGCCTTCTTTCGCGTCTTCGCTCTGGAAGAGTAGTTGCTGGTTTTCGCGTTCTACCGCCAGCGCCGATTCCATCGGAATCTCCCATCCGGTTTGCACGGCGCGCTTGATTCGTCCCACCGCTTTCGCGGCTTTGTTGGGCGGGCAGAACTGGCACGCGTATTCCATGATGTTTTCCATGAAGCCTTCGCGCTCGTAGATGTCGTTGATGATCCCCAGTTCACGAGCTTCTTCGAACGAAAAGGTGTTCCCGGTGACCATGAGCTCGATGGCCTTGCTTTTACCAACCAGGCGCGACAACCGCTGAGTACCGCCAGTTCCAGGTAAAACTCCAAGATTTACTTCCGGGAGCCCAATCTTGCCGGCGTCTTTTCGGGCGATGCGAATGTCGGCGGCCATGGCGATTTCGAGTCCGCCACCGACGGTATGGCCGTTGAGCGCGGCGATGACCAGCTTGGGAGTGTGTTCCAGACGCAGGAGCATCTCATTGGCGTGCAGGCAGAAGTAATACTTGAAAGTGGGATCGACACTGGCCAGCATCTTGATGTTCGCGCCGGCGGAGAAAAACTTGTCGCCCGCGCCGGTCAGGAGAATTACATAGACATCGTTGTCCATGCGGGCTTTAAGGATGGCGTCGTCGAGTTGCCGGTTCATTTCATAGGTGTAGGTGTTGGCTGGCGGATCGTTCATCTCGATCACTGCCACACCGTTGTCTACGCGGTAATTGACCAGCGATTTGGTGGTTTGCTCGGTCTCTGGTTGCAAGGTTGTCGCCATGACCAGTGCTCCTTATATATGTCCTCTTAAATTGTAGTGCTTAATTGCGTATGTCTGCCATCAGGTGCTCTACTTCGGATTTCAGCTCGGCGGTGAGCGGAAGCAGGGGCAGGCGGGGAGGGCCTCCGTAGTAGCCGTTTAGGTCCATGGCATATTTCAATGCTGGAATGCCGAACTGGCTTGCAACGTTGACAGCGGCAGTCGAAATGCGTTCTTGCTTCAGGCGGGCGAGATCGGCGTCGCCCTCTTTCCAGGCGGCGTAGATTTCGTAGCAGGCAGTGGGAGCGGGATCGGCAAAGGCGAGGACAGCGCCTACTGCGCCCGCATCGAGTGACGGGTGTAGCTTTTGAGCGGCTCCAGCGAGAATTTGGAATCCGACCTCTTTTTGACGGGTTTTCAGCTTGCCGATGACGCGAACGGAGGAGGAGGACGGCTCGGACGTGGGCGACGACTTGCTGGACGGGCGAGACGCCCGTCGCTCCATTTCCGCGTTCTCAATCGCGGAGCTTTGCTCCACGGGACGGGCGTGGACGCCCGTCCCCGCACGGGCGCTCTTGTTTTCTCCGGCGAGTGCGGTCACGGGAATTAGCTCGCCATTGCCGTTCGTGGAGTCGGTCCTTGTGGACTGCAACATGCGTGGTGTCACTGCCGCAAAGGTCTCTGTCACTGTGGCGCTGCGCTGGATGTGGCGCGTGGCTTCCGCCATGCGGCGGATTTTTTCAACGTCGCCGCCCGATTCTTTTATGCCGATGACGTTTGGGTGTTCTGCCAATTCGACCACTAGCTCGGCGGGCATGTCATAGTTCGTGAACACCGGAACGCTGTAGATCAGGATTGGAATCGGCGAGCGGTCGGCGACGGTGCGATAGAAGGCCAGGAGGTTCGCGGGCTGCATCTGCGGACGATAAAAGTGAGGCGTGCGGATGAGTGCGACGTCGTAGCCGAGTGCGGCGGCGTATTCGGTGAGGTAAAGAGTCTCAGTGGCCGATTCCGCCCCGGTGCCAGCGATCAGGACCTTCTGTGGCGCGCAGGCTGCGCGGGCGGTCTTCAGCACCTCGCGGCGCTCGTCGTCGGACAGCATGATGGCTTCTCCGGTCGAACCAAGCACTACGATTCCGGCAACCGGAGTCTTCGAATAGTGCTCGACGTTGTGCTCGAGCTTCTTCAGATACACGCGTCCGTCGGGGTAGAACGGCGTCGTGATGGGAGGGAAGATTCCGTGTAGGAGCATGTGCAGATCCGGTTCTAGATTAGCAAACGTGCGCCGAAATCGTCGCCGAGCCGCCCCCTGAGGATAACAGTTACACGGCACTGATGCCCCCATTGACGAACTGGAGGAGGTGGTATAGCATCCGCCAGCGTTTCGGGTTAGTTGGGGGGAGGAGCCATGAAGCGTTTTCCGTGGGTCGTTCCGATCTTATTTAGTGTGTTGTCCGTCAGCGCATTTGCCGACGGCGTCATTATTGGACTTAGCCCAAACGACGGCAGCGGCGACAACTTTGGCTTCATCATAAAGAGTAGCGGATTGACTTTCGGCGGCGGTGGCGGAACTCCGTATGACTCATTCAATGATCAGGGATATGCGCCAGGTTGGACATTTGGCGGAGATCTTGGCCTATTCTTGAACAATGGGAACAACTTCGCCAAGATCGGCGACACGTCTTATGACGATGACAATGTCGTGTATTCAGGCGGAAGTCTATTCTTGAGTAGCTTCACACTTCCAACTAACGGCAAGGACTTCACCGTGCTAGTTACGGCTGATTTTTCAACTCTCGCAACAATAATCGCCACCGGCCAGGGCTTTGGCGTGAGCGGGAGCGGTATTGGTACGATGACGTTTCTCTTTAACCCGCTCTCTGGACTCTACTACGCCGAGCCAGTGGTGTTTAGAAATACTCCTGTTGCGGTGATTCCCGAGCCGGCAACCCTGGGACTGATGGGGACAGGGTTGTTGAGCATGCTTGGCGTAGCGCGAAGGAAACTCAGGATTTGAGATTCGTTTGTCCTGTTACTCAGTCGTCCTGTTCCCCACGTTATCTCTGGCTAGGTACCGACAAGACATTCTCCTAACTGTGCAGCTTTGCTGCCCCGCCTCGCGGTGTCAGAAGTGCGAGGACGGCGGCTACAGCGAATAGCGCCAGGACATCGCCCCAAAGGTGCCCCATGTGCTCAGAGGTTGCCAACGATTGCTCTGCCATGATTCCGGCGTGCACAATGCTGGACCATACCGTGAAACAGATCAGGCTCAAATGTGCGAGTGGCTTGCGACTCGCAACCAGCAGAAATACTCCCAGGGTCGCGTAAAGGCCCAGAATCATCTGCAAGTAATCCGAATGGCCCGTGTGCCACGACCAGCCGGAGGGCCAAATGATAGTGAGTGGGTAGATGCCGACAACGAAGATCAGACAACCAGCGCCAGCGCGATCCGCAAGTATTTAGTGCGAACAACTTCATCCATGTGGTTTTCCTCCTCGAGGCCGTGAGATGGAGCTTGCGGCTCTCGGGTTAAGACTTCCTCGATCGGTTTTCCTTGAATCAGGGCCATACTTCGTCCTCCCGTACGTTGAATTGTGGACCCAGCCGGCTCCGAATGGAATTCGTGTTCGGATTTACGCCTGGTCGTAGAACTTCAGGGCCATGGCGCCGTGCGTGGCCGCTCCTCCGGCGCGCAGGGCGGCAGCAATCATTGAGCTTTCGGTGACTTCCTCGCGAGAGGCGCCCGCGGCCTTTGCGGCTTTTGTGTGCACTTCGATGCAATAGGGACATTGGGTCGTGAAGGCAACACCCAGTGCGATGAGTTCGCGATATTTTCTCGGAATGGCGCCGTCGTCGCGGCCGACAATTTTGTCCAACGCGAGCCATGCGTTGAATTCCGTGGGCGCGAGTTTGCCCATCTCCTTCAAGAAACGCAAATCGCCGACATCGTGGTAGTGTTCACTCATTTAGTCCTCCTATACAGCCAGTTGAGTAAGCCGCTTACGATTTCCTGAGAGTAGCTGCTGGAAGGGCTTGAAACAAGATGGCAGATGTGCCATTGTAGGTAGGTTATTAGGCCATAACGGTTTTCTTTGCAAACTTCGCGATATCTTTGCGTACTTTGCGGTTAGCTTTTGGTGCAGTGAGCAGAGCCTTTAACCGCAAAGGTCGCTAAGAAAAAGCCGCAAAGGACGCGAAGCTGGATAGTGATCCGGAGGATATTTGATAGACGTTACCATCCTATTTCTCGACCAAACTTTCTCGTCCACTGCCGTCGGCCCGCTGGAGGTCTTTTGTCATGCCGGCACGCTGTGGAACTATCTCACGGGAACGCGGCAGGTCCCGCGG